>Ga0208360_1000166_pt1 | contig 19467 bp, 21 predicted proteins | sample LakMenE27Jul10ns_FD_150739 | JGI IMG/M metagenome (GOLD analysis project Ga0208360, IMG submission 150739) | Freshwater microbial communities from Lake Mendota, WI - 27JUL2010 deep hole epilimnion ns (SPAdes) | ecosystem: Environmental > Aquatic > Freshwater > Lake > Epilimnion/Euphotic zone ...
GACACTTCTCGGCCGAGTTGTTACGCCGAATGACCTACTGGGTCTCATCAACCACGCCTTCCGTTCAACCAAGAAGGTCGTCGGTATAAACCTGTTGCGTCATGCGTACATCAAGCACCACTTCCCGCAGCTGACGAGCATCAAGCAGAAGGAGGAGTTGGCGATGAAGATGCTGCACTCAAAGGATAAGCAGGAGGAATACAACTCGCAGAATGTTTAGAGATTGAACCGGCGCTTGAAGGCGGCAAGGTTGGTGGCGATGCTAGTGCTGTCACCCCATAAGATCCATCTCGACAGCGCACCAGCGGACTTGGGATTGTTCCAGTTCTCATTTTTTCTATGCCGCATCAAGTACCGCAGTCGCTGGTCCTTGTCGCCGGTCTTTGTGTAGTCGTCCATCCCTGCTGCACCGAACTTGGTCTGCGTTCCATCGTCAAACTCGGCCGTGTATTTATGCACCCCGTCTGTGGAAGGCGTGAGCTTCATTATAAGTGTGGTAAGAGGATAATGGATAATCTTAGTTCGGGTGGCATCGGTGCGGCTAGTGTGGTTGTGCTTGGGATCATCTACCGAGTGTATATGGCCGTCAATCACCACAGAGTCCGTTCGAACTGCTGTGGTAAGGAGGTTGTGGTGTCGGTTGATGTGGAGGAGACCACCCCGCCGACCGTGTTGAAAATCAAAGCGCCTCAAGAAATACCTGAGGGTAAGGCATGATACGATGGATTGACAATGCCCGTGTCTTTGCTGCTCGTGGTGGTTTGCCGTGTCTTGTCATGCGTGTCCCCTCAGCACCTCGTGTGGTTGCCGCCCCGCACCTTGTCCCGTCCATACAGGGCGATCATTTCATTCGTGATGTCCTGCTCGTGCCCCTGATACACAACTCTAAATACTTCAAGCGGTTTGTGGAGTTTGGTCCACCCCGCACCTAGACCCGTCCAGTGCTGGGCGAGGCGCTGGTTCAGGTTCATCGTGATTCCAACATAGTAGCAGTCGTCCTCGCACTTCAAGACATAGACGACGGGGAAGACGACGATGGGTTCGAGGTGCATTTATAAAGGGGTTTAGATATTTTAACTTTGTATAACAACAATGGACGCACAAATCATCGCCGACGCAGCCGTGTATGCCAAGATCAAGGCGGGGTCTCTTGCCTACTATCACGCCAACGCCGCCGAGATCTCCGCCAAGCGCAAGGAGCTATGGAGACTCGCCCACCCCAACCCTCGCCCTCGTGGTCGGCCTCGTAAGGCGACGCTCGAGATGTACCAAAAGGCAGTCGGGGGTGGGGGGGTGGTTGAAACTGAATCCGGCAATGTGTCGTCCTCGTCGTCAGAAGGGGTTTAAATAATCTCTGCCTCTATAAACAATATTAAGAGATGACGATCGGTGTCCGTGCCGATGTCTTTGGAAACGAAGCGACTGCAACCTTTACCTGCGTGGAGGATGCCGTCGCCCACCTCGCCGCCCACCCCACCTTCGAAGTCGTCCCTAAGGAGCGTGTTCGTCCTTACGGAGATGTTGAGGGGAATGTCGGGGATGATGTGAGCGAGGCCGAGTTCAACGAGAAGAACGAGGCGATGCTGTCGGCGTTGAAGAGGTTCTTTGCCGAGTGTAATCGTGAGGTGGCGATCACATCAGCGTCGTCCTTTGCGATGAAGCGGTGGTCGGCGCACTGGCACTGCATCGATGCGTATGTCGCCACGCAGTCGCATACCAAGTACTTTGCTAAGCTGTTATACGAGCAGGTTGAGTTCCCTCGGGGGATCAAGGGCGACTTGGCGGTGTATAATCCCAGTCAGAAGTTTCGCAATGGGAACACGCCGACCGCTAAGGGTCAGGTGCGGCCGTTTGTCTTGGTGCAGGGTGAGTGGAAGGATACATTCATCGCACACATTCCCGCTAATGCTGATCTGATTGAGTTTGCTCTTCCGATTGAAACACGATCACCTGAGGCGGTTGTCAAGATGGAGGATGCTGAGTTGAAGCCCCTGCTGGACTGCGTGGCCGAGAGCAGCTGGACTGACTACTCTGTGTGTATGCGCTTGATTTGGGCGATGTGCTCGTGCGGTGCGTCCTCTGACCTGATCCACTCGTATTGCGAGAAGGCAACCAACTATGGTCGCAAGTGGGTAGATGACCTTATCCGCAATCACAAGGTAGAGCAGTCGCCGAGCTTGTCGTATCTGCGTAAGTATGCCCGTCTTGGTAATCCAACTCGCTACACCAATCTTGTCTTTGCGGACACGACAGATCCCAAGCCGTACATCGAGGAGATGATGCGGCTGACTGAGGACGAGCTGACGACTGTGGATACGGGGCGGTATTTGATGCCGTTGCCCGATGAGGATACACTGGCCGTCAAGTGTCAGATGGGATGTGGCAAGACATTTGAGATGAAGCGTAAGATTGCACTGGCGGTCAAGAAGAACCCAGCTGTTCGTATCTTGGTTCTCAGTGGTCGGCGCACATGGTCGGATCACATCCACGCAGAGTTGAAGGACTATGGGTTCGTGCATTACGAGAAGTACAAGACCGAGCAGTTCGAGAAGAAGAAGGGGAAGGTGGTCGTCATTGATGCGCCCCGCTTGGTTCTCCAAATGTCCCCTGCGTCTATGAAGCTGATTGACGGGCAGCTCTACGATATGGTGATTGTAGATGAGTGCGAGACGGTGCTGACGATGATGTCCTTCCTCGACATCTATAAGAATGTGGCAGAGTGGTTGGCGATGGGGCGGATCTTTGAGACACTGATGCGTCAGACCAAGCAGGTTCTGTTTATGGATGCCTTCCTGAATGACCGGACGATGGATATGCTGCGTGAGCTGAGGCCTAAGGTTCATCTGATTATCAACACGACCCAGCCCTACGATAAGCAGTGCATTCAATACACCAACAAGGATCAGTTCTATATGGCTGTGGCAAGTAAGCTGCGGTCTGAGAAGAAGCGAGGCGTGAGTATTTGGGGAACGGTCAAGGCGGGGACGGAGTTTCAACCTCGCCTTGATGCTAGTAAGGTGAAGAGCGTGTTCTATCACGCCAAGTCCGACGCAAAGGTCAAGGCACGGGATATGGACGATGTGAATACCTCGTGGGCCGAGTATCAGTCAGTCGGATATACGGGCACAATCACGGTCGGCATCAACTATACCAACAAGGATGCGCCGTTTGATTTCCTGTCCTTGTATGCGACTTGCTGGGGTGGAACTGCACGGGACTTCGCACAGGCACTTCACAGGTCAAGAGAGGTAAAGGACAATCTCATTCTCGCCCACATTGACCCTGCTACGAACTACAAGATTACGACAGAACCGGGTATGGACGCACAGGAGAAGCTGTGGACGGCCGAGAGATCCCTGAGGTCTTCTATTCTTAGGAGCTTGGGCGAGAATGTCGATGACTATGCCACGCTGCCCGAGTGGTGGAGGCGGGTCATCATGCGGAACAGGAATGAGCGTGTAGTGAATGCGAAGTACTTTGCAGTTGTGATGCCGACCTATATGGATCTGTGCGGAATCAAGTTCAATGTCATCGCAGGTCCTACTGAAAAAAAAAAGGTTGGGGGTGGTTCTCAGTTCATTTCTGTATCAGAGGTGAGGGACATTGATGATGAGGAGGCAGAGTGGTTGCATAACAATAGGCGTGGGCTCTCGGAGGCCGACCACTATGCGCTGGAGAAGTTCGTTTTGAGCCAAAAGGTCGTCAAGGTGGATCAGGAGATATGGGAAGTGTGGAACAAGGATCAGGCCATCGTGAGGAATGCCTTCAATGTGATCCACCGCACTCCAACCGACCTGTTCCGCAACCAAGACCATAAGGTTCTTGATCTCGTGAATAAGAACATCGCTAAGATGGAGGTCATTCAAGGGTCAGGGCTCGACTGGACTAAGTCGTGGGTCAAGCCGATAAGCGAGATGCCTGAGGTCAATCTCCATGCATTCACGCTCAGGGATCGGACAGAGAAGGACGGCGCAGAGCAGCACTGGCGAGATGTGGGGAAGGCCTTCTCAAGGTTCGGGTTGAATGTGAGCGTACAGCAGAAGCGGGTGAAGGTCAAGGGTGTTAATGGGTACGCATACTCAGTGGCGTTTGACCGAGAGAAGAGCGTGGTTGCCTACATTGCACCTAAGGTAGATATAGCCACCGTGTTTCAAGATTAGTTGTTTTTAATAACAGCGGTTCCAAATTTGGCAGGGTGTCAGTGTGTATCTGTTGTAAGGACACCTCCGCCATTTTTGGAACCGCTCCCATTCTGCAGCCACCTCGTGTGTCGAGCCGTGTGCTGGTGCGTGTACTTGCTGATCTCCTTGAAGACCGAGCCACAGCCACACTCCACAAAGGCCGAGTGCTTCTCCCGATAGATGCGGTTGTACTCCTTCATGTCCTGTGTCTTGGACTGCTTGGGTCTTGTCAAATCGACCTCCTGAGCTGCGGTGGGATGGTATTCCCAACTTAGCATATTCATTTAGTTTAAGTGCCCGACAAGATTGTCGTGTACTTAATCCAAAAGAGATGAGCGCCAACCCGAGTGGACTGAGCGATGAGGATGAGAAGAAGTTGCTTGAGATGTTGCAGTCACAGCCCGATTGGGAGTGTCTGCCTATTCCTGCCTACTGGTTTAAGAAGTATGGGATTCCGCCCCGTTCGGCCGTCGCCCCTCGTGAGTACATTGAGTCCAACTATGCAATGAGGATGGCAGTTGAACCTAAGGATCTGCCGCCCCTTATTATCGACGAGCCCCAGCAGAACGGCAAACTCTACCCCGTCGCCCCGCCTGAGAAGGTAGATATTCAGCTCGTCAGCCGCCCGTTCGTGAGCGACCCCAACAAGCCATTCCCAGCCGTGATTTGTCCGCCCCACACTAATACCCAAGAATGTCATACGCAATCTTCCCCTGATCGTATGTCCCAAACTGAAGTTTCGCCGGAGCGGGTGTCCCTGTGCGAGTAGGGAACGGGTCATCAGGTTCAGCCACCGCATCCAGCTTGGTTCTACGGACAGACGGCCTGATCCCCGCCTTGTAATCGAACTCGGGCTGGAATCCAACCGGCTCAATCTCGCTCAGCAGTGCCGTCATATCGATAGTGCGGCGAGTAGGAACAACTGCCTTGAGCGGTGCAGGGATTAGGAGGACTGGTGCATTGAAGAGGGACGCACCCTCCACATGGGACCCCTCCTGAAGTGACTTAAGCGGGACAACCCCCATCTTGGGCTTGGGCGCATCTCCGTACAGGAACGGCTTGGCAATCCCCTTCGAGATGTTGAAGCACGGCACTTGGCGAGGTGTCTGACTCACGATGGAGCTGTCAGGCACGGCCCGTTGAACTGCGAGGAAGTTCCGCTTCTTACGGGGCTGAACCAAGTTGAAGAAACCGACATCACTAGCTACGATACTCATTTGTGTATAGAGCCACGAGGAAAAACGAACCGCTACTTTGTAAGCGTATGAAAGGCAATGGAGACCCGTTTCCTTTCACATGTTGAGAAGACCGACACTTGTTGGTTATGGACTGGGTCTATATGTAAAGATGGATACGGGCGATTTAACATTGATGGCAAGGCACTCCTCACTCATCGGGTCGCCTACGAGTTGTGGGTTGGTGAAATCCCAAATGGACTGGTGGTGAGACACAAATGCAGAAACAAGTGCGTTAATCCCGAGCATTTAGAAACAGGCACACAACAGGAGAACCTTGCAGACAGAGTACGAGATGGATCATTGGCAAGGGGTGAGAAGATGGGATCGGCCAAACTAACCGAAGAACAGGTGCGAGACATCAGGAATCGTGTAGGACAATCCAATCAGGCACTCGCCGATGAGTTTGGAGTGTCGAGACGAATGATTCATCACATTATCACACGGAGGAACTGGAAGCATGTTACTTGAAAAAGATGGCGTTAAGCATCTCTGAACCGGTTAGTACTTTGGTCTTCTCAACCACACGATCCACCGGCTTCTCAACCACCTTCTCAACCACGACCTCTTTTGCTGGTGCTTTCAGTGCAGCCATCTCTGCCCTCAACGCAGCCATCTCGGCCTTGACATCATCAACAGCCACCTTGACCTTGACCTCCCGTTTCTTACGCTCGACCTGAATGACTGCGGGTTCAGGAGGCGGCGCAGACACCTTGACGACCTTAGGTTTCTTGGGTTGCACGGGCAGGGGCGCATCGGCAGGGATCTCGCCCTTCGCCTTCTTCTCCTCATGAACCTCCCGCTCCTTTGCGATTGCCTCACGCTTGGCCTTCAAGGCCTCCATTCCCTTCCGCAAACCTGCCATCTGCTTCTCATTGACTTTGCGTGTCTTCACGGGCGGTGCATCGGGCTCAGAGTCGCTCATTTAGGATACACTCGGAAAAATAATACACCTTAAACCTTCCACTGCCTTTCTGCTTTTCTACGAGCTCAATGACTTTGGAATGAAGATTGCATTCACGATCCACTGCGTATTCTGATTTGAGAGATAGACATTTGGACTGTAAGCGACGGCATCACAATCGGCCGACCAATATGTCCCGCTGCTGTTCTGTTGTATGCGCTGATCGCTGAGGTAGAAGTCAGTGGCGTTGAGATTGTTGAATGACAAGAGCGACATGTAGGCGTTGAAGTCGGCCACAGCGAATCCGCTTGGATTATCTACATTCGAGAAACTTGCAGCTCCCGAAGTCGTCACCGTTCCAATAGTCGTCGGATTCCAAAATCCAGTCGCAACCCCAGTCACAATAGCGATTGGCTTATTGTTCTGTCCCACAAGCTTACCCGTGATGGCGGTGGTCGTTCCATTGAACTCTGCGTTGCTTGATGCGGTGATCGTATCCACATTGAGGTTAGAGATATTCACGAGGCCGAGATTTGTAGTGCCTCCGATGGTGAGGTCATTGCTAATCACCACTGATGGAGCGTCCATGAGGATTTCGCCTGATGTACCCAAAGTCATCTGCGGCGGGGTCGGGGTGACATACGAAACAATCACCACGCCCGAACCACCTGCCGCTCCAGCATACCCAGTGAAGGCGTCCTCACCGCCACCTCCACCGCCACCCGTGTTCGCCACGCCCGGTTCTGCTTGTGTCGAGGTTGCAGCAAGAGATCCGTTGCCACCGCTTACAGGTGGCGCTTGTCCTCCTCCGCGGCCTTTGGTAGGTGTGCCGTATGCACCAGTAGGACACGCAGCACCGCCACCGCCACCGCCGTAGTAAGTTCCATAATACAAGAGAGCGCCACCTCCGTCACCTCCATCTGCGGGTGTAATCGCAGACACATCAACACCAACACTCGCCACACCACCTCCACCCGAACCAGCAGGTCCAGCGTTGCCTGGGTTAGGGTTAGAACCACCGGCAAAGGCCACATTCGACAAGGAGGTCATACCAGTCGTAGAGCCAGTTCCAGCAGTTCCACCCGCACTTTCCGTACCCGCAGACCCACCGCCACCGCACCCTCCGTTTCCACCCACCGTAGACCCGAATGTGCTGCCTCCACCTCCTCCAAGACCACGGATATTGATTGAACCGCCATTCGTAAATTGTGATTGGTCTCCAGCAATTCCGCTCAAAGTTGTTGTGCCACCTGCTCCGCCACCTCCAACGGTGACGGTATAACTTGCAAGTGCCAACACACTCTCAACGACAGCCATATTACCTGCGCCGCCACCTCCACCATTCACGCCGCCTCCACCTCCGCCACCTCCAATCACCATCACTTCCACCGTTCCAACACCAACTAAAAGGTCAAAGAACCCGTTTGATGTGAAAGTGTGGAATGTCCTGCCCCCCGACTGCGTGATTGTTCCGCCTGTCGCATAAGTAATACCTGGCGGTGGAAGGGTAATAAAGTGGTCGTCATTTGAAATCGTTAGATTGCTCCCAGCCGTTGCAAAGATGTTGGCGACATTGATGATGTTGTTGTTACTCATATTCAGGTCGTTCGAGCAGACCACTTGGCCGCCAGTAGAGGACTTGATCGTCAGATTTCCCGAAGTCGTGACGGTCACATTGCACCCCGCAACCGTATTGACATTGGAGATGCTGAACCCGTTCATATTCAAGAACCCGATGTTGGAGAGGACGATGTTGCCACCCGTCGTGGACGAGAGGACAAGGTTGCTGTTCGCTTGAATGTTGGATACATTGAAGAGGATCTTGTTACACATATTCACATTGCCGTTCAAGACCGCTTCGTTTGCGTTGAGTATGATGTTGCTGAATGGGTCGGCGTTCAGTGTCAGGGCAGAGGCAGAGGAGAGGGAGGTGCAGTTGCTGATGGCGTTGTTAGACAAGTTCATTGTTCCAGCAATCCCGATAGTCAGTGAGGTCAGCGTGATACTCCTACCCCCCACCAACGCCGTAGAAAGTGCCATGTTACAGGTGCGACTATTCAGGTTCAAGTCCCCACCGAACTTGTTGTAGATGGTGTCCGTGTATAGCCCGTTGTCAATCACCGTTCCATTCAGTCCGTAGATGTAGTTCTCTCCCGGAACAGTGGGAATACCACCTGGCGGCAGTCCGGCCGTGATGTTATTGCCAAATTGCCCGAAGATGTAGTTGTATCCAATAACACCCGTAACGGGAGTAAATGCACCCGCATAGATCTCATTCGCCCCAGCAGACAACTTGATAAGACCCGGAACTATACCATAGCTGTACGCAGTCAGGTCAATCTCTCCGTTCGCAAACAAGGCACTCGTCACCTCTGCGGGTGGTGAAGGCGTTAAACCCTGCCGTGCAATGATGCTTACCAACCCTCCACGAGGAACATACCCAACAGGACTGCCTGGCGTAATCAGTCCGAAGTTGCCCTTTGCTTCTGCCGTCAGTTGGGACACGGTGACTGCGGGGTTCAGGGGTGTAGCCACATCGGCTGTGATATTCACAATGCCACCAAGACCTCCCTTGCCCGTGATATTCACCGTGCCGTACGACGCATAGTTGGATACAGCGCTCCCCACATCTGCGACCTCGTTGATGCTGAACTGACCGCTGACCGTCAAGTTAGTATTCGAGATGTTGCCAACCACATTGCCCGTGAGGTTGCCCGTCACATTACCGGTCAGAGTTCCCGAGAGCGTGGTAAAAGTGCCGCCAACTGCATCAATCGTTGAGGTGGAGATGTTGGAGGTGTTGGAGATGATTTGAGTAGAGAGCGTCTGTATGTTGCTGATGTTGTAGTTTTGGAGATTAACGCTGCTTATTGCTGGTTGCGTCGACCATGCATACGGTATATCGCCGAGCGTCGTGTTGAGAAAGGCCTGTGTATTGCCCCTGAATGCAAAGGTCAGTGTGCGGCTGCCACTATCATACACGCCATACAGATAGATCGAGAAGCGTTTGGTTGAGTCGGTGAGCGTGTATGCAGGAACAGACTCGGTTGAGGTATATACTGTGTCGGTCGTACTCGTCACACTGACAGGATCAGCCGACCCGTCCTTAATCAGCACGGGGTTTGATACTCCATCTGCGTCTACCTGATACAGCGACCAGTAGAACGCAGGAGCATTTGTTGTGGCAGATGACCTTGCAAAGATATTCAAACCCCACACACCCGGCGGAATGAAAGTAGAAACCAGTGCGCCAACCGGAGTGGGAAACCTAGCAATCAACACGGTAGATGAGGAGGCCGTGTGAGAGATGGTGGTTTGTGCGGTGAGAACGGGTATAAGAAGTAGATTACCAAGAGTCGGCACAGTTGTAGATGTCGCCGAATCTAAATAAAGAAGTTGTCCGCCCGATGCAGCCTCAGACCCCGATGGCCCAGCAGGTCCAGTAGGTCCGATATAACGGGTATTACCCGCCCAGTTTGGGAGAGCCATTTGTGATTACTTAATAATATAAAGCAAGACCGATCTGCGTGTTGTTGCTCCACGGCATCAGATACGGCGCACCTGTGTCATCAAGCAGCTCCACCGTGACCTCGTAAATCTCGTTAGGGGTCGAGAGCGACGGGATCTCCACGCTATTAGTCGTATACGAATTCACGCAGTACGGCGCATTCTCAATCGGGATGGAGGCAATCAGGTTCTTACGAGGATTGCTTGAATCAATACCTCCACCGACCGCCACCGACAGATACACGCCGACATTCTGCACTCCGAGTAGGATTGGCGGACAATCGGCCACAACGGGAACAGAGGTAGAGTTGGACGGCACACCAGTCGAAGTCGCACACCCAACCTGCGAAGACCCACCCCACCACAGACCACGACCAAAGTAGGACAGCGTGTAGCCAAGACGGGCGTTCATCGTGCTTCCCTCCCTGAACGGCTGGAGCGTGGCCGTCGCATAAGTGCCGGATGAGGTAATGCCGTTCATCCTGATCCGGTTCGTAGCAGTCGTCGTGCCCCGCAGTTGATCCAGCACATTCGGGTCATCCGCCGCCGCTGGGGCAATGAAGGTCGTGCCGTTTCCAGCAACAGAAATGCGCCGAGTGGTCGTGTCAAAGGCAAAGGTCACCTGTCCCGCAACCCAAATGGGATTGTAGGTTGCACTATCTCCACCCGTCGATGCCGCTGCGTTCAGTGCCGCCACAAGCTCCGTGCCCGTGTTGAAGTACTTGTTGATGGTAAAAGCCGTAAAACTCGCCGCCGGAACATACCACGACGGGAGCAGACGGATACAGCGCAGGTTCGCCAGTGTCGCAATACCCGCCTGTGTCGCCGATGCGTAATAGAAGAACATCAACTGGCCGTTGTCGTCGTTCAGCTGGAGCGACGAGTTGATGAAGTTTGCATTGACGAGCTGGATGCCCTTGACACCCAAGATCGGATTCCGCAGCACATTCGTAAAGCGACTGTATGTCGGACCTTGCTCGTTCGGGTCGCTAAACGCATTCAGCGTGAGACGATCAGGCCTATTGAGAGATGCCATTTATACTCTCTTACGCCTTATTTTCCTGCTCTATGTCTTTGTAGGTTAATCCGAGCGTAAAGGTGCAGATGCCGTTATTCGTCAGCGGATACAACTCGTTCATCTCATCACGCAGCTCAATCCCGATGGAGTAGATGTCGGCGTTATTGACCCGTAGCTTGGTGTCGAGGAAGTTTGCAAAGAACGATATACCCAAGTTCCCAGCGTTCAGTGTGGCGGTGCTTATCAGGTTTGTATTCCTCTGCGTATCCAAAGTTGTTCCCGAGACAATGGTCGTATAGACATTGATGATGGACGAATAGACCAAGTTGGCATACCCGTCAGCGGTAAATACGGTGGCCGTCGTGGAGTTTCCAGTCGTCAGCAAACTCCCTGATCCATACGAGGTGTAGTACGGCACAGGGCGGATACGATTGAGCGTATCACTCGTCGTTGTTCCATTGGGTATGCCTGTACTTGCGCCTAATGATGTATTGAGGTTTGCTGGATTAAACAACCCGTTCCAGCAGAAGCCCAAGATGGAGTTGAGAAGTCGGCGTGGTGCAGGGTTGAACGGCTGTGCTGGGATGGCGATCGGGAATGGGTATTGAATGAACCCGTTGAATGTATCCGCCATGTCGAATGTCCGGCTGAGTGCATACAGACCCGTCACAGGCAGATTGACAGATGAGGTCAGTGGAGTCCAATACGACGGAATCCAATACGGGTTGGTGCTAAACACACCGCCTGTCGAGATGGGACTTGCCTGATTTGCGTTGTTGTCCTTGATGCACTTGTAGAAGAACACGCCGTTTCCGATTGTTCCCACATAGGTCATCAAATCACCGACCCTCCAAAAGACGCTGCTGGTGTTGGGTGAGTACTCAATGAACTTCCAGTTTGCGTTGTTCGTGTATCCAAGTGCGGGTGAGATCCCTAAGGATGCCTTGATATTCACATAGTATTTGTTGTCAAAATACACATAGTCCCCGACTGCATAAGATACTGACGCACTATACGCATTGGTCGTGGAGTTGGGAATGGGGAACGGCAAGAACCCCTTGTTCTGCTTAGTGGATTGATAGGTTACTCCCTGATACTGCACGATGTCGCCTGACTCAAACAGCGCATACTGATTCCACTGCCGTCTGTTGCCGCTCACCACATTCGTCCCCTGATTGATGACGACATTGGGATCGGCATATCCCGCCACCAAATAGCGATAGTTGTATGGGCCGAGTGGCTGCGTCGGAGTAACCCAGCCATCGAGGGTGCTGAACGATGCAGACCAAATGTTCGTATTGGCCTGATAGATGACACCTGAACTGACTACATACTGACCCGTCTGATACGGCGTGTATGCTACGAAATCTTGCACTAATCGGTCGGTCACATACGACCAAAATGTCGAGCTGAACGAGGGCGTGTTGCCGATGTTCCCAGCTAGAAGAGAGCGATAGACCGCATCGTTGTAAGTTACGAACGCCCCTGCCGCATAGGTCGTCCCCGCCGAATAGGTGTCGGCCGCCGAGTAGGCAAACAACGGGGCAGCGGTATTCAGTCCGGTCATCTGAAACTTGTTTTGCGTCGAGTTGTAGGTGATGGTAATGTCCTGAGGAACAAACTGCGCTTGATACACGGCAGACCCCGACCACTCGTCAGCTGTCCCAATCAGATTATCAACCATAAGATCCCTCTTGCACGACAGCGCCAGTTGAGTTGCCACGCTGGGATAGTCATTGAAGGTTATGTTCTGTCCGTAAATAGACGGCGTGGGTTGAAAGAACTCGGGTTTGTAGTAGGAGGGCAGCAGACGGACAAAGAACAGGTTCTCGGTGTTGGGAACGGTGTTGGCATAGAGATCCAACCGGTAGTACCAAAACACACAGGCCGTATCGGGAATGTTCTGAGTGCAGAGTGGGATGTTGGCTGTCAAGAGCTGTAGCGTTTGAGCTTCCAAGATCGGGCGGGGCATATTCACATTAAACACTGAATACCCGTACGATGCGCCATCTGCCGTTGCGTTTGCGGAGGACAAGCTTACCAACTGGGGCTGATTGAGAAGACCTTTGAATACGGTGACGGCGGCCACTCGACCGAGCGCCTTCTCCTCCTCGATCTCCTTCACCACCTCCGCTAGTTGTTCTTGATCCATTAGTAGAGGGCAGGATTACTTTATCTGCCTCATACTTGGCTGGAGGTCTCGGGTGCTCGTGCGCCACCTCATCCTCGTCTCCATGCACTCCCCACCATTTACTCATTACGCTTATGAGATACGCTGGAAGTAAGCGTTGCCAACAAATCCCGTCTTGTTCTCGTTGTTGAATACAACGGTAAATCCCCAACTCAAAGTCCCCGACACCGCCAACACCAGCACACCCGACAAGGTCACCGCCATCGCACCAGGATTAGTGCCGATATGATTGTCCCCCTTAAATGCCGTCAGCGGGTAGTTGGTGAGAGAACCTGCCGTATCCCGAATGTAGAAGAAGACAGTGTCCGCACCCGCAAAGTCCGTCGGGGTGGTTATTTGGAAGTTCGCACCCACAAGGTAAGTTCCGGGAGGCAGGGTTGTTGAGGTCACAACATTCGTCGTGCCGTCGGGAAGTGCCGCACTCGTGCTGGTATTCACAAGGGTCGGCGGGAGAAGAGCGTTTATGCCGATCGGGGCAACATTATACATCGTGCCATCAACTCCGGTGGCTGCCATTTGTCTATCCGCAATAAAGGTTATGGTGTTAATCTCTTCGCTGAATACAAATGCCCTCTCACAAGACCCAGTTCCAACTCGGTATGGAAGCCGTACTTAACAACCCGCAGACCTCGTTCCTGACGAACCCCAAGACATTCCACGAGATCCACAAGCAGTCGGGGATGTCGATGAATGCAATGATGAAGCACATCGGAGGACAGGCCAAGAAACAGAAGAACAAAGAGCCCACCGATGCCGAGAAGAGCAAGGAGAGATTGGATGCGATGGAGGCAAAAACAGAGAAGAAGTAAAGCGGATGGAAACAAACCTAGCGAATTAAGTATAAACACGAAATGTCTTTCACCAACCAGTCCGGCGAACTTTACCCCTTCACGGAGGTTGTCCCTGCCTCGGCCCAGTTCGGCGCTCCCGAGCGTTCGTCCATCCTTACCCAGCGTCGCCGTGCTCGTGTCACTCCGCAGACTGGCCCGTCGTATGGCTCGGCGGGTGCGGGTGCGGGTGGCGCTCAGATTCAGTTCCTCCTTGCCGATCAGGGCGGCCTCCTCGACATGCGTTCTATCGTGCTGAACTACACCATTCAGACGGCGACATCCAGCACGACTGCCTGTCCCGATGACGGTCACCCCTTCATGACCGTTCAGGCACTTTTGAACGGTCAGCTCCTCGAGAATGTAACCAACGGACCGAAACTGGCGAATGTGGAGATGACGATGGGTGCGTCCAAGACCTACTATCAGACGGCGGGGTCGCTTCAGGGCTTCGAGCTGCTGAATAACGACCTTGTGACGAACATCCCGTCCAGCAGCGTCACGGCGTCCATTACGGCGTGGGGGTATGCGACGGGCAACCAGCCCTCGGTGCAGGTTCGCTCGTCCCGTGCTGCGTCGGCTCGGTTCAACAACATCGCAGGAGAGCAGCGGTCTATCCCGCTCGGCCTCATGATCGGTCTCGGCAGGATGAAGCAGCTACTTCCACTGGCGCTTACAGGGGAACTTGCACTCGTCCTCATTGCGGGTACGCCCAACGATGTTCTGTTCGACATTGCCTCCACGACGGCGGGTGACTTCTCGCTCTCGCAGGTGTCGCTTGAGTATGACATTGTTGTCCCCGACCAGCGCTATATGCAGGTGCTTCAGAAGGTGGCGATGGAAGATCCGGTTGGACTCACGATGCCCTACGAGTCCAGCATCGTCACGGCCGCCGCCTCTATCTCTGCGTCTGCCTCCATGACGCAGAACGACCTGATCGTGTCCCGTGCGACGAACCACCTGCTCCGTGCGAGTGTCGTGCAGGTCCCGACGAGTGCCGTGTCGCTTCAGGGTTTCCCGTCGCAGTCGTGCTTCTCCCACGCTGGAGTTTTCAGCGCCCAGTTCCGCATTGGTTCGCAGGTCTATCCGCAGATCGCCGCTCAGGGTGACGCTGCCCTCTTCAACATGTCCCTCTCGGCCTATGGTTCGCCTATGCAGGAGAACGGCACGGTGACGAACCGATGCCTGTGGGGCAACTCGACGAACGGTGCGACGGCGGGTACGGCGGCGGTGTATGAGACGGCCGAGTCCAGTGCGAGTGGAACGCTGAAGTTCTGCTATGCCGACCGCTTCATCCCGACTTACGGATTTCAGACGGTCAAGGGCGGCACTGTCCCGCTGGATGTGGATGGCGTGTCCCTTGCGGGTGCGTCGGGCTCTCAGCTCATCGCCTCGCTGGTGTCCGCTCCTGGCGTGGCCTACACCCCGTTCGTCATCCTCACGGCTCTCCGCTTCATCAAGGCGCAGGGCGGGGCGGTGCAGGTGGTCGGTGCGTAAAATGTTGCGGTCTAATAAATGTTCCGCATCTACGGCCGTCATATCCGCCACTGCCGTCGCTTCCCTCTCTAATACATGAGCTTAATGCGACCCAAGATGTGAGCCACAACATCCACATTGAAAGCATTCCCCAAACACTTATACCGATTGGTCGTAGCCACGCCCTCAGTATAGTTGTCGGGAAGCCCTTGCAGTCGCTCACACTCGATAGGGGTCAGTTTGCGGATTCGTTCGCCCACCACGAGATTATCCTTTGCCACAGAGGTCAGCGTCCCACACTTGTCGTCCTCACGGGTTTCAATGCGCCGTTCGTAAGGAATGCTCGTGTCCGCATCTGCTCGGTGTCCGTTCTCATTCAGTCGCCGTCCAATATCACGCCCGACTTTATACAGACCCGTCTTTGCCCCCTGCCCCCCGCCGTGTGCCGAGAGAGTAACCGACTTCCCGTCCGTTGAATAGATACGACCACCCTGCCCTCCGTTCCCAATCTGTCCGATCCTCACCATCGTCCTCTGTCCCTTCTCTATGTTATGCTCCACCTGTGCGGGAGATGGGGTTGCCTTTGAGTACGAGGCCGTGAGCGTGTATGCCTTGCCCTTCACCACCATCCGCTCATCCACCTCGCCGTCGGGTTGGAGTATGTCCTTCAGCAGAATACCCCGATCCTCAGGCAGATCAAAAGGTATGTTAGTCCAAAACAGACGCTTACGACACTGAGCCGACACCAGCGAGGCATTAAACATCACCGGCTCAACACCCATCTCTCGGGTGATGATGTCCCTGTCCGCCTTAGGCATCGAGGCCACATTCTCCAGCACGAACCACTGAGGGTTGCACTCCTTCTTGATCCGCACGAACTCCCAAAACAGACCCGAGCGATCACCACCCAGTCCCTTCCTGTCCTTCTTGGCAATCGAGAGGTCTTGGCACGGCGACCCACCAATCAGCAGATCTATCTGACCCTCTACCTCCAGTCCGACAACACTCCCGACCCTGATGATGTCAGGATAATTCTTTTCACTGACCTTAATGGCGTTCTTATCAATCTCCGCCGCCATATAGGCATTGACCTCAATCCCCGCACGATCCAGCGCCACACGAGCACAGCTGATGCCGTCAAACAGGGACAGGACATTCATTTTCTATTCTCGCAACAAGAGAAATGGCGACGGAAGCACATGTGATTAACCTTGCTGAGCGCACGGATCGTTGGGAGCAGATGCAGGAGCTATGGAAGGATCAGCCCATCACCCTCGTCCGCCGTGATGCCATCAAGATCAACGGCACAGACATCCCCGACGCATACCACGCCGTCTTCCTCAAGCACCGAGAGATGCTGACGACCGCAAAGAAACTGGGCGAGAAGCACATCCTCATCATGGAGGACGATGCTTCCCCGTGCAAGGAGTTTGCTCGGCACTGGACGGCCATCAAGGAGTACTTGGATGCCCGTGATGATTGGGAGCTCTTCAATGGTGGAATGCTGATGATCCGTGACTGCGTGGATAAGATTGTTCGCATCGACCACAAGGACGGCAAAGATCCCACGATGGTCTTGGGTGTATGGCGTGGCGCAATGGCACACTTCCTCTACATGCGGGTTGACCCGTGTCTAGAGAAGATGCAGGAATGGGAGGCCGATGGGAAGCCGATGTTTGATGGGTGGTATTCTCACAAGATGAAGACCCTCGCCTCCATCCCTTACCTAGCGTTCCAGCGTGACGGGTTCAGTGATGCGGCAGGTCAGACCCGCAGTTGGGAGGAGCGGTTCAAGTATGAGGAAGACACGATGAAGTTTGCCCTCAAGGAGTTTATGGAGCCCGTGCCTGTGAATCCTCAGTTCGACCACGCCGACCCCCGACAGACCGTGCTGCGTGAGATTGACCGGACGAGTGGTGGGTTTGAACCGCCTAAGGGTCCAGTGTGGGACGGACACAACTACTCTTGAGCGGTTCCAAATTTGGCAGGGGGTCAGTGTGTATCTGTTGTAAGGGACACCTCTGCCAATTTTGGAACCGCTACTTCTTCTTCTTCGTGATGAGATAGTTCAGCAGACGCATCTGCGCCTCAGCTTTGGGCTTGGTCGTGAGGCCGTGCGTCTTCCCCTTGTTGGGTCCCGATGTCGTCTTGACCGCATACTTGCTTCCCATCTTCACAAGGTCGTAAGGCATTTGTCTATCAGTTAGGTTCTTTGTCGCTCTCGCTCTCTCCTTCGCTTGACGACACGGACGCACGACGACCCATGAGCTTATGCATCTCGGTCAGCTTCTTAGAGGGCGGGAGCGGGGTGCTGAACCCCTCAGTCCAGCGGTCAGCGTTCATCGGCCGCCGACGATCCCACACGAGGAAGTTGTAGGGCCGCCGAGCCATCGCCCGATCATAGTGAGCCACGAACTCATCGATGTCATACTGCTCTGCGTACTCCTCTGCGATCTTCCGCACCTCGTTAATCGGCATCTTGTAGAGGATGATGGTCGTGATGTTGGCACGGACGGCCGGACTTGTGAAACCCGTGTTCTTGTAGAACTGGGTCAGGTAGAACAGGGTGCAGTTGCTCTCGTGGCGGGAGGTCAGGCACAGCTTCTCAATGGGAGGCGCACCACCCACCTTTGCCTTCCGCATCAGTGAAGCACCGGCAAAGTCATCGAACACAATGGCGGTATTCATCATCGGCTTACCCTTCTCCAAACGCTCCAGCTGGTGCTTCTTGAGATCGGTCTGATACTCGTCAAAGCACACGGGTTCAAACTCAGTCATGATAAGCTTGTTCTCAATCGGCATCTTCTCGAACGAGGACTTGGCGTCCAGTGTCCCGATGTAGATGAGCGCCTCATCAAAAACGGACTTCTTCTTGGTCTTGCCCGTCACATATCCTTTCGTCATCATGCTCCACAGCGCCGAGCTCTTGCCCGATCCACACTGGCCGAGAATGAGGATGGTGGCTGGAAGTGCAGGTAAGAACTGGGCGTCCATCTTCTCCATGCGTGGGTCTTTGGGTTTCTTCTCACCAGGCATCACCTCTACAAAGTTCTTCTCGTCCATTACATTCTACTCGGATAATTGCTTTACTACATCTTCACCTTTCCTGTCCGTATCAGCCAGTTCAGTTGCTTCAGTATCGTAACCTTGTCCGTGTACGCAGGATCAAGCAGTCGCTCGGTCAGTCGCTCGAAGACATAGTTGATGTGCTTCTTGGTGTTCTTATGCTGGGTTTCGATGGAAGGTGTCTTCTGATGGCGGCCACCACACTTGCACGAAACACTTGTTGTCCGAGTGGCGTATTCCATTTTTTATTTGCCTAGAAAAAGAAACATCCAAACGGCCGTAAATCCCCGCTACTTCTTGATGAGCTGGTTGGCATCCACCCGTGCCGCCTTGCCGCCCATCACGGCCGAGTAGATACGAGCCATAGCCCACTGCTCGGGCGACTTCACGCTCGGGCGCACGGACGCTGGGTTCGTCCTGAATGCACCAACGCCCTTATCAAAAATAGTATCGAGCCCCGACTTCTTGAAGCCGGTGATCTTGGAGATGTCGGCGATGCTATGCGCCTCGTCTTTGGGGAAGCCGTACTTGGCGTTGAACTTGTTCTTGTAGGTCACGGCCATTACTTATCACTGACATTATCACCACGAGGCCGCTTTCACTCCTCTCCCGTCTCCTCCGCACGGACACACTCGTCGCACTTGAACTCCCCATCGTCGTTCTTCTCCATACCACACTCAAGCAGTCCGCAAGTGTCACAGCAAGGCGCTTTCTTACACATCCACTTCGTACAAGGCCGACGCACGAGAACGACCCTGAAATCCTCCGTCCCCACCTTGCCAAACCCCATCCACTTCCAATGCAGATCCTTCCCATTCTTTCCATATACCTTCTCCAACCAAGTATTCATCTGATCCCAAGTAGCCGTGGTCTCGGGGTAGAAGGTGATGCTGGTGCTGTCGTGCTCGTTCTTACGCCAAATGCTGGTGCGAGTAGTAGAAGTCATCTTGTCCGAGTGAGACCGCTTTTGGTTTGGCGACAGCGAATCCGTTTTCAGCGAACGAAACCAGTTTTGATGATTTATGACCCAATCGTCGGGGTGTATTTGTCGGCAGTGGGTCG
>Ga0208360_1000168_pt1 | contig 19305 bp, 21 predicted proteins | sample LakMenE27Jul10ns_FD_150739 | JGI IMG/M metagenome (GOLD analysis project Ga0208360, IMG submission 150739) | Freshwater microbial communities from Lake Mendota, WI - 27JUL2010 deep hole epilimnion ns (SPAdes) | ecosystem: Environmental > Aquatic > Freshwater > Lake > Epilimnion/Euphotic zone ...
CGCCGACTGGCTGAACCGGGACGACCTCACGGCGACGATCCCGGACTTCATCTCGTTGGCCGAGGCGCAGCTCGAGCGCCGGCTGCCGGTGCAGAAGCGCACGCAGCGCTCGACGGCGACCATCGACACGCAGTTCTCGGCGCTGCCGTCGGACTTCGTGTCGGCCAAGTCGCTGGTGCTGACCTCGACGGCGCCGGTGCAGCCGCTCACCTTCCTGACCGAAGACGAGATGGACTCGAAGAAGTCGGTGTACCAGGCGACTGGCCGGCCGCTCTTCTTCGCGCTCATCGGGAGTCAGATCGAGGTATTGCCGATTCCCGACACCGGGTACACGGCGGAGCTGACCTACGTGGCGACGCTCGCCAAGCTCTCGGACGCGAACACCTCGAACTGGCTCTTGGAGCGGCACCCGGACGTGTACCTGTACGGGGCGCTTTTGCAGGCGGCGCCGTACCTGCGCGACGACGAGCGCGTGGCGATCTGGACGCCGCTCTATGGGCAGGCCATCGAGGACATGATCTTGCAGAACGAGCGCGCGGCATTCAGCCAGGGACGCATGGCGATGACGGTGCGGCCGACGCGGGTGATCCCGTGAACATCGCAGAGCTTGGGACGGTGCGCGTCTTCACGACGGTGGACCGTGGGTTCACGCCGGAGGAGATCGCCGAGCGCGCCATCGACAAGATCATTCACGTGGGTGAGCGGAGCCACCCTTTGCTGTTGGAACAGGCGAAAGCATTCCGGGAGCAGATTCGCGCCGTGTTAATCCACTACCTTGCGGAAGCGCAGCAGAACGAGCGGATGACGATTGCCGCCAAGCTGCGCGCCGCCGGGCATTCCTCAATCGCAGACTTTCTCGGAGAACTCTGATGGCGATCACGCAGGCTATGCCGACCTCTTTCAAGGTCGAGCTCTTGAACGGAATCCACGCCTTCGGCACCACGGTGACCCGTGGTAGCACGGCGGCTGACACCTTCAAGTGTGCGCTCTACACCTCGTCGGCGACGCTTGATGCGTCGACCACGGTGTACAGCACCACGAACGAGGTGGCGACTGGCGGCGGCTACTCCGCGGGCGGCAACACGCTGACCACGGTGGCGCCGACCTCGAGCGGCACGACGGCCTTCACGGACTTCGCCGACACCACCTGGTCGACCTCGACCATCACGGCGAACGGTGCGTTGATCTACAACAGCACTCAGTCGGACCGTGCTGCGGCGGTGCTGGCCTTCGGGTCTGACAAGTCGTCCTCGGGCGGCAACTTCACCATCCAGTTCCCGGCCGCGGACGCGTCGAACGCCATCATTCGGATCGCCTGACCGTGATTCTGCTGACCAGCACGTCCGACCTCATCCGGCTCACGACGAGTGACGCTGGTGCGGTTCATGTGCAGGCGTCGTATGTGGACCTGAGCGGTACCACGGTCACGCCGGGGCGCACGAATACCGTCATCTCGACGGCTACGACCACAACGGTGGTGGGGTCGCCTGCATCCTCGACGCAGCGCAACCTCAAGTCGCTCATCGTGTTCAACGATTCCGCGACCGCTGCGAACAAGGTCACGATTCTCCACACGGACGGCACCACGGCGGTGGACTTGTATCAGGTTTCGCTCCCGGCGCAAACGGGTGTGGTCTACACCGATGGTCAAGGCTGGACGCTCTACGGCAACACGCGCCCGACCAACACGCAGACCTTCAGCGCCAACGGCAACTGGAACAAGCCCACGGCCTTCACGCCGAAGGTGGTTCTGGTTCGCGCGTGGGGCGCGGGCGGTGGTGGCGGTGGCGGTGGAAGCCTGAGCACGGCTGTTGTCACGAAGGGCGGTGCAGGCGCGGGCGGTGCGTGTCGCGTGGAGGCCATCTTTACGGCTGACGCGCTGACCAATACGGTGAGCGTGACCATCGGCGCGGGCGGCGCTGCGGGTGCTGCGGGTGCTGCGGGTGCTGCGGGTGGCGATGGCGGCATCGGTGGCAATACGACCTTCGGCGGCTACCTCACGGCGTATGGCGGTGGTGGTGGAGCGGGTGGACAGATTTCGGCGCTTGCCACGGGCGGTGGCGGCGGCGGTGGGTGCCATGCTGCGGGCGGGTCTGGGTCTGGTGCGACTAATGGCACCGGAGGACTGCCGACCGGAACCGGCCCCGGTATCAGCGGGCAGGGCATAACCGGAGTCAATGCCGCCTCGACCACGCATTACGGTTGGGAGGGCGGCGGTGGGGGCGGTGGCTCCACAAGCGCACCGGCTGGCATCGCGGGCGGCGGCTCCGTGTGGGGCGGCGGCGGCGGTGGGTCTGGCGGTCATCGAAGCGCAACGCCTGCGGTCGTGGTGGCAACGGCTGGCGGCGGAAATACTTCTTCTGTTGGCAGCGGCGGCGCGGCAGGCACGAGCGGCGCGACTCCAACTGCTGGCAGTCCCGGCTCGGCTACCAACGGCGTGGCAGGCGGTCAGGGCGGCGGCGGCGGCGGCTCCACGGTTACGGCCTCGACCAACGGCGCTGCGGGTGGCGCGGGTGGTCTTGGCGGTGGCGCAGGCGGCGGCGGTGGCGCGGGCAACGACCCCGGCACGGGCGGCGCTGGTGGCGTCGGTGGCGACGGGTACTGCATCGTAATGGCGTGGTGACGCCGTGATTCTGCTTACCTCGACGGCGGACAAGGTGCGGGTGGTCACGGGATCGGCGGGGACGATTTCCGTCCATGCGTCATTCGTTGACCTCTCCGGCACTACGGTCACGCCTGCCCGCACGAACACCAGCATCACGACTGCGACCACGACGGATGTTGTGGCATCGCCTGCGTCCTCTACGCAGCGCACGGTCAAGGTGCTGTCCGTGTTCAACGATGGCGCAAGCCAGACCGTGACGGTGCAGCACACGGACGGCACGACCACGGTTGACCTTTGGGCGGGTACGCTCGCCGCGCAGTCCGGCATCGTGTTTGATGAAGTCTGCGGGTGGAAACTGCTCGGCGCGGAAACGCCTGCCGACATCCAAACGTTCACGATGCCCGGTGGTCGCTGGAACAAGCCGACCTCTTTTCAGCCGTCATTCGTGCTGATGCGTGCATGGGGCGGCGGCGGCGGCGGTGGAGCGGGAGCGAGCCTTGCGACTGCTGTTGTCGCAAAAGGCGGCTCTGGAGGCGGTGGCGGCGCGATGGCGACTGCCATCTTCCCTGCGGCGCTTTTGCCTGATGCGCTCACGGTTGCGATTGGCGCGGGAGGGGCAGCCGGACTTCCCGGCGCTGCGGGCGCTGCGGGTAGTAATGGCGTAACTGGACAGCCCACACGAATTGCGACTTCAGGAAATGCGACTGCCGCAGGATTTCCCGCGTATCTGTTTGTCGGCGGCGGCATCGCAGGGAACGGCGGCGCGATTTCTGCCGCCTCAACCTCTGGAGGCGCTGGCGGGTCCTCTCATTCGGGCGGCGCGGGGACTGTCTCAGGCGCTGGCTATTCGATGATTGGCATTGCGGGCGTTAGCAGCGCAACCAACGGCCCGGCATGGGAAGGCGGCGGCGCAGGCGGTGGTAGTAGCAATACGCCTGTCTCAAACGCTGGTGGCCGTTCACAATGGGGCGGTGGGGGCGGTGGTTCTGGTGGGCATCACAACGCAACGCCTGCTGTTGTCGCGGCCTCTGCCGGTGGACTGACTGGCCCCACGGTCGGCTCGACTGCATCGGGCGGCGGCGGCGCTGCGGGAACCTCTGGCGCGACTCCGACTGCGGGCGCAAACGGCATCGACGGCACCAATGAATACGGCGGCACCGGAGGCGGCGGTGGCGGCACTACGGTTGCAGCATCTACGGCTGGTGCGAACGGCGGTCGCGGCGGCCGCAACGGTGGCGGCGGTGGCGGCGGCGGTGTTGGAATGAACCCCGGCCTCGGTGGGCGCGGCGGTCAAGGTGGCGACGGTTACGCGGTGATCATGACATGGTGAACAAGAAGCGATTTGCAATCGTGCGCGAGGCCGATGGCTTCGTGGTCAACGTAACGGTGTGGGACGGCATCACGCCGTGGAACGACCTGCCCGATGGTCAGGTGGCGATGGAGTGTCCGGCGCAGGTCAGCCCCGGCTGGTCGTACATCGACGGCGAGTGGGTCGAGCCTCCGCCCGCTCCGCCCCCGACTGACCCGCCTCCTTCAGATCCCCCCATAGAGGAATAACACATGACAACGCTCGCTTCACGGCTTTTGCAAGATGACGTTTCCAGCCTTCCAGACTGGTCGGTGGCGGCTGCTCTCAACGCGCCGGACATAACGCTTCCTGTTGTGGTGTCTTGGGAGCGCACTGCGCTCGGTATCGGCGGCATCATGGACGCGCTTGGTCCGCAAGACGGCGCGGCACTGTTGGACAAGGTGCAGGCTCTTGCATCGACCAACGCGGTTCTGCGGTGGGGTTTCCGCGCATTGGAGAGCAGTGGGCTAAATCTTTCGTTCGCCAGCACTCGGGCGCAATTCAATGAATTGACAACTGCTGGTGTGCTGACTGCGGCGCAGCGTGACGCGCTGTTTGCGTTGTCACGGCGAGAGCGGTACCCCTCGTGGGCCGAGTTCTACAACATTAAGGTCGATGCCCGCGCCGTTGGCTTGGCTCGCGGCGCGAAGGAGTAAATCATGGCAGTCGCAAAATGGGCAACGCCTAGCGCCCGCAGCAGTAACTTTGCAGGTACAACGCTTAACTCGTTGGCGAACGGATCGGAATCGACCCGCGTCACCTACGACAACAGCACGGCGCGTGACTTGTACGGGTTTGTCACCGTCAAACTTGGCAGCATCACGCCCTCGACGGGTGGCAGTATCACGCTGCGAGTGACGGCGAGTGACGGCACAGACCTCGGAGATGCCGCCGTCAACGGCGACCTCTACACGATGGCGCTCACCTCCGGCGCGTCGGCAAAAATCGTCAACATCCCGCTATTCCGGCTCTACCCGTTTTCGCTGCGCTTCAGCATCGTGAACAACGCGGGCGTAACGCTTGCGTCAAGCGGAAATGAAATCTATGTGGCCGCGTTCAATGAGGATGTGACCTAAAAATGCCCCGCGGCGTTTCGCGCGTTGACGAGGCTTTGCTGCAGCGTCGGCTGTGGACGCCTGCTGTGCTGCGCCCAAGCGCATGGTTTGACGCCGCCGATTTGTCCACAATTACTGTTGCTACTGGAATTAGTGAGTGGCGAGACAAAAGCGGCTTCGGCAATCATGTGTCGCAAGCAACTGGTGCAGACCAACCAGCATATACAGTTCGCGGCCTGAATGGATTGAATGTGGTTACTTTTGACGGGTCCAGCGATTTTTTGACAAATTCTACATATTCGTTTCCGACTGTTTATAGCATCTATGCTGTAGGCAGAAGCAACGCATCATCATACGCAAGGCTTCTTAATGTCGGCGGAACTACAGATACAACCGGCTTCGTTGGTTCTAACAGTAACAATTACGCTACATTTTTTGGAAATCAGGTGACTTGGAACGATGTAACCGCCAATACACCAAATCAGTCTGTTACATCAACTTCAATACTTGGGATTGTCAAAGATGATGCAGTTGGTGGGGCAGCCCCATATTTTAATGGAACTGCCCAAAACACAAAAAATGGCACAACGGTCTCCGCGACAGGATTTGTTTTGGGTAGAGGAACAGTAGGAGCCGGATCTTCAGACCAGCGTTGGAATGGAATTATTGCTGAAACAATCATCCTGCCTGCGCTATCCACTACTGCCCAACGCCAATCTATTGAAGGATATTTGGCGTGGAAGTGGGGTCTGGTGGCTAATCTGCCAGCCGCGCACCCGTTCAAGAACCGCCCGCCAGTTATTTGAGATTGCCCCGTGCCGCTGCGCGTCAGATTTCCAAGCATCGCGTTTTCTCCCGCCGCGGTAACCGGGGCACGGGTCGGCACATTTGACCCGCAACTGGAGCCTAAAGCGTGGTTTGACACGCAGGCGCTTCCAGAAGGCTGGTTTGTTGATGACCTGATCCCGCAGCCCACCGGCAGTCCGTACACGCTTACCGCCAACGGCGGCGTTTACTCGTACAGCGGCAATAACGCTACGCTGACCTATACGCCCATCGGGGCGTACACAATCGCCGCAGATGGCGGGACGTACTCGTACACCGGCAACGCGGCTAATGTGCTGTTCAATCGGCGGCTGGTGGCCGATGGCGGCACCTACACCTATACCGGCAACAACGCCAACACGCTGTTTAACCGCCGACTGGTAGCCGATGGCGGCGTTTATGCTTACAGCGGCAACAACGCCGCGCTGATATATACGCCCGTAGGTGCGTTTACGCTTTTGGCTGACGGCGGGGTTTACTCGTACTCGGGTAACAACGCCAATTTAGTATTCTCTGCAACGCCTATTGTGGTGATTGACACCCATGACGGCGATCAAAAGCGCCGCAGGAAGTTTGACGATGACACCGAAGCGCGAAAGCGGCGTCGGGCGCAGATTCAGGACGCATACGAGGTGCTTTTGGAGGGTCGCCCCGAGGTGGTGGCGGCTATCGCAGCCCCCTTTGTGGATGCGCCCAAAACGCCCGGTATTGCGCTACAGCCCGCGACCGTAAATTGGGACGCGCTTTTGGCTGACTTGGAGGCTACCAATCGACTTTACGAGGCGTATGTCGAAATGGATGACGAGGAGGTACTGTTGCTTTTATGAAACGCACTTACGTTTGGAATGACGGCGAGTTGGTCGAGCGGGTAAAGGGCAAGGGTGGGCAATACCATTATGTGCAGCCCGATATCACCCCGTACAAGTCCATGCTCGACGGCAAGATGGTTACCTCGCGGTCGCAGCATCGTCGGATGTTGAAGGCTTACGGCTGCGTGGAGGTCGGCAACGATGACCCGACCAAGCATTACCGCGCCCCCGAGGTAAAGGACACCCGTAAAGAGCGGTTGATTGCACAAGTTCAGAGCATGACGCACGCCGAGGCTAATCGCATCCTCGACAGACTGCGTGACAATGCGCGATTCACCAATGATCCCCACAGGAGAAAGTGATGGAAGATACACGGCGCGAAAAGTTGGCAGAGCAGTTTGAGGGCGTGGAAACCGTAGCGGAGTTGTCGGGCGAACAGCCCGAAGCCCCGAAGCCCGTTGAAACGGTGCGCGACGAGTCGGGGCGGTTTGCTCCGAAGGTAAAGGCAGAACCGCAGCACGAAACGAAACCCGAGGTTACGGAGCCTGCCGAGGAACCCGTATGGCGCAAGCCCCCGGCATCGTGGAAAAAGGACTATCACGAGTATTGGGCGAAGGCTGACCCCAAGATTCAGGAATACGCATGGCAGCGCGAGGAGCAGATGCGTAAAGGCGTCGAGCCGTTGCTGTCAAAGGCGACTTTTGCCGACGAGATGAAGGAGGCCATTGCGCCGTACGAAACCACGATTGCAGGTCTTGGCATCAAGCCCGCGCAAGCGGTAAAAGCGTTGATGGAGGCTGACTACACCCTCCGCACGTCCTCGCCTGAACAGCGGGTCGCGTACTTTCAGCAGTTGGCGCAGCAGTACGGGGTAAACCTCGGCGGCGTGCAGCCTGCCCCGGCTGTTGATCAAAACCTTTACGCGCTGCAGAACCAGTTGGCGCAGGTTCGCGGTGAAGTTCTGACGTGGAAGCAGCAGCAGGAACAGCAACAGAACGCGGTGTTGCTGTCGGAGATTAACGACTTTGCTGCGAAGGCTGAACACTTTGAGGATGCACGGCCTGTCATGGTCAACCTGCTGCAGAGCGGTTTGGCATCCACACTTGACGAAGCGTATGATAAAGCCATACGCCTAGACCCGGCGCTTTTTGAGCGAGTGCAGTCCGCACAACAGGCTGCAGAGCAAGCGAAGAAGGCAACGGAGTTGAATCGTGCAGCGAAAGCGGCACGGGCGGCTGCGGTCAGCGTCAGAAGTTCCACACCCGGAACGAACACGGCTCCCAAAGCGCAAGATCGTCGGTCTATGTTGGCTGAAGCATTTGACGGCCTCGCAGACCGTGTTTAATCACTTGATACAGGAGTTTTAACATGGCATTTGCCAATTCCAGTATCAGCGATATCATTGCGACCAACATTCAGAGCCGGTCGGGTGAACTCGCTGACAACGTGACGAACAACAATGCGTTGCTTCGTCGCCTGAAGGAGCGCGGGAACGTCAAGACGTTCTCGGGCGGTAACGTCATCCTTCAGGAAATCATGTACAACGACAGCACCACGAACAACACGAATTCCTATTCGGGTTACGAAGTGCTGAACGTCGGTCAGAACTCGCCCATTTCGGCGGCGCAGTTCAGCATCACGCAGTACGCTGCGGCGGTGACCATCTCGGGTCTGGAAATGATCCAGAACTCGGGGAAGGAGGCCATCATCGACCTTCTCGACGGTCGTATGTCGGTTGCTGAGGCGCAGTTGGCCAACCGCATCAGCGGCGACCTGTACGGCGACGGCACGGGCAATTCGGGCAAGAACCTCACGGGTCTTGCTGCGGCTGTCCCCGATGCTCCGTCCTCGGGTACCTATGGCGGCATCAACCGCGCCACTTGGTCGTTCTGGCAGAGCAAGAAGTTCTCCGGCGTGACCGATGGCGGCGCTGCTGTCACGGCCTCCAACATCCAGCAGTACATGGACTCGCTGGCGGTTCAGTTGGTGCGCGGCACCGATAAGCCTGACCTTATCGTGGCTGACAGCAACTACTACCGTCTGTACCTCCAGAGCCTGCAGGCCATTCAGCGTATCTCTAGCGAGGGCTCGGGTATGGCTGGCGCTGGCTTTGCCTCGCTGAAGTATTTTGGCGCGGGCATGGCTTCGGACGTGGTGCTGGACGGTGGTATCGGTTCCTCGACCTACAACAGCGGGTCGGGCAACGCGAACCACATGTGGTTCCTCAACACCAAGTATCTGCACTTCCGTCCGCACAAGGATCGGAACTTTGTGCCGATTGGTGGCGAGCGTCAGTCGGTCAATCAGGATGCGGTCGTCAAACTGATTGGTTGGGCCGGTAACCTCACCTCGTCGGGCCCGCAGTTTAGCGGCGTCCTCATCGCTTAATAGGAGCAACTACCATGACTTTTTCAGTTACTCCGGTTATCGGTGCCGCGCTGCTCGACAAGGCCGACACCAACCTCAACTCGGCTGGCACGGCTGTTCCGACTATCGGGCCGCTTGGTCTGCAGGTTTGGGGTGCAAACGGTCGTCGTTATGTGTTGGCGCAGGCCAATGCGACGATTACCGCTAGCACCGCGACTTGCACGGTCAACACGACCACGTTCCTTGTCACGGCGACGGCTGGCTCGTACACCTCGCCTCCGGTCGCTTTGGCGACTGGCGACGTGGCTTGGTTCAGCGCGACTAGCGTGTAACCCACAGGGGGCGGGGTAAAACCCGCCTCCTCCTTTCAGGAGAGCAGAATGGCATATCCTTCTCGCGTCTTGGGTTCGGGTCAGCCGGGTTCGACGGCTACGGCGATTTGCGGCGATGTTGCTACCGGCCTTACGGCTGCTGGCACCGACTCTGCAACGGCGCTTGCGCTGTCGGCTGTTAACAATGTCGTCAGCACTACCGCTGCAAGCACGGGCGTTCGCCTGCCGCCTGCGGAGGCCGGTGCGATGAGCGTTGTGGCAAATGACGGTGCGAACTCGCTGACGGTGTACCCGGCTTCGGGAACCATTGACGGCGCTGCTTCCGTGGCGATTGCCACGACCAAGCGGCGCGTGTTCGTGGGTACCAGCCCGACCACTTGGATTAGCGTCCTCGGCGCATGACGATACCTAGCCGTGTGCTAGGTGCGGGGGCATCGGCGCTATCGACCGTAGCAATCTGCGGCGATGGCGTCGATGACCTTACCGCGACGGGTTCAACGCAAGCCGATGCGCTGCAGTTGACCCATGTTTACAACTCGGTGGACGTGACGCCATCGGGATCTGGCGTGAAGTTGCCGCCGACCGAAATGGGCGCGGTTATCTACATCGCTAACAGCGGCGCCCATGCCCTGACGGTTTACGCGCATGAGGCGGCAACCACGATTAACCAGAACCCTTCCGCATCGGTCGCCCGCGACCATGTGAGCATCTTTTTTGCCGTAGCCAACAACAAGTGGTACGGCGTTGCAGGCGCTAAAGCATAATCCCCACAGGAGTAAACCATGCTTGATTCTGACGTTTCTAACGCGGACTCTTTCCTTCACGTTGAGTTTTACCTGTCCGACCTGAAGGACTACAAGGGTCAGCCCTTTGTCCGCATCATGGTACCGGGCGACAAAACCAACATCGTCGAACAGCCGGTGCGCGATGACCACAAAGAGCGGTTCCCGCGTCAATGGCTGCACTTTCAGATGCAGCAGAGCGACGGCGCTCCGGTGATCGGAACGCCCCTTTCGGACTGGCACAGCGCCGCCCCTGACGAGTTCAATCGCTCGCAGATGGAAGAATTGCACATCCTCAAGTTCCAGACCGTCGAGCAGGTTGCTACGGCCTCGGACGCCCATATTCAACGTATCGGCATGGGCGGTGCGGGGCTGCGTGAGCGGGCGCGGATGTTCCTTCAGCACAAGAATCGTGCCGAGGCAAATAAAGAGTTGCAGGAAACCCGGGCGCAGTTGGCGGCGTTGCAGGAACAGATGCGCGAATTGGTAGAATCCAAGCGAAAGCGCAAGGAAGATTAACCCATGACCACGATGCTTCAACTTGTCCAGCAGGTGACCAACGAACTAGGCGTAAGTACGCCTAACGCGGTTATCGGCAACACCAACCAAGACGTGATTCAGATTCTTGCGTTGATGAACGCCAGCGGGTACGAGTTGTTGCGTCGGGGTGACTGGCGCAAGTTGGTGCGTCAGCACTTGATCACGACCCAATGGACGCAGACAACGGGAACGTGGGTAGACGGCTCTACGACGCTCACGGTGCCATCTACGGCGGGACTGGATACGACCTATCAGGTGGTAGGCGAGGGCATCCCTAATGCCACCTACATCAGCGTAGTGAACAACGGCACCACGGTCACGCTCTCGCAGGCTGTTACGGCTGACGGAACGGGTGCCGTGGTGACTTTCCAAAAGGTGCGCTACGACCTGCCTGCCGATTACGATGCCATCATCCCGCGCACCCAATGGGACAAGAGCAAGCGTTGGGAACTGCTCGGCCCCGAGGACGCGCAGCAATGGCAATGGCTGCTGTCGGGCTATATCTCGACCGGCCCGCGTATCCGGTGGCGGTTGCTCGGCAAGTATTTTCAGATTTGGCCGGGTATCTCGTATGACGAGGTGCTTGGCTTTGAGTACCGCAGTAACGCATGGGTCGAGGATGCGGCGGGCGCGCCAAAGACCTCGTTTACCGCCGACTCGGATACTTGCATCTATCCCGACCGCCTCATGGTGCTGTCCACCAAACTCAAGTACTTTGAGGCAAAGGGCTTTGACACAACCGCCATGTATCGCAACTACTTGCAGGAACTTGAAACCTGCATCGCGCAGGATACGAGCGCGGCGAACCTGTCCTTTGCCCCGCGACCGGGTACGGTGCTGATCGGGTACGACAATCTCCCTGACAGCGGCTACGGGATTGACTGATGGCGCGTCGGCAACTCATTCAGCGTAATGCGGCCTCGGTTGCGTCCCTGCCTGCCCCTGTGGGCGGGTGGAACGCCCGTGACTCGCTTGCGAACATGGATGAAACCGATGCGGTGACGCTGGAAAACTTCTTTCCCACCGTGTCGAGCGTTGTGCTGCGCGGCGGGTACGAGTCTTGGGCGACCGGCCTCGGCGGTCAGGTTGAAACGCTGATGCACTACGCAGGCGCTACGACGAGCCGCCTTTTTGCCGCTGCTACGTCCCCCAATGCCATCTACGATGTGACCACGCAGGGCGCTGTAGGCGCTGCGGTGGTGTCAAGCCTGTCTAATGCCCGGTGGGAGTATGTGAACTTCACGACGGCTGGCGGTAACTTCATGTACGCCGTCAACGGGGCGGACTCGCCGCGCCTCTACAACGGCACGACTTGGACGGCAATTACGGGCGTATCGTCCCCGGCGATCACGGGCGTTACTACGACCAACCTCTCTAACGTCACGCTGTTCAAGAACCGCGTGTGGTTCATCGAAAAGAATACGCTGAAAGCGTGGTACCTGCCGACCTCTAGCGCAGGCGGTGCGGCGGCTGTCCTTGATTTGTCCTCGGTCGCCAAACTTGGCGGCGTGTTGGTTGACCTCGACACTTGGACGATTGACGCCGGATATGGCGTTGATGACAACCTCGTATTTGTGACGAGCGAGGGCGAGGTCATCGTCTACCGTGGAACCGACCCGTCGAGCGCGGCGACGTGGGCGCTTGCGGGCATCTGGAAACTCGGTGCGCCGATTGGCAATCGCTGTTTGCTGAAGTACGCGGGCGACCTGCTGCTTTTGACCTATGACGGCCTGATGCCGCTTGCACAGTCGTTGCAGTCCTCGCGCCTCGACCCGCGTGTGGCGCTGTCGAACAAGATTCAGGGCGCTATCACGGCTGCAACGGTCAACTACGGCTCGTCATTCGGGTGGCAGATTGTGTACTCCCCAAAGAATGCTGCCGTATGGGTAAACGTGCCGGTCGCCACCGGGCAACAAGAGCAGTATGTGATGAACACCATTACGACCTCGTGGTGCAAGTTCAAGGGCTGGTCGGCCTTCTGTTGGGAAATCTTTAACGGAAACCCCTACTTTGGCGGTGCCGGGTTTGTCGGCAAGGCGTGGGATGACGGCTATACCGATGGGTCGGCAAACATCGCCGGAAACTGCCTGCAGGCGTTCAACTACTTTGGCAGTCGCGGCGTCAAGAAATACTTTACCCGTGCGCGTCCCTCGCTCTTTACCAACGGGCAACCGCAAGTGCAGTTGAGCATGAACATTGACTTTGACACGATGGACACCAGTTCCGCGCTGTCATATTCGGGTTCAGCCTTTGGCGCGTGGGGCGTTGGGTTGTGGGATTCGATGTTGTGGGGTTCAGACCTTCAGATCACTAATGCGTGGCAGGGGATTACCGGCATCGGCTATTGCGGCGCACTACAGTTGAAGTCGGCATCGTCCGGCTTGCAGATTGAGTGGGCGGCGACCGATGTGGTTTTCCAAACCGGATGGGCGGGCGTATAATCACAGGCGCACCAGTTGGTGCGTGGGTTGCAGAGGTTTTAGGCAGAGGCTATTTCGCGGAAAGGTCGGAAGCGATAGGGTTAGAGCGTGACGGGCAAATTGTCGCGGGCGTAATCTACGAAGAATATTGCGGCGCGAGCATTGTCTGTCATATCGTCATCGCGGGCCGACTCACATCACGCTATTTAGCAGCGATTTTTGACTATCCGTTCAATGTTGCAGGCGTTGGCAAAATCATCGCGCCTGTATCGAGCGGAAACGCCAAAGCGTTGCGGGTAGTCAAGAAAATGGGCTTCGTCGAGGAAGGTCGCATCAAGGATGCGCGTCCTGATGGAGATTTTGTGATGTTGACGATGACACGCGATGCGTGTCGTTACTTGGACGCGAGATATGGGCAAAAAGACACCGAAGCCGCCCCCGGCACCTGATTACGCGGGTGCTGCACAGCAGCAGGGCATCGCCAACCTAGAGGCAGCGCGGCTCACGGCGCGGCTGTCGAATCCTAACGTCATCACCCCGCTTGGCGGGCAGCGCGTGACCTTCGGGCGTCCGCAGTTCAATCGTGCGGCGTATGACGCTGCGATGGCGAATTGGCGGTCGCGTCAGCCGCAGGCTACCGGCGCGCCGGCTACCGGCACCCCGCCCCCCTCTGCCCCTGTTGATATCGGCGGTGGCGCGATGCAGCCCGGTGGCGGCAGTCAGCGCGTGGAGATGGGCGGCGAGCCTATGGGCTTGTATGGCGGTATGAAAGCCGAAGGGATGCCCGCTGCGCGGCGTCAAGCGTTGGGATTGGACGATGACCGGGAGTTTTCGCAGGGATTCACCACGCTGCCCACCGGGTCGCAAGTTCCGACCGCGATGCTTCTCGGCGGCGGTCGCCTTGATGCGTCCGGCATGGGGCCGGGGCAGATGCAGCGGTTTAATCAGGGCTACGGCGGCGGCGAGTACATGGGCGATGTGATGCCCACCCGCGATATGTTTACCGAAATGGTGGACTTGGATACGCCCATGATTGAGCAGTATCTAACTCCCGAGGCGCAGGCGACCCTAGAGGCGCAGCAGCGGGTAGAGCGTGCGCTGTCCGGCCTCGGTGAGCAGGCCATCGGGCGCGTGTCGGATATCTACGGCACCAACTTTACCCCGCAGGGGCTTCCGGCGCAGCAGTTCAGTTTCGGCGGGTACGGCGACATTGGCGAGGCTCCCGATCTCGGCGCGATGGGACAGGCCCGGGCGGGCGTGAACGCGCTGCCGGTCAACTTTGGCCCCACGGCGGGGCAGTACGGACTCGCGCAGGGTGGCGTAGGCGCTCCGTCGCTTCGCGGTCAGTACGACCTCACGGGCGTGGGCGATGTTGCCCGCGCACCGGGCGCTGCTGCGGCGATGCAGGGCGGGCCGAATGCGCCGGGGCTGCAGGGGCAGTTGGATACGTCCAACCTTGCCGCGATGCCCGTAAACGCCGGTATGACGGCGCAGCAGGCCATAATGTCGCGCCTTGACCCACAGTTGCAGCGTCAGCGGGCGCAACTTGAAACGCAGTTGGCGAATCAGGGTCTTGTCCGTGGCGGCGAGGCGTTTAACGCTGCCATCACGGAGCAGCAGCAGCAGGAAAACGACCTTCGGACGCAAGCGGCGTTGCAGGGATTGAACCTCGATATGGCGGCGCGTCAGCAGGGCTTGGGCGAGGCGCAGGCGTTGGGTGGGTTTGCCAATCAAGCGGCTCTGGCGGGCTTTGGCGCGGGCCAGCAGGCCACCGCAGCGCAGAACGCGGCGGCGCAACAGAACTTCCAGAACGCTCTTGCGCGTCAGGCTGCGGAAAACCAAGCGCAGGGGCAAGCGTTTGGGCAGCGGGCGCAGGCCGGTCAGTTTGGCAACGAGGCGCAGTTGGCGGCGTTCCAAGCGGCGATGCAGAATCAGGCGGCTGGCAATCAGGCCATCGCGCAGAACTTCCAGCAGGGCATCGGCGCTGCGGGGGCGTACAACACCGCTGCCGGTCAGCAGTTCGGGCAGGATATGGATATCGCAGGGCTGTATAACGCTGCCCTCGCGCAGAACCAGCAGACGGCGTTGCAGCAGGCGCAGGCTCGTGCGGCGATGCAGGGTCAGCGGTTCAATCAGGCGCAAGCGGCGGCATCGTTCCAGAACGCGCAGCGTCAAGCGGCGTTGCAGGAACAGTTGGCGTTGCGGTCGCAGCCGCTTAACGAGATTGCGGCGATCATGGGCGGCGCACAGGTGCAGATGCCGCAGTTCCAAGCCTATCAGGGCGCGGATGTGGCGGCGGCTCCAATCTTCGGCGCACAGCAGGCGGCGGGTAACTTCGCGCAACAGAACTACGCTAACCAGACTGCGGCGTATAACGCTCGTATGGGCTTGTACGGCAATCTGGCGGGCGCGGCTGGTTCTTACTTCGGGGGTTAAGGCATGAATCCGATGAACACGATGTACGCGGGGCAGGCCGACCCGACCAAGCCGCAAAAACTCGCGCAGTTGCTTCAGAACCAGACTTCGGTGCCGCAAGCGAACGGGCAGAAAAAGCAGTTTTTCAGCCTTGCGCCGACCACGCAGCCTAACCCTTACGGTGGCATGAATGGCAGATAACCGTTACAAGCAGGTTCAGGCGTTCAACGCGCCGACTGCATACGATCAGCAGATGGTCGAGGCTCGTCGCCGTCGCCGGATGGCTGAAGCCCTCGCGCAACAGGCGTATGTCCCGCAAGATGTGGGCGTTGCGCCTATCCCTGCCGCTGCACCGCTTGTGCAGGGCTTGCAGGCGTTCCTGTCTGCCCGTGCAGCGCGTAAGGCTGACGAGGCCGAGGAGAAGGCGGCGGCAGAGGTGACGCGCACGGGAGAGCAGATTGCCGGTCGGTTGGCGGGTGGCGCTCCGGTTCGCAGCCTTGCCCCTGCTGATGCGTCGGGGCTGCAAGAGGTCGCCGTTACGAGCGAATACCAGCGGTCGCCCGATGACGCGCTGCGCGTTGCGATGACCTCGCCGGGAACCGCTGCGGTCAAGGGCAATCCGATGTTGGCGGCGATGCTTGCGCGGACGATGGAAACCCCCGATGCCGAGGAGTATTACGCCCCCGTTGAGACTACCGAGGGTCTTGTGCAGTTCGGCAAGCGTGGCGGCAAGCGTGCAACCGGGATGCAGGCACCGGAGCGGCAGAAAGCCGAGGCTATGTCCGGTCTTGGGCGGTTGATTGCCGAGCGTAATGCGCTGCCCGAAGGCGACCCGAGACGGGCTGTTTATGATCGGGCCATTGACAAAGAAACCCGGCTTCCGCAAGGGCCGAGCATTCGCGTTGATACCGGACTGACTCGCGGGCAGACCTTTTCCAACGAAAACACGCTGCGCGACGAATACACCACGCAGACTGCGCCGTTTCGCACGATTTCTGATGCGTACAAAAAAATCATGTCTACCGCAGACAATGGCGCGGGCGATATGTCTCTGCTGTACCAGTATGTCAAATTGCTTGACCCCAATTCCGTTGTGCGCGAAAGCGAATTTGCAACGGCTGCGGCGTCTGGTTCGTTTGGCGAACGGGTGCAGGGCGAGGTCAATCGGATTCTTTCTGGTCAGCGCATGGCCCCGTCGCTGCGGCAGTCGTTCCGCAACGAAGCGACTAACATCTACAACAATCAGCGCAATTCTACCGAGCAAACGGCAGAGCGGTATCGCGGGCTTGCGGAGAGTTATGGTCTTAACCCAACCCGTGTTGTTGTTGAAACGCCGGATGAACGGTACGAGCGTTGGAAGCGGTCGCAGGGGAAAAGGTAATGTCGGAGTTTACGCCAGAGGAAGTTGAAGCGTTTAAGCGCAGGCTTGCCCAAGAGCAGCAGTCAAGCGCGGCTACCGCCATGACGCATAGCGTGTCACAGGCTCCAAGCGAAAAGACGCAGCCCCATGCGATGCACTATGACCCCAAGACCGGGTTCCGTCCGATTACGGGGATGGAGCGATTCCGCTACGGGTTTGGACTTGGTGCGCGAAACATTGCCGCCAATGTTGGCGAAATGCTCGGCATGGTTGAGCCGGATCGCGTCCGCGAAATGCAGTTGGAAGGTGCGCCAATTACGCAAGGCTCGCTCCCCGGCAAGGCTGGCGCGTTTGTTGGCGAAACTGCCGCGCTGTTGCCGGTCGGCATGGGCGCTGCCGGTGCTGCCGGTCGGCTTGGCATGGCTCCGCGTGGCGCGTTGTCGGGAATGACGGAAGGCGCTGTGCAAGGCGCTGTAGCGTCTGGGCCGGACAATCGTATGACCGGCGCTTTTGTCGGCGGCGCTGTTGGCGGCGCGCTGCCGTCCGCGCAGGCTATGGCAAGTGCGCTTGCGCGAGGCCGCGATATGACTCGCTCTGCGCGTAACCTGACGGGTCGAGGCGTGGAGTTGACGCCGGGACAAATGCAGCCTGATAGCACTTGGGCGATGGTTGAGGAAACCATGATGGGGGTTCCCGGACTTGGCCCCCGCATCAAGGCGGCGCGTGAGCGCGGATGGACGCAGACGCAGGCGCTAATCGCGCAGGAAGCCGCGCCACCGGGCGTCCGCGTTCAGCCCCGCCAAGACCCGCAGGCTATGTATCGTGACCTCCTAGACGCTTACGATCAGGCGTATGAGGTTGGGCGCGGGTTTCCTGTTTCGCCGCGCATTATGCGGACGCAGGGTAAAGATGTGGCGCTTTCTGACGCTTTGAAGGTTCCTGCCGGGTCGCCGGGTGACGATGCTTCGCGCAAATACGCCAATTCGTTTTTGGCAAACGAGTGGAGCGCCCTTCGCGGGCGGCAGTTGCAGAGCGATGACCTTTTTGCGTTGCGGTCGCGTATTCGCGCAGAGGCGAGGGCGCTTCGCAAAAATCAAAACGCGCCGTTTAAGGCTGCAGACATGCTTGAAAACGCCGAAAAGCGCGTAACGGAAGCATTGGAGTCGCAGTTGCCTACCGATGTGATGCGGCAGGTAAAAGACATTGACGGCAAGTATGGAAACCTCAAGGTATTTGAGGGCGCGTTGTTTCGCGCTGGCGACAGGCCGGAAGGTTTTACGCCTTCGCAGTTTTCTCAGGAAGTCCGCAACGCTACCCCGTCGCGCATGGGGTATGCCGCAGGCGGCGGGCGTATGCGGAACATTTCCGGCGCGGCAAAAGATGTGTTTGATAACCGCCAACCTATGACGGGGCGACAGTTGGCTTCGCTGCTTCCGATTGCGGGCGCGGGCGGTGCTGCCGTTCTTGGCGGCGGGCTTCCCGGTGCGGCTGCTGTTGGCGCAACTACGCTTGGCGCATCGCTGCCGTATCTTCGTAATGCTGCGGGTGAAATCTCGCGTGATGTGATTATGGGGCGCACGGCTCCGCAGGTTGCATACCGCAATTTTGAGCGCAAGATGCGCCGCGCTTTTACGCCGCAAGAGCGTGAAGCGGTTGCCCGTTTGCTGCAGACGCAGGGCGTTGTCCTTGCAACCGATCAGGAGTAACCCATGAGTTTTAACGGTTCCGGCACTTTTGTCATTAACTCCTCCGGTCAGCCGGTAGTCGCCAATACGGTAGCCTCTGCCACCGTCTTTAACGCCTTCACCGCCGATATCGCCACCGGCCTTTCGACCTGTATCACGAAAGACGGCCAGACCACGCCCACGAACAACATCCCGATGGGCGGGTTTAAGATTACTGGCCTCGGTGCAGGGACAGTTGGCACCGATGCTGTCCGTCTGTCGCAGTTGCAGGCTGGTACGTCGCAGTTGTTGGCGGTGAGCGGCACGGACACGCTGACGGCGTTGGGTACGCCTACTGTGACGGCGTATGCCACGGGCAACCTCTTTTACTTCGTCGCTGCGGCGACCAACACCACTTCGGTCACGCTGAACGTGGACGGCCTCGGCGCAAAGGCTGTGACGCGCCACGGCTCTACGGCACTCGTCGCGGGCGATATCCTCGTGGGCGAGGTGTGCCTTGTGGTGTATGACGGTACGCGCTTCCAGTTGCTTAACCCCGGCTCGTATACCAATCTCAACGTGTCGGGCAATCTCACGCTCAACGGCGGAACAACCAACGGCGTGGCGTACCTCAACGGCAGCAAGGCGCTGACCTCCGGCTCGGCGCTGGTGTTCGACGGCACGAACCTCGGCATCGGGACGAGTTCGCCGGGATACAAGTTGACCGTGCAAAGTGCGATTGACACCTACGCATTCAATATTCGCGACACCATTGGCAACGAG
>Ga0208360_1000172_pt1 | contig 19015 bp, 22 predicted proteins | sample LakMenE27Jul10ns_FD_150739 | JGI IMG/M metagenome (GOLD analysis project Ga0208360, IMG submission 150739) | Freshwater microbial communities from Lake Mendota, WI - 27JUL2010 deep hole epilimnion ns (SPAdes) | ecosystem: Environmental > Aquatic > Freshwater > Lake > Epilimnion/Euphotic zone ...
CCTCCCATGCGGCCAGCTGGTGAGGGGTGATGGTGCCGGCGCGGGCGACGTGCTCAGCAGCTGCGCGGAAGGTGGCGAATGTCATGTGATGGAGTCGATGAAGTCCCGATCCGGAGCCAGGTTGTCGATGTTGGCCAGCATCGTTCCCTTGAACCCATCCATCAGCCAGATGGGCCGGCCGGCCCTGGCTGCAGTCTGCAGCCCCGGAACGTTCGACCTGAGGGCCCAGGAGTGGTCCGTGTCGAGCACCTGCGGGCCCTTGAACCCGGCGACGGGGGCAGGCCCGCCAGGGGCGAGCCAATCAGCGCCGGTGCGGCGCATCCATTGCTGGCCGCCGGAGGGCTGCACACCACGGGCGTAGCTGACGCCCACGGGTGCATCGGTGAGCCGCTGGAGCTGCTTCACCACCCAGCCCTGAAACCAGCCGGTGCTGGGCTTGGTGAGCTCGTTGCCAACCTCGAACAGCACATTGTCGTAGCCCTCCAGGGTGCGCACCATCCGGCGGATGTGCGCCTTCTGATGCTGGTTCCACGGGCCCTTCGTGTGGACGTCGTGGTGGGTCGCCGGACCATGCCCCCTGAACGGGTGGAACTCCCAGGCCCTCGGGAATAGATCAGGAATCGAGCCCTCGAACAGGGTCACACCAGTCACCATGTCCCGGCGGTCGGCCTCTGCAACGGCCTTCTCCATGCGCCGGTAGAACCGGCCATTGAGGCTCAGATCCTTGCGCCACGGCCCGCCCTTCACGCGGATCAGGCCGGGATCAGCGCCAGCGAACGGCGGGCTGGAGTTGACGAACGCCTTTGTCTCCACCGTCCACAACCGGGTAAAGTTCCCGGTCAGCTTGTCGATCGGCGTGCGGTTCCCGTTGATCTCCTGCACCACGTCCCATGTGTGATTGCCGGCCAGCCGCCGGGCCTTGCCGTTGATCAGGAACTGATCGCCCTTGATAGTGATCATTTCAGATCGGGCAGGCGGTCGCCAGTGGCGTGATCAGCGCGGTGATACAGCCGGAACATGGCCGGCTTGATCACCAGCTCCACCAGGGCGGTGGTGGCCAGCCAGGCCAGCAAGCCCAGCAGCAGATCAGCGGTCGGGTGAAGGTCAGTCATGCGTCAGGGTCGCCAGGGCGGCGGCTGCGTAGTTTCGGATTGAGGGTGTCGTAGCCCAATTTGAACGCCCCGGCGCTGGCGCCGCCCAGGCCCATAAACGGCAGCCCAGTGAGCCAGCAGCGCTCCACGTCGCCGCCAGCGCGGCGGCAGTCCACGATGTAGAGCATCCCTGCCAGCACCGACATGGTGGCGGCTGAGGTGATGCTGGCGATGACGGTGGGGCGGTTCATCGGCCGCCCTCCGCCCGGCGCTCCACGTCCCTCAGCCGTTCTTCGTGATCCTTGAGCATTTCCTGAATCCCCCCAAGGATGGTGGTGGTCCGGGCCTCAAATCTGCCTAGCCCATTGGCGATCTTCCAGAGGGCTGTGACACCTGCGCCGCACAAGCCAAGGGCGGCAACGACGAACTCTGGACCCACGGATGCTGCGGTTGCTGCCTCAGTCTGCAGATCTGCCCCTTAAATGACCTGCAACAGGCGCACCGTCACATCGAACAGCAGGCCGCTGCGGTGGGTCTCCGCAGGCTCAGCGGCATAGACCCAGGCAGTGCCGAGCGGCACGATGTTGTCGGGGTTGCTCTGGCCCGCCCAGATCGCGTTTGGCAGCAGGAACGAACGGGCGCCACCGTTCTGGCCACGGTAGTGATCGCGGATCTCCTGCGCCCGGTCCTGGCCGATCGTTTCGTAGACCAGCTCCAGGTTCACGCCGTAGCGCGTATCGCCATGCAGGAACCGCACCGAGCCGCCACCGAAACCGCTCTCGGTGGTGACGGGGAACAGGCCGAACCCGTAGCGGCGCTTAGAGGGGCGAACCGCTGGGAAGCTGGCCATCAGTTCTGCAGGGCGATGACGCTGCTGCCGACGCTGAAGGTGGTGTTGCTGGTGGTCACGTCACCGCCGAAGTCGTTGTAGAACACCAGCAGATCATTGGCCGCGGTGCCCGTGGACTTGTAGACCACGGCGCCAGCAGCGGTGATCGTTGAACTGGCCCAGGATTCGGCCGCAAACGTGAGCGTGGTGCGGTCGTTCGCGTTGTCGCGGGCAACGGTGCAGGTCACGGTCTTGCCGCCTGCGGTATAGCCGCCGGTCGCCGCCACCTCATTGGTCACGTCGGCCCGGTCGGCGTGCGTGTCTTTGTTCGGGGTGTAGGTGCTGGTCACCAGCATCATCTTGAAGGTGTTGGTGTCCAGGTCGATGTTGCCCCGGGCCAGGTCTTCGTGGAGCGAGTTGTAGATCAGGCTGGCCATGGTGGTCTGGGGTTTGGGGTCAGGCTAGGGATCAGGAATCAGGGAACGGCGCAGTCGGCGGAGTGAAGTTGGCGGTGTAGCGGGCGATGCCTTTGGTGATGCGGAGGTCGTCTATCAACCCGTCGTAGACATAGATTGTGCCAAACGAAAGAGCGTAGCGACCTATATCAATCTGGTTGTGCGTGAAGTCTTTGGTCCATGTAAGAGTCCCTCGCAACGTGCCGTCACTAAACAGCCTGACGGATGTACCGCTTCTAGTGATTGCGATGTGCTGCCAGCTACCCGCGCTAGCTGCCCCCATGTTGGATCCAGAATTGTCAGTGTCTGTTAGCCACCAGTTATTTGCGAAAAGCGATAAAGCAGGCCCTGTCGTGCCAAACGTAAACACGCCATCATTGCCGCCAATAGTAGTTGGCTTAAGCCACATTTCAATAGTGAAGTCGCCAGTTCTAAATGCAAAAGCACTATTGGCTATCGTTTGAACGTAGGTGCCATTTGCTCCGTCAAACGAGCCAGCAGCTGTACCGTATTTCTTATCGGAGGTTGTAAGCTGGGCACCGCCATAGGCAGTTACTGTAAATCCATTGCTACTGCTATCCGCAAACGTCGTACTGCCATCGCTGCCATCCATGTGCAGCAACAGCGACACGTTGGCAAAGTCGGGATCCGCGGGGGCTCCGCCATCAGCTGCGCCGGCCGCCAGCGACAGGTTTATGGTTTCATCAATTCCATCGCGGCCTTCGTTTGCGCCCGCGCCATCCAGCAAATACATGAACACAAACAGACTCACCCCTTCAACCTCCACGTCTCCGGCCGCAGCCCCTGGCTCAAGGTCTAGAGCCAGCGATTCGATAATTCCATTCAATGCAGCAAATGCAGCTCCTGTCTGTATCGAGAAAGTCAGCGACTCGCTAATGCCTGGCTCATATTCGCCACCGTTGGCAACGCCAGCGCTCAGCCGCAGCCGCAGGAACAGGTCAGCGCCCACCACGCTGGCGGCAGTTGGCGGCACTGTCTCCAGCGTCAGGCTGACATTGTGACCACCACAGGGTAGATCCTCAACGGACCCTGGCCCTGCGTACCGCCACAGGTAGTTGCCTGGCACGTAGTCGGTGATGCTGCCGTAGCTGACAATCTCAGCCGGCAGGTCAAACGACCTGAACTCGCCGCGCCGGCCGTTGTAGTGGTTCCAGATGTCCAGCATCTGCGCCTGTGTTAGGCCCAGGAATGTCAGCCGCAGTTGTGCCGACAGAAAAACATTGCTATGCCTGACCCGATTCTGAGCGCCTGAGTACCCCGAGAACGCCGTGGCGGGATACTCGCCAGGGGTGAAGACGCGGGAGCTGGGGACTAGGGCGGGGAAGGTGGTCATTTTGATTTACACTCCTGCCCAAGTGGCATCGATATTATTTTGGTCATTGGAAAATTCCCACGTCCAGCTAACACTGATTGAGCTGCCAGCGTTAATCCCGCCGGCCCAAGCAAAGAACGCAACTGTTTTGCCTTGAAAATCAACGGCATACACCGTAATCGCTGCGCCACCCACGCCGCCTTCGGATGTGAATGTGCCGCCAGACATCCAATTGATAATAGCCGGCCCACCGTCAACGCCTGGAGCCAGCGCTCCAACGCCTGTATTGTTTGAGGTGGAATACCAACTACTGGCGGCTCCAGATCCTTGGAAACGGAAAAATAGATAATCAGTTGGATCAAACGGCGGCTCTGGATCAAAATCAACCAGCAAGCATGGATCAGTGGTGTACGTTTGCCCGCCTGGGCACTCGTAATCAAAAACTACATACCTGTAGTTCCAATTGTTTTCGCCAAAGACATTGGATCCTAGTTCGTCTGGCGGAACTTGTGGGATACTGAAACCTGGCATCTCCATCCGCACTTGCGGAGTTTCCAGGACTTCACCATTTTCGTCTAGGTTCCCCATCACCGCAGTGACAATCGGATTTTCGCATACACCAACATGTGGAGCGTCGAAAATGCCTTGGCCAGGAGCCGGGCACCCTATGGTTTTTGTGGGAATGCTGTCTTGGCCGTCGTTCGGGTTGGGCTCGGGCTCGCCGGTGCCACCACCACCACCACCGCTGCCGCCGCCGCCACCAATCGGCACATCAGGATCAATCGGCGTAATCTCCCCGCCCGGATCAGGATCGGGAATCGTCCAATCATCGTCAGGGATCTCGTCGTCATCCTCTGGCGAGTTCAGGTCACAGCCCAGGCCTGTGGTGTTGCAGTCGTAGAGATACCCCGTGCCCTGCGCGTTCACCACGTCCAGGGCGATCAGGCTGCGCAGCTGGGAATCTACCGGCATGTGGGAGCACTCGTAGCCCACGTCGCCGGCCAAAGTCTTGGTGATCCGCTCCACCTGGTAGATGTAGTCATGGAATGCAGAGCCACCGTTGAACGGATCCCGCGCCAGCCGGACCCGCACGATGCTGCCTTGCTGAAGCAGGGTGTTGTGAGCCTGTGGCCGCACCTTGAATCGGATCGTGTGGGTGCTGCGCACACGCTTGGAGAGGATGTAGGCGCCCACCTTCACGGCATGATCTTCGCGGGTGCAGAACGCCGAGAGGTCGTGCGATTCGTAGGGGCCGTTCTCTGCTGTGCCCTGGTACCGCACCTCTGCGGTGCGCATGATCCCCAGGCAGTCCTCAAACTCCTGCCGCCAGATTATCTGCGCCACGAATGGCTGGCTGCTGCTCCAATCGCTGTAGCGAATATCGACGGACCCGGGAATCACCAGTCCGTCATCAAACAAGTACTCCACGGTCAGCGCCGTGATCTTGATCGTGCCGTCGCTGTTCACCGGCAGCAGCGGCTTTAGGCCCTGCCGCCCGTTCACCGTCGCTGGCCTGAGTAGGTGGTAGCGGCCCCACCGGCTGAGCAGGTCGCTGTAGTTGATCGACTCCCTGATCCAGCAGTTCGTGGTGATGTCGTTGGCGTCGAGGAACCGGCTGGCATCGGTAATCGAATCGGTGTCGATCAGCGGCAGCGGGATGCGGGCAGACTTATCCATCAGCCAATACGCCAGATCAGCGAATGAATCGCTCGGCGCTGCGGCCTGGTTGTCGAGCCAGCGTTTCACATCCATGCCCTCCCGCACGAACACATGCACCTGGCGGTTCCACACGTCGAACCCGTCAGGGATCGTGACTTCAAAGGAGAGCGTGCTGATCCCCCGGTAACGGCCGACCGAGCCGCAGTGGTAGGTCGCCTCCGGCTTATTGAATCCCTCCCGCAGCTGGATCACGTTGGCCGGCTCCCAGCTTCCGGCGCGGCGGTCGTAGGTCTGCGCTGCGGATCCAACCCTGCACTGGCGTTGAAAGATGTCTCGCACCTGAAGCTGGCCGATCTGGCCCTCGCTCAGGACCAGGTGGTAATAGGCCGTGACCGCGTTGCTCGTGTCGTTCTCAAACCGGCATTCAGTGGCCTTCGGTGAGATGAACACCCCGCCTGTTTCGTTCCGCCTGCGGCCGAACACGATCGGCACCGGGTCGCCGATTACGTGCGCGGCCTGCTGCACGTCGAGGGGGTTGTTGCCCTCTGCGCCGCTCTGTTCTGATGGCGTCGGGGTCTGGCCGGCCTGGATCGCCAGCAGGGCCAGGGGGTCGGTGCCGCGGATGAATGGGCTCATAACCGGCACCCCACGCCCATCAGTGCTGTTGTCAGTGTGCGGGGCGGCACTGTTGCGCCGACCGGGGCCAGTGCGCTGCCGAGCTCCAGGGTGAACGTGGTGACCGTGGCGGCAGCGCCCACCACCTGACCGTTGAACTGGGCCACGAGCTCCTGGCCTGCCACTGGGCCAGCAGCTGCGGCGAAATCATCGAACTGGTAGACCTGCAGCTCAACGACCCAGCCTGCCGCCCGGGCCCTCTCGCACACCACCACGGCCCGGGGTGTGGCGGGGAGCTTGACGCTGATCGCCTGCTCCGTGCCGCTGTCGCCCTCCACGAACCCGTCAGCGATAAACGCCACGTAGTCCCACTGCGCTGAGCTCCAGGTCACCTGCGTGGACCAGTACGACTGCCAGCGCTCGCGCACGATCCCCGAGGCGTCGGTGAGCTTGAGGAACTGTGCTTGTGCCCTGGCCATCGCTCAGCTCCACCCCAGCGCGGTGCGCGCCTGTGGTGTGCGCAGGGTGCCCACCACCTGCTCAGCGACCTGCTGCAGGCCCCGCTCGAAGTCTTCCACGCTGACCCACCGGCTGCCGTCCTGCTGCTGCATCACCGGGCCCGTGGTCACGTTGATCTGTGGGGATGCAGAACCGGATTCGGAGCGGCTGGAGGCACGCGAAGGGATCACGTCAGCGCCCCGGGCGCCTGCCAGGAAGCGGGAGCTGGCGGCCTGCATCTTGGACTCGGGGATGATGTACTCGCGCTCGCGGCGCTCACCCACCAGGGCCAGGGTGGGGCGATCGACGATGCCACCTTCGGCGAAGGCGGGGACGGATAGGGCTGGGACCCTGCCGATGGTGCTCCCGCCCACGGCAACGGCCAGCCGGTTGAACGCATCGATCAGCACGTTCACTAGGCCGCCTACTCGGTTCACGGCATTTACCACGAACGTGAGCATGCCGCGCACGGCGTTCTGGATTCCGGTGATCATCCCGTTCCAGATCCCGCTGACGAACGTGGCCACGCTCTGCATTGCCCGGGGCAGGAACTCGGTCAGGGTTGACCAAGCGTTGCGGATCGGTTCGACCAGATAGGTATTGAACGCTTCACCCATGGCAGTCCAAATACCCACCACCGCATCACGCCACGTATCGACGATGCCTTGCAGGGTGGAGAAATCGCCGCTCCAGATCTTGCGGATTTCATTGCCCCATGCCTTAATTGCGCCGGTGAGGGTGTTCAGGCTGGCGGCGACGATGCCCACCACCGCATCCCACAGCCGCACGAACGGCTCGCGGGCGAACTCGCTCCACTCCCAGAGCCAGGAAGCGAACTGCATCAGGGGCTCACGGAATGCAATCGCCATGGCCACCACCGCAGCGATGGCCAGCACGGTCCAGCCGACGGGGCCGGAGAAGAACGCCAGCAGGGCGGGGACAACGGTGCTGGACAGGAATCCGATGAATCCGGTCAGGGCTGCAATCGTGCCCGGAATGAATGCAATGAATCCCTTGGCAAAGTTCAAGAACTGCAGCGCCGTTAGCCCGATCACCACAGCGTTGAGGATTGGCCCCAGCGGACTTGCGGCGACACCTAACAGCGTGAATGCCGCGACCAGAAGCCGGATGGGGCCTGGTAGCCCAGCCAGCAATGCCAGGCCTGAGATCCACTTCGTAGCGGAGAAGATCGCCACAACCCCGCTGATGGCACCGACGAACGAAACGATTGAAGGCACCACATAGCCGAAGGCCAGGAGGCCAGCAACGGCTCTGATCGCAGGCTGCAGCGCCTTCACAAGACTGGCGGAGGCGTTGATTACAGTCGTCAGCGGCGGCAGCAAGGCTGCAAGCGCTGGCAAGAAAGCATTGCCCAGCTCAATTCTTAGCTGGGTAAATCCGTTATTGAGCAGTTTGAGTTGATTTTCGGCAGTAGCGCTCCGGGTAGCGTATTCCTTGAGTACCGAACCTGCGGCTTTGGTGCTGTCGTTTGACAGTGCCAAAATCCTATCTAGCTCGCCAATGTTGTTGATCAATGGCGACAGCGCCCTTGCCTCATCGCCGAACAGATCGCTGATTACAGACAACTGCTGAGACTTGGGCAGGTTGCTGATCTTGCCCAGCACCTCAGTGATTGTGCCAATGGCGTCCTTTTCCATCCGATCGGCAAAGCCCTGAGTTGAGGCCTTTGCCAGCGACTCTCCTGTTGCTTTCGCGTTGGCTTTGGCGCTCTCAACGAAAGACTTTTCGGCCTCTTCAATGGCCTTAAACCGGCCTTCTGCGGCGGCCTTCTGTCCATCCATAAAGGCATTTTCCTGCTTCTCCACCAAGTCGAGCCGGTCAGCGTTGGCTTTCAGCTCCAGCTCTCTGCGATCGTCCATCTCGTCGCGGATCACCTGCTGGCGGTCGCGGGCGGCGCGGCGCTGCACGGTCAGCTCGCGGTCCACCTGATCGCGCACGGCGTCGATCCGGGCCTCGTAGGCGTCTCGGATGCGGTCCACAGCGGCCGTGGCGTCGGTCTTCTGGGCCTGGGCAATCTTCTGCACATAGTCGATCTCCGCCCGTTCCTGGCGCTGCAGGGCCTTGATCTGCGCGTCTGCGCGATCCTGAAGCGCATCCTCTTGGGCCTTGGACTGGTCGTCCCAGTTGTCCTGCAGCGCCTGTTGCTCGTTGCGATACCGGCGGTTGATCTCGCGGCTCAGCCGATCGGTTTCATCGCGGGCGATCTCAATGCGGCGGTCGCTCTGCTCCTGGGCCAGGCGGATGACCTGATCCTTCTGCGACCTGGCCGCATCCACTCGGCGGCGGCTGGCGGTCTCGGCCTCTCGCGTTAGCTCGGATTCAATCTGCTTGGCGTCGGCCATGGTGTAGCCCAATCGGCGCAGGGCGTCCACCTGGCGCTCAGTCATGGAGGGCCCGCGGCTGAGGGCCCTCACCATGTTGTTGAAGCTGGTGGCGGCCACCTCTGTCTCGAATCCGGCCTGCGTCATCGCCGCGCCAAATGCGGCGGTCTGCTCTGCCGTCAGTCCCGCCATCTGGCCCATGGCGCCGGAGCGGGTCATGAACTCCACCAGCTGAGAGGCCGAGGCCCCGGTGCTGTTTTCTAGGTAGTTCATCATGTCGGCCAGTTCGGCCACTTCTTCATTCGACAGTCCCAGTGACACGCGCAGCTGAGCCAGTGAGCGGCCGGCCTCTTCTGCCGTCATCTCAAAGGCTGTTGCTACCTGTGCCACCAAGACGGCAAAGCCTCTAAGCTCTTCTTTGGCAATGCCCGATGCGCCAGCGGCGGCGTAGATCTCGGCGAATCCTTCAGCCGCAATGGGCATCTGACTGGACAGATCCAAGATCTCGGAGCTGATCTGCTGCAGTGCAGCCGGCGTCTCCAGCCCGTCCACCACCTTGCGAACGTCGGCCATGGCGGACTCAAACCCGACCGCCGCCATGACGGACGTTCCGATTGCCGCAGTGAGGCCGGCCACCTGAACAGCGGAGGAAACCCAGCCCTTCTTGGCTTCTTCTGGCGCTTGAGCAAAGGTCTTTCTGGCTAACCCGCTGGACTGATTCAGAGAGTCCAGATTGTCCCGAAGTCCGCTGATCTCCTTGGCTCCAGTGACCTTCGCCGCGATCCTCAGGACCGCCTCCATGTTCATGGCCATCAGCGGCGCCTCCCTTTCGGCTGCTTCGGTTCGGCGGCCTTGTTGATCAGTTCCTTGGCGCGGCTCTCCATGATCTGCAGATCCTCTAGTGCCTGGCGCCGGTTACCCACAGCGTAAAGATCCATCATCTGGAGCACCACGGCATAGTCAAGGCCCACCACGCCCGAGCCGCCAACACGCCACTGGGTCTGGCACTGCAGGAACAGATGGACGGCATCTTCGTGCTCGGGCCACACCTCAAAGCGCTTCGGGTTCTGCACCACCTCTGGCAGGCAGGTCACGTCCGCGCCGTAGGCCTTCAGGTCCGCCAGCAGATCATCATTGGCGCCGCCGTCACCGTGCCACCAGTGATCGACGGCGCCGGTCAGTTTCCCTTCTTGGCCACCTCCATCGAGCCATACCAGGCCTTGATGATCTGCCCGGCGATGGTGGGGATCTCCAGCAGCTGATCCAGCGCGGCCTCAGAAAACGGCACATCCTTGCCGCTGTCATCGGTGATGCCGCTCCATCCGATCAGGATTTCCCGTGCGGCGGTCTTGTCGTCCAGGAGCTCATCATCACTGACGCGGCCCAGCTCGGTGGCTCGGGCCAGTTTGGCGATCTCGTTGATCCGGCTCTGCGGCAGCCGCTTGAACTCAGCATCGAAGGAATGTTTCTCCCGCCGGCCGCCATCCACGGGGATGAGCAGGGGCACCGGCCAGGTGTAGCTGGCCGACTGCTTCAGAACGAAGGACATGGGTGTTCAGTGAGTGGTGGAGGAAATCAGGTGAGCACCAGGCTCATCTCGTTGTTGGCTGCAGTCGCCTGCGCCATGTAGGGCACGTTGAGCATCTGAATCCCGTCGCTGTCTGCGTAGGTCGGGGAATCGATGTTGCACTGGCCCATGCTCAGGGTCACGATGTTCCCTGCGGTCTGGCCGTGCTGCCAGGCGATGGTTCCGGTGGCCTGGCTGATCACCTGGGCGAAGTAGTCCTTCTCACCAGAACCGGAGCCGATCACCGGGGCCTCAATCACCGCTTCGCCAGAGGGCAGGCGGTTGGTGATGGGGTACTGCTGCGTGCAGCCCGCCAGCTGGCGCAGGGGGATCTCGTTGCCCAGGTTCAGGGTGAAGGATTCCATGCAGGCTGTGGTCAGGCCCAGGATGTTCACGCCGGTGGTGTTGGCGTTGTTGACGATCACCGGCGTTGCCTGATTGGCGAAGGTCGGGGTCAGTTGGGCCTCGGTGGCGGCAGCCACGTACTCACCGAAGAACTCGAAGCTGATCCGGGGAATCTCGCCGGCCGCCAGGTTGAAGGTGGCGTTACCCCGGCAGCCCTTCAGGCGGTGGCGGTTGCCGTCGTTGTTGAAGTCAAAGCTGACGCCAACGATCCCGGTCATTGCCGGGGCGTAGGTCACTGAGGTGGTGGCCACCACCGTCTCACCGAACCCGCAGGCCCGCAGCAGCCGGCCCCAGCGGGGGGCAGTGCCGGCCATGCCCGATCCCGCCAGCTCCACGTCAAAGGTGACCGTGCCCACCCGCTGGCCGACGATCTTGGGCCGGTTGCCGAAATACGGCAGCACCAGCTCGCGATCGATCAGGCCTGCGTCGAGGGGCTGACAGTCCAGGTTCTGCACCAACAGGGCATCGGTGCCGGCGACCGTCTCGAAGGTGCCGTAGCTCGCCTCCACTGCCGCCAGCAGAAGGCGCCTATGCGTCGATTTCGTCATTGCTCGGAGCGGGGGCAGGGGTGGGCATCACGCACTCAGCGGGCTTGCAGTCCTGGTTGATCCACTTGCCGGTGGCCTCGTCCAGCAGATAGCTGCCGCCATCGGTCGGCCGAGGGTCAGGCTCAGGTTTGGATCGCGCCATGCGGAGGGGTGAGGTTCCGTACTTGCAGCCTATGGAGCGCCCACGCTGAGATCCGTCACGCTGGTGCGGTAGCGGATCCGGTACGACAGCACCTCCACCACAGCGGCGCCATCGGCGGCATTGAACTCCGGGTTGCGGCTCAGGGGCCAGATGTCCATCGCCAGCCCACCTAGGCTGCGATCGGCCATTAGGAGGCTGTGAACGGACTGCACGACGGGATCCGCCACCTCGTCAGGGATCAGGCCACGAGCGTAGACGGCGACCACCAGCGTCAGGGTGTGGTCGATTTTGCAGGTGCTGACGGCCTCGGGACCGGATGATTCAGGGCCGGGCTCAACGATCACCGACGGCGATTCACTGCGGCTGAAAGCCTCTTGGCGGCTGCGGTAGACGCGCCCACCTACCCCGCTGGTAGTGCCCAGGGCGGTGGCCACAGCAGAGATGATCTGTTCGCGTCGGGTTGCCATAAGGTCAGCCTAAACAGGCTGCACCAGGTCAAACACCACCCAGGCGACGACGACCGCCCCTACCAGCGCCACTGGCAGGGGCACGGCACTCAGCAGCCAGCCCAGCAGGCTGGCCACCAGTGCAACGGCGGCGGTGAAGCGGATCAGGTAGGGCATCACTCCCATCCAATCCGTAGCAGCGCCACCAGTAGCACTGCGACGGCAACGCTGGCCGGGGCCATCATCACGGCGATCATTGCGACATCACAGGTCATGGGATAACAGCTCCAAAATCTATAATTTTTGGGCAGCAACGCGAACGATTGATCCATCATCCAGTTTCCATTCAACATATCCATTTGCTGTTACTGATCCGCCAGCATGAACACCCCATCGAAGCTGGCCTGACCCTTTTGGCTTTAGATGCAGGTCAATGTTGGTAGCGCTGCCTTCGGAGATAAGTTGTGGCGCCTGGCCAGCAGGAACTCCGTTGACTCCTAAAAAGTGTGCTTGTTGGCTGCCAAGATAGACAAGGCCAGACCCCTTGCCTTGGATGTTGCTGCTTATCGTCGCAGCGCCGCCACGGGGGCGTAGGGCAGGCTGGCCAATAGAAGATCCAAGTGCCTCAAAGCAGGATGTCGGGCTTGCAGTATCGCGGACAGCAAACTGCAACCCTGTCGGGCCGTGCATTGCAACAGCTAATTCTTCGCCGCCACCAGAGTCAAGCCGGAGGGTCCCAGAGGAGCTATTAACTCGCGCCCCAAGAGCAACATCTTGGTTGAGAATGGCAAACCTATTGGTCGTCCCTAGCGTGTTGCCAGCCTCAGTGATACCCCCGCCCTCAATCCAGCCGCTGTCCATCCTTTCAGCGCCGTACCTGCCGTTGTTGGATGCTGTTGAGTTATGACGGATGATAGTTCCATTGTCTCGCACAAAGAAGCCGCTTCCAGTATTGGATGACGCTGTGCAGCCATAAGCCCTAACGGTGGAGCCACTCAGAGAGGCAATTCCCCCTACGCGACATCCAGAAGCAGAAGAACCTGAGCAATCCATTGCTGATCCGTATTCCGCTTGAAATCCAAACCCCCATCCGTTAGCCGCATCTGTAACATTGTTTGATGTTGCGTTTCTGCAGTAAATCGTAGACCCAACAAATGCCCAAATACCTACATCGCCTGCGTTGTTGACTGAAGCACCATCGCAAGAAATAAAGGAACCGTTCCTTGCAGCAATGCCGTAGTACCAGTTATTGGTTTCAATATCTGGCCCGCAAATAATCTGACTCCCACTTTCGGCCAGAATTGCGGTAAAGTTATTGGCTAGACCAGGCTTGGAGGACAATGTAAACCTGAAGCCATTGAGGCGGCCTAGCTTATGTGAATTACTGACGACTAAGGCGTCAAAGGTTGGCAGTCCGCTAACCGTAATAACGCAGTTTGATGGAGTGGTTTCGTTGCCAATAATTTCTATTTGATCGCCTTGTGGGTGATTGCCAATGATTGACGACGCAAGTGTATATGTACCATCTGCGACTTTAATCCTAAACGTCGTGCCGGCTTGAAGTATCTTGTCGTTTATGCTATTTAGTGCCCCTTGAATTGTGGCGTAATCCGCGGGGACGTTGACGGTAAGCACTCCAGCGCCGCCCAGTGTTGGCCGGCCTGAGAGATCGCCATAGGCCCCAGTGAAGCCCACTCGGGCCATCGCCGCGCCAGTGTTCACCAGGATGGTCCCGGTGTTAACGTTCACCCTCACTACGCTGCCGACCTGCTGCACCTCGCCAGATGCCGGGATCGTCGCCACCAGGGCGCCGCCAGCGCCGACATAGAGCTGATCGCCCAGCTGATAACTGTTGGAATTGAACGGCCTTAGCTCGCCCAGGATCACGGCGTCGCCATCGCCGTTGTTGGCAAGGGTCGTCTCCAGCACGCCGATCGCCGGCATTTTGAGCGGATCGGTCGGGTCGCAGGCCGCCACCCTGATTCGATCGGTGTCGCCCACGCTGCCGGTCGCGTAGACAGCCGTGCCGGCCGCCAGAGCCCCTCCGCTGGCGTTGCGGACGTGAACGTAGAAGTTCCCGGCGATGCCGCCGTGGATGTGGGGGATGACGACCGGCGCGGTGCCGGTGATCGTGAGGCCGGTGAAGCTAGGGGAATCCTCCGCGCCTAGTTCGTCGATGCGGGTTTTGTCCGCAGCACTCTGCAGGCCCGCTGCGCTGGTGGTCGCCAGCGGCAGCACCACGTCAGCGCCTGTGGAGCTCGCCAGCGTCCGGGTGGCGGCGGTGTAACTCAGGTCTGTGCCAGCCGCCTCAATCCCATCCTCCAGCTTGTCCAAGTTGCCATCATGCTCCGCCGCTGTAAGCGGCGTGCCCTTGACCAGTCGCCGGGTCAAATTCAGCGTCATGCGAACACCCCGGCCTCAAAAACGCCTTCCAAGTACACCGTAAAGACGGCCTCAATTTTCTCCAGCAGCACGATCGACAGCAGCCCGTCAGCCATCCGCATCGGCTCGTGCCGCACCTTGTACAGCCCGCCGTCCACGGTCACCTGGTCGCCGTAGGCCAGGCTGCCCAGCTCGGAGGTTTTGATGGTTAGGGCGTTCTCCAGGCTCAGCACCTGTTCATCCAGCGTGATCTCCGTCTTCCGGTCAAACATGCCGAAGGTGCTTACCGCGCCGAACTGAACCACCACTCGGCCCAGCCGCCTGGATGTGGCCTCCCACATCCGCAGATGCAACCTGTCCCAGGGGTTGGCCATGTCAGAAAGTCAGAGGCCCCGCCTGAGCGGGGCCAGGGTTGGATCAGTTGGAAAGCAACACCCGCACTGTCGTCGCCGCCTGAGCAGCGACAGCCAGCGCATAGCCCACCTTCTTGCGGGTGCCGGAGCTGTCAGTACCGGACACGCTGCCGGAGCTGAAATACACCGGGCCGCCGGCGGTGGTGGCATCGCCAGACGCGGCGGTGAGCTTGGGCAGGGTGAACACACCCTCCAGGGCCAGGACGCCGGTGGCGCCATTGGCCACGTCGGTCACGGCCACGCCGTGGAGATCGCCCACCTGCACCAGCTGGCCGCTGGTGATGGTGGCGCCGGCGGTGAAATCAATGTATTCACCGTTTTGGACAAAGTTCTTCATGGAATCAATGCGATGGGGTTAGAAATGGAATCAGACGTTTTTAGAGCGGTAGAACCCGCGGAAGTCCTTCACCGCCGCGCCGAAGTCAAATCGGGCCAGCAGTTCCACACCATCGGGGTCGCGCTTCTCAGTCGTGGTGACAGTCGGGCCCTCTTCGCCGGCCAGGTAGCCGTACACGATGCCCTCCACAGCGCCGGGGCTCACGGCCAGATACCACACATCGGCAGCACCGTCGAGGCGAGGCTCAACGATCAGCTCCATGTTGGCGGTCTGGGCATTCACCACAGGGCCGTTGTCGCCGGTGCGGGCGGAAGGTGCGAAACCGGACGGGAACAGGAACTGCAGAGCGGTGCTCTCCAGATCCGTGGGCACCATCAGATAGGAAGGCGTGAGGTTGATGGTGTTGCCGGCCAGGTCGGTCTGCTTGCGCATGGCCTTCTTCGCGGTGTTGAACCCGCTGGTGGTGATCGCCAGGCCGGTGGAGCCGCCCATGTTGTTGTGGGCTGCATTGAACAGCGCCACGTTATCCACGCTGGTCACGGCGTTGCCGGTGATCAGGCCCCAGATGATGTTGCTCTCAAGGCGGCGGAATCCGCGGCCGAGCATCTCAGGAACACGCTCCAGAGCGCTCAGATCATCGTTGATGATGGCTTGGCGGGTAACGGTCACCTTGCGGGCGTAGGTGGCCAGCTTCCAAGTGTGCTGAGCCTCAACCAGAGTGCCGGCCTTGTACTCGCCGCCTTCGAGCAATGCCTCAGGGGTGAGTGCGCCAGCCACGATCAGATCGTTGGCGTTTTTGAAGTCGGGCAGGTTGCGCTGACGGGCGATCGGCCGCCAGGTGTGGGGCTCCTCCTGATAGGCAGCGTCGAGAGTCTTGCCGGCCAGGTTGGAGAACAGCAGCGGGAAGTCGCTGGTGCTGTGGAAGCCACGGCTGACCAGTTCGGTCTTGCTCATGCCCCGGGTGTTGGTGCCGCGGGATTCCAGGTACTGGCGGGTCAGCTCCAGCAGGGTGTAGGAGCGGAACTCGCGGCCCAGGTCGGCGTCGTCACCCTTGAGGGTGCCGGGACGGATGCGGGCCTCCAGGCCCAGGCTGATGCCGCGCATCAGGGTGTCGCCGCTGTCACGGGTGACGGCGATCTGGGCGGGATGACCCAGAGGGGCGGGGCCGTCAGCGGCGCGGGTGTCGCCGCCCTCAAGGCGCAGGCGCATCAGGCGCACGGCCTCACGGCTGCACTCGGTCACGGTCTTGCCGGAGCGAATCAGTTCGTCAGTCTGCTCGGCGGTCAGGCCGGCGTCCTGGCCGAGGCGGAGCAGATCGCGCTCGCGGCGGAGTTCGGAAGCGGTGCGCTGCAGCTCGGTGTCTGCGGCGGCCACGGGGGCGGGGGAAGGGGAAGGATCGGCGCTGCGCTGAGCGTCGATAGGCGCCGGGTCACCCCCGGCCTTGGTGAGGTCTTCGGTCATCGGGGGATCAGCGGGATTGATCGTGTGCTGTTGGTCGCCGCGCATCACGGCATGCGTGTCCTGCCCGATCGGCACCAGAGAAACCAGATTCGGTTCCCAGTCGGTGGCGATCAGCAGGTTCCTGGCGCGGTCTTCGCGGTGCCGGTAGATCCGGGCATCCACAGAGAACCGGGCCGATCCGGTCCGCAGCCGCGGCAGAGCGATGTCCATCGCAGCGGCGGGGCCGTCCACTACCACATCACCGATCAGCTCGGTAATGCCTTCGTCGTTCCGCTGCAGAGACAGGTTGGTGACCGCGCCCCAGATCGTGTCTGAGCTGCGCTTGTGGTCGTAGTCCGTCGGCAGCGGCCGCTTGGGCCACCGGATCGCTTCGTTGGTGTGGAGCAGCTGGAACCCATCACCAACGTCGGCGTCCGTCGAAATGACGATCGTCGCGGTCCGAGTTTCCTCGTTCCACGAGTTCGGCGCCAGTAGCGCCATCCGTTGGATCTGTTGATGGTCCATGCCTCAGGCTAGGGACCGCCGATCAATCCTCTGGCTGAGCTTCCGGTTCTGCAGTATCAACAGCCGCAGCAGATCGCCCGGCTGCAGCCGTCATGCCATCCACGCTCAGCGCCAGGCCCTTGGCGCGGGCGTTGGCCATGTCGGCCTCCAGTTCGGCCATCACCTCGGCCGGGATGAATCCGAGGGAGCGTTGCACCTCCGACAGCGACATAAACCCAGCCTTGACGCCTTCGATCAGCGCGGTGATCTCTTTGGCCGGGTCCACCAGTTCGCGGCGGGGCGGGGTCCAGATCATGCGGCGGGGGCCACGCACCTGGGCCAGCCGGGCGGCCTCGTTGAACCAGCGATGCACCGGGTCGAGCACCTGCGGGATTGTGATGTTCCAGCGCCAGGCTGCGACGTTGCGGTGAAACTCCAGCCACCCCATGCGGGCGCTGCTGAAATTCACGTCCGACAGGATGCCGGTCAGAGCCTCGAATGTGATCCCGTAGCCCGCTGCCACTGCGTGGAGGTGGTGTTTCTGGTGGCTCACGTAATCCGGCGACTGGGGCGGATTGGCGAAGGTGATCTGCTTGCCATCGGGCAGGATCTCGATCGCGCCCGGCTCCAGTGTTTCAGTGAGCGCTGTGGTGCTGGCCAGGTCGCTGGGCTCGTTGCTGTACACGAACGCCGTGAAACAGGCCGCGATCTTCGTTTTCAGCAGCATCGCCTGGGTGATGTCGTCAATATCCCGCAGGTGCAGCAGCACCGCTGAGCCGAATGGCACGCCGATCGCCTGGCCGGCCCGGTTCACCTCGTAGGTGTGGATGATCTCGCTGGCTGGCACGAAGTCGCTCTGGATCTTCACCCCGTTCCATTCGGTCTCGCCCGGGTGGGTCTGCCGGATCCAGTAGCCCTCCAGTCGGCCGTCGCGGTCGTACTGCTGGCCGAACTTGATCCGGCTGCCGTCGTCCCGGCTGAAATCCAGCATGTCGGGCTCCATCACCTGCAGCCGCAGGCCCACTAGTCCCTGATCGGCCAGCCGCTCATCCATCCGCCGCCGGATCAGGCAGCTGCCGCGCACGGCGGTGGTGCGGGCGATCAGCGACTGCAGGCCGTACCAGTTCAGCTTCCCGGCGTGGTCGCACTCAATCGAGTCGGCCCAGTCGTTCCAGGCCTGCTCATACCGGCGGCTGCCGCCCTGCGGGCTGCCGATGATGCCATCCCCTACCCAGTTGTTGGTGATCACCCGCACCGCCCGGTTGGCCCAGGGGTTGGAGTCCACCAGGTCCTGATGCCGCCGCGTCAGCAGCCGCCAGGCGGTGCGGATGTCGGCATTGGGTCCGCCGTTGCGGGTGTACCAGTTCTCCGTTCTGCGGCTCTCCTTTGCCGACTCAAACGCCCGCAGGTGGGTGATGGCCAGCTCTTTCTGTGCATCCTTCAGCGCCAGCTCTAGCTGATCGCGGGTCGGCTTGCGCGCCATGCTCAGTCTCTCCGGAAGCTGGCGTAATGCCGGCGGCGGCCGGCGCCGGTGAGGCCGAGCTCCTCTTCCATGGTCGCCTTGAGTTTCATCATGTCGGTCAGGTTCCGGTAGCTCACCTGCCGGCCGTTGCTGCTGACGCTGGTAACGCCCTCGGCAATCGCAGCCACCAGATCCTCGTACTGCTGCTGCGTGAATGCCATCGGCGACACCTCCTAGGTCAGGCTACGGATCAGCGGCTAAGCCAGCTGCCGCGTTTGCGTTCCACCACCGCCGGCGCCACGGGCCCAGCCAGTTGAGCGGCAAGCTGCTCCCACATCGTGGCGCGGTTGTACTTCCGCTTCAGCAGCTCCAGCATCGCCAGGGAGTACACGGCCAGGTCAAGCGGTTCGTTGCGGGCGCCGCTGGGTTTGATCCACTCCAGCACCTGGAACCCTTTGACGTAGCGCGGCTGCAGCCGTTCACACGTGAGGCCCTGCAGGTAGTCCTCTGTGGTGGCGTTGTCGAAGTGAACACAGCCGGGGCCAGG
>Ga0208360_1000174_pt1 | contig 18421 bp, 16 predicted proteins | sample LakMenE27Jul10ns_FD_150739 | JGI IMG/M metagenome (GOLD analysis project Ga0208360, IMG submission 150739) | Freshwater microbial communities from Lake Mendota, WI - 27JUL2010 deep hole epilimnion ns (SPAdes) | ecosystem: Environmental > Aquatic > Freshwater > Lake > Epilimnion/Euphotic zone ...
TGCCCATTTTACTATCCATGCTGGTGAAGCGTATGGAATCCCCTCAATCTGGGAAGCCATCCAAATCTGCGGAGCAGAACGACTAGGTCATGGCGTCCGTATTATCGATGACATTGATTTTTCTGGCCCTGAACCAAAGTTAGGTCGTTTAGCAGCCTACGTTCGTGATCGTCGTATTCCATTAGAGCTCTGCCCAACATCAAATCTTCAAACTGGTGCAGCTACAAGTTATGCCGAACATCCAATCGGAGCATTAGCCAAACTTCGTTTTCGCGTAACGCTAAATACTGATAACCGTTTGATGAGCCAAACCTCCTTGTCTTTTGAGATGGAAGAAGCGGTAAAGGCTTTTGGTTGGGACTTTGCCGAGCTGCAGAGAGTCACAATTAACGCTATGAAGAGCGCTTTTATCCCATACCAAGAGCGTCTGGCGATTATCGACCAGATTATCAAGCCAGGTTACGCCAAGGTCTCATCTGCTTCATGATTGATTTTGGTGATCCACTTTTTGTTGCAGATCCTTATCCAGCGCTAAAAGAGTTAAGAAATGCACCTGGCCCGGTATGGCATGAGGGTATGCAAATATTCTTGGCCGCAAGACATAGTGACGCCAATGATGTCTTTCGAAATAAGTCTCTTGGAAGAATCTTCAAAGAGAAATCTCCTGAATTTGAGTGGGAGATATTTAATTGGCTTCATGCGGATTCGATCCTAGATAGCGAACCGCCAAAGCACACCCGATTACGTTCGCTCGTTGCAAAAGCGTTTAATCGTCAAAAAATTGAAGGTATGCGTCCAGCAGTTTCTCGAATTACAGAGCAACTACTTGAAGCGATAGATCTTAAGATTCAGGCTGGTCAGAGTTTTGATCTGATTGCGGATTATGCTGAACCTTTGCCCGTGAAAATTATTGCTGATTTGCTAGGTTTTCCAGACTCAGAGGAACATTTGCTGCGTCCATGGTCGCAAGCAATAGTCAAGATGTATGAAGTTAATCCATCGGTTCAGTATCAAACTGAGGCAAAACAGGCAGCGAGCGAGTTTGCACAGTATGTGCGAGATCTGGCAGAGAGTCGTAAAAAGAATCCTGGTCAGGATTTAATCTCTGATCTAGCCAGCGTTGAAGAAAACGGTGAAAAGCTCAATATGCAGGAGCTAGTTGCCACATGTATTTTGCTTTTAAATGCCGGGCATGAAGCAAGTGTGAATGCATTTGGCAATGGCATGGTCGCGGCCCTTCAGCGACCTGATCAAGTCAGGCTTCTTCGTGAAACACCGCGCCAAATTACAGATACAGCTCTTGAAGAGTTCATGCGTTTTGATGCACCGCTTCATTTATTTGAACGCACCGCAACGGCAGATACACAAATAGGGGGAGTAGCCATTAAAGAAGGCCAAAAGATCGCTGCCCTTATTGGCTCGGCAAACCGTGATGAAACCGTATTTTCTGAGCCAGAAAAAATGGATTTAACCCGTGATCCAAACCCACACATTGGTTTTGGCGCAGGTATCCATTTCTGTCTAGGTGCACCACTTGCTCGGCTTGAGATGAGTGTTTCGTTACCAGCGCTGTGGGAGAAGTATCCGACGATGCAATTGGCCGCAGATCCAGTTCGACGACCTACATTTGTTTTGCGTGGTTATGAAAGTGTTGCTATCTCTGCTTGATTTGGGTACGACGATTGTGCACCTTTTCGAGTAACGCTTAATGATGCAATTGAGACACCAAACTTCATAGCATCGATTGGATCCTTGCCACTGGCAAGAGCAAAAGCAAAACTTCCAACAAAAGCATCGCCAGCCCCAGTTGTATCAATAGCTGTGACTTTTGGTGCGCTAACACGGTGCAGTTCTGCTTTTGGACTTATGTACACAGCACCCTCACTACCTAGCGTAACAATGGTGTTCTTACCTGGTCTAAAGCTTTTCAAAACTTCATCATTTGTTGGCAAAGATCCATGAAGTTCTCGGAACTCAGTCTCATTTGGAATCAACCAATCCGTCAATTGAAGTAATTCAGCTGATAGTTGTTGGTAAGGCGCGGGGTTCAAAATAGTTGTAGCTCCACGAGCTTTAGCAGCTTTGAATGCGGCAAGCGTGACCTCTTGTTTAATTTCACATTGCGCAACCACTATTGCCAGATCCTGAATCGAATTAATTGCATCGATAGCCTTAGTAACTTCAATTTCGTGATTTGCTCCCGGAATAATAATGATGCGGTTTTCGCCATTTCCATCGACCCAAATATGGGCAACACCATTAGGAGTAGAACTGGTTTCTACATATTCTGAATTAATCCCAACCTTTACAAAGTTGTCAGCAATTGCCTTTCCAAACACATCATCACCGAGTTTTCCAATGAAATGTACTTGAGCTCCACAATGGGCTGCCATAACCGCTTGGTTTGCACCTTTGCCACCAAAACCCGTAGTGAAAAGCTGCCCCGCAAGGGTTTGACCTGGTTCTGGAAGCACCTCTGCATAGGCGGTTAAATCCATCATGGCGCTGCCTACGACAACTATTACTGACCGTCCCATAACGCTAGGCTAGCGGTTATGAGTAAAACTTCAATCATTCTGGATGTAGATACTGGCGTAGATGATGCTTTCGCAGTTCTCTTTGCGGCGCTGCATCCAGATATCAATCTGTTGGGCATTACATGTGTCGATGGGAACACCAATATTGATCAAGTTGTTGCTAATACCTTAAAAGTTCTAGATGCGGCAGGTGCGCCTGATATTCCAGTTGCGCGGGGAGCTTTAAAACCGTTACTCGGTAAGAGTCAATATGCCGAATATGTACATGGCGCAGATGGCATGGGCGATTTAGGCATCGCACCTTCACAACGTAAGGTTGATTCTCGTTCGGCTATTGAGTTGTTAAGAGATTTAGTTGAGCAATCAAAAGATCCGGTCACGATTGTTCCCTTGGCACCGTTGACCAATATTGCATTGTTCTTACGTGCCTTTCCGGAAACTGCTAAGAAAGTCCACCGAATTGTGTTGATGGGTGGATCAGCATCAGCTGGAAACGCAACTGCGGCGGCCGAGTTTAATGTTTGGCATGACCCAGAGGCGGCAGCCATTGTTTTTCAAAGTGGGGTACCAATCACGATGTATGGGTTAGATGTTTTTATGCGCCCTGGTATCAATCGTGAACAAGCAACAGCGATGCAAAACTCAAGTAATCCCGCTGCACAATTTGGCGGGTCTCTAGCGTTGGCATTTATGGAACGCCTTGGTGTTTCTCCAGTAACTCTTGGTGATTATGGCGCTGTAGCAAGTGTTATTCGTCCAGATTTGTTTACAACCGAAATGTTTGATGTTGTTGTAGACACATCATCAGGGCCTGCACGTGGTCAAACAATTGTTGATCGACGCGATGCATTCTTGAAAGAGTTAGAACCGCTAGATCTTGAGGACTCAGCCAAGGTGCGAGTTACATTGGATCTAGATGTAAATGGCGTGGAACAGTTATGGCTTACAACCGTTAATTCATAGGCTTAATAGGCCTAGTTTCTACAAACCAATTGGGTGCCACACAGTCTTGGCCTCCATGAAGGCGATGATTCGCCCCGGATCTGCTGATTTGAATGAGTGAATTCGCTTGAGGTTTTCAGCACCAGCAACTTTGATCTCTGCATGAAGCTTTGCTGGCAGACCAGAGATATCTAGCGCATCAATATCCATATGAGATGCCATCCAAGGGGCGATCTCTTCCTTCTTACCAGTCAAGATATTGATAACGCCATGTGGTAGATCACTAGTAGCAAGCACTTCTGCAAATGTCATTGCAGATAATGGTGCTTTAGAACTTGCTAAAACGACTACCGTGTTTCCTGATGTGATGATCGGCGCTACGGCATCGATGAAACCAAGCAGAGAGGGTGTCTCTGGAGCAATTGCAGCAACTACACCCATGCTCTCTGGAATTGTAAAGTTATAAAAAGGTCCAGCAACAGGATTTGTTGAACCTGAAAGAGATGCGATCTTGTCAGTCCAACCTGCATACCAAACTAATCGATCAACTGAATCAGTTACTTCTTTTTCAGCCTTTGTCTTTGTAACTCCGGTTACCTGCATAATCTCGTCCACAAACTGTGCGCGACGGCCTTCTAGCATTTCAGCGATGCGGTACAAAATCTGTCCACGGTTATAGGCCGTTGCTTTATTCCAACCAGAATGTGCCGCGCGTGCAGCAACAACGGCATCACGCAAATCTTTACGAGATGCCAAGCATGGGTTTGCAATAAACACACCCTTTGCACTCTTTACTTCATATGTGCGACCAGATTCTGTCCGCGGGAATGCGCCGTTGATGTATAGCTTGTACGTCTTCTTTACATCGATTCGATTACTCATGGCTAACTCCCTTCAAGTATGCAGACAGGCCGTGACGGCCGCCTTCGCGACCCCACCCCGATTCTTTATATCCACCAAATGGAGATGTTGGATCAAACTTATTAAAGGTATTAGCCCAAATAACTCCTGCACGAAGTTGCTGAGATGCCCACAGGGTGCGTGAACCTTTCTCGCTCCAGATACCAGCCGATAGGCCAAAAGGAGTGTTATTGGCCTTTTCTATGGCTTCTTGCGGAGTTCTAAATGTGAGAACAGATAACACTGGACCAAAGATTTCTTCGCGAGCGATTCGATGTGCCTGCGTGACTCCCGTAAAGATTGTTGGCGCAAACCAAAAACCCTTAGCTGGCAAATTACATGCTGGACTCCAACGTTCTGCGCCTTCAGCATCACCGGCAGCTGCAAGTTCAATGATCTTGGCAAGTTGTTCCTTGCTGTTAATCGCTCCAACATCGGTGTTCTTATCCATAGGATCGCCAACGCGGATCTTTTCCATACGATTTTTCAATTTGTGCAGTACTTCTTCGGCAACATTTTCCTGCAATAACAGTCGTGATCCCGCGCAGCAGACATGGCCTTGATTGAAGAAAATACCGTTAACAATTCCTTCGACAGTTTCATCAATAGGTGCGTCGTCAAAGACAATGTTGGCAGCTTTTCCACCGAGTTCTAGCGTTACGCTCTTTTTGGTCGGTGCAACTGCGCGGGCAATAATCTTTCCGACTTCTGTAGATCCAGTAAATGCGATCTTGTCGATTCCTGGGTGATTAACAATCAATGCACCCGTTGAACCATCGCCAGTAACAATATTGACCACACCTGCAGGAAGTTCAGCTTGCTGACACACTTCGGCAAACAACAGCGCGGTCAGTGAAGTTGATTCGGCCGGCTTTAGAACGACGGTATTTCCTGTTGCTAATGCTGGTGCAACTTTCCAGGCCAACATCAAAAGCGGAAAGTTCCAAGGAATAATCTGACCGGCAACACCAAGTGGCTTAGGTGTTGTTCCCAGACCTGCAAATTCGAGTTTATCTGCCCAACCTGCGTGATAGAAAAAGTGTGCTGCTGCCAGAGGGATATCTGTATCGCGAGATTCACGAATTGGTTTTCCATTATCGAGTGTCTCTAACACTGCAAATTCACGTGCACGTTCCTGCATGATACGAGCGATGCGATACAGGTACTTTCCGCGCTCCTTGCCAGACATTTTTGACCAGGTAGTGACATATGCCTTGCGAGCAGCCTTTACCGCTGCATCTACTTCTGATTTCCCAGCAAGTGCGATCTGACTAAGAACCTCTTCAGTGGCAGGGTTAATCGTGGGAAAGTGCTTGCTTCCTGCAACAAATTTTCCGCCGATGAAGTGGCCATACTTTGGCTTAATTGAAACCACCGCTCGTGATTCAGGTGCTGGGGCGTATTCGAAGCTCATAGTTTTCTCCACTAATCCATCGTCACATACTGAGGGCTTGAGTAATAACCTTCATCTAACTTCATGCGTTGCATCAATAGATCATTGAGCAAAGCACTAGCACCAATTCGAAATAGCTTCGGATTGAGCCAATCTGGTCCAACAGTTTCATTGACCAAAACTAATTGCTTTATTGCATCCTTTGTCGTCCTAATTCCACCGGCTGGCTTGACGCCAATCCGAGTATTTGTCATTTCATAAAAATCTCGTACCGCCTCGAGCATCACAAGTACAACTGGGGGAGTTGCAGCAGGTGCTACCTTTCCGGTCGAAGTCTTAATGAAGTCAGCACCAGCTGCCATAGCTAAGAAAGATGCCTTGCGAACATTGTCATAGGTAACAAGTTCGCCGGTTTCAAAAATAACTTTAAGGTGTGCTTTGTCTCCACACACCGCTTTAATCTGCACAATCTCATTGAAAACATCAATGTAACGACCTGCAAGAAAAGCTCCACGATCGATCACCATGTCGATTTCAGCTGCTCCGGCATCGATCGCATCTTGCGTATCCTGAATCTTCACCGGCATTGATGCACGACCCGATGGAAATGCAGTAGATACTGCAGCCACCGGAACATGCGCTCCGCCAATCAAATCTAAGTGGGTACGGGCGACAGAGACCATGTCGTTATAGACGCACACAGCACCAACACTTGGAACTGTTGCATCAGTGGGATCTGGGCGAACAGCTTTTGTGCACAAAGCTTTCACCTTGCCCGGAGTATCAGCGCCTTCTAGCGTTGTTAAATCCACCATTGTGATTGCGGTTTCAATTGCCCAACGCTTAGAACTTGTCTTAATACTGCGAGTTGCAAGCATGGCCGCACGTGCTTCTGCGCCAACTTGATCCACACCAGAGAGGTTGTTGAGGTAGCTCTTTAGGGAGGCATCACTGCCATCAACTAAACCGTAAAAACTCACGATAACAATTCCTTAAGCGGTGGTCGTAGTTGATCCAAAACTACCTGAGCAGAGTTTGAATCCCTTTCAATTGCCTCAATGTAACACTTCATTTTTGCCTCGGTGCCGCTTGGGCGAATGATGATTCGCACGCCACCATCGAGCCAGATTCGAATTCCATCTGTAGGTGGCAAACCATCAGTGGGTGTTGCTAAATCATCGATCGAAGTAACTGATCGTCCAGCAATCTCTTTGGGCGGATTACTGCGCAAGCTTCCCAGGATTACTCCGACCTTTGAAAGATCACTTAAACGAATTGAAATTTGCTCAGTTGCATGAAAACCATGTCGATCCCAAATCTCATCGAGCAAATCAAGCAGCGACTTACCATCAGCGGCAAGATCTGTTGCGATTTGTGCCAAAGTAATTGCCGCCGAAATTCCATCCTTATCATTTACAGTTTTCGCATCAACGGCGTAACCAAGGGCTTCTTCATAGCCAAAAGTTAAGTTCTCAATTTTTGCCAACCACTTAAACCCAGTTAAAGTCTCTTTGAATTCGAGGTTGTAATGGTCGGCAATCTTCTTGACGATAGATGAAGAAACAATTGAGTTAGCAAAGATCCCCGAATCAATCTTCCGGGCAATGGATTCGGCAAAAATCGCACCTAACTCATCCCCGCGTAGCATTCGCCACCCAGTTATCGGATCATTAACGGCAGCGGCGCATCTATCTGCATCAGGATCATTGGCGATTACTAAATGAGCATCAAAAGATTTAGCCGTTTCAAGTGCTAAATCAATTGCGCCTGGCTCTTCCGGGTTTGGAAATGCAACAGTTGGAAAATCTGGATCAGGTGCAGCTTGCGCATCGACCAAGATTAAGGATTGGAATCCAGCCCTTTGAAAAACTCGCTGAATAGTTTCAGTTCCAACACCATGCATAGCTGTGTAAACAATTCGTAATGACCCTGGCGTGCCTGCCAATGAGGCGGTTTGACTGATGTATTTCTCAACTATTTCTTCGCCGAGTAGCTCCCACACTTTTCTACGTGGTTGTGATTTTAGAGAACTGATCTCATCAATTTTTGCTGCAATGGCTTCGTCAGTGGGAGAAACAATTTGAGAACCTCGATAATGAATACCATCAACTGTTCCACCCAGATATACCTTGTAGCCATTATCTTGAGGTGGATTGTGGCTTGCTGTAACCATGATTCCAACGTCGCATCGCAATTCATTTGTTGCAAAAGCTAAGACCGGTGTTGGTAATGGGCGAGGCAGCACATAAACCTTCATTCCCGCACCGCTCATGATTTCAGCGGTTTCAAAGGTGAAATCTTCAGATCCATAACGTGCATCACGGCCAATTACGACTGAGGTTAAGTTGCGCTCTTTCATGTAGGCAACGATTCCTGCAGCCGCGCGACCTACAACTGCGCGATTCATTCCAGATGGGCCCGGCCTAATTGGTCCCCGCAATCCAGCGGTACCAAATTGAAGGAAACCATTAAAGGATGCACGAAGTTCGGTTTCATTGCCCGAATCAAGCCACTGTTGTAATTGAGCAGCAGTCACCGGATCTGGATCATCTGTGATCCAAGCATTTACTTCCTGCTCCAGTGCGTGATCCATATGCTTAGAGTAACTTCGGAATAACACCCTTGAGAAGTGCGCCCATGCGGTCAGCTGCAGCTTTACCTGCAGCAATAACCTCTTCATGGTTGAGTTTTTCACCCGTTACTCCAGCTGCTGCATTTGTAACCAATGAGATTCCAAGCACTTCGGCTCCCAATGCATGTGCTGCAATTGCTTCTGGAACAGTGGACATGCCAACAAGGTCAGCGCCCATAGTGCGCATCATCAAAATTTCTGCTGGCGTTTCATATGTTGGTCCGCGCCAGTGCACATATACACCTTCTTGTAGAGATGAATCTTCTTTCTTCACAATCTCGCGAATTCGCTTGCTATACAGATCGGTTAGATCAACAAAAGTTGCACCTGATAGTGGTGAAACAGCGGTCAACGAAATGTGGTCACGAATCAAAACTGGTTGACCAACTTTGTACGAGGTGTTAATTCCACCGCAGGCATTAGTGAGAATCACTACTTTGCAACCAGCTTTGACTGCGGTGCGAACACTATGCACTACCGGTTCAATTCCCTTGCCTTCGTATAAATGTGTTCTGCCTAGGAAAACTAGTGCACGTAACTTCTTTCCATCACTTTCAATTTCATATGAGCGGACTTTGCCAGAATGACCTTCTACTGCTGGTGCAAAAAAACCAGTGAACTCTTCGGCATTGCATTCAAAGACAGGGGTTCCAAGTGCATCAACTGCACTGACCCAACCTGACCCCATAACCAGAGCAACATCGTGCTGAGCTATTCCGGTCCTTGCTGCAATTTCACTTGCTGCCTGTTCGGCTGCAGCTAGTGGGTCCTTATAGAGAAGTTCGGTCTGTGTCATGCGGCAATAATGTCATAAAGAGGGCGTGCGCCGCTTCTTACTTCATACCCTTGGCTTCGGGCCATGAGTAGCCAAGATTGGCAAAAGCTTTGCGAACAAAGGGCATAGAAATGCCGACAACATTTGTGTAATCACCTTCAATTGAAGGAATGAATGGAGAACTAAACCCATCTAGCGTAAATCCTCCAGCAACATGCAATGGTTCTTCGGTTGCGACATAGTCAGCAATTTCTTCATCGCTCATGTGATCAAAGGTAACCCGAGTCGTTACCCGATCAGAAATTTCAATATCTTTGACAGTATCAATGATGCAATGTCCGGTATGAAGTAGCCCTGACTTCCCACGAACCCGTTTTGCACGTTCGGTAGCAATCTCGGGTGTTCCTGGCTTACCGAGTGATTGTCCATCAAATTCAAATGTTGAGTCACACCCAATAATGATTGCTGGAAAATCTATCTGTTCACGCACCGTGTGGGCTTTCGTTATAGCTAGAGCGATCACCATATCGGCAGCAGATAGCGAGTTAAAGAAATCCGTCTCTTCATCTACGTGGCTAACAATTATTTTTGGGGATAGGCCAGCTGACTCCAAGAGGCGACGACGGCTTATTGATTGTGAGGCTAAAACAATTGTTGTCATGGTTAAACCTTCTGGCTCTATTTGTAAATTGACCTTCAGTACTGCACGAACACTATCGCTACATCTACGATAAGCCCGTGAGTAAAACCTTTCCAACGGTAGGCATAATCGCTGATGGCCCGACCACTGGGATGTTTTTGTCTCCAGCACGAGCGTTGGGGATAGAGCTACTTTGTATTGAATCAACGGACACAGCACTAGGAAATACTCAAAAATGTGATGTTGTTAGCATCGTCCAGCAGACCACCTCCCCGACAATTGCTAAAGCTATAGAAGCTGCAGGCTTATCTGTGCGCCCATCATTTTCTGCAATTACTTTTTCTAGGGACAGATTTGATTCAAGGATTGAGCAAGATTTTCAGATCTGCGTATTGGTTGCTCGATCACCACATGGACAGGCAACAACGTGGGCGCCTACTGAAATATTTAAGACTGATGACAAGTGGGTTATGAGTATTTCTCCGGCCCCGCAATTATCTGCTGCATTACATGAAAAGGCTCAAAAGCTAGCGCTAGATTTTTCAGCCGAATCAGGTGCGGTGGGCGTAATTGCCGTGGAAATGTCAGTAAAAGATGAAGAAGCATTCATCGTCAATGTTGATATGCATCCACAAAGTTCGGGTAACTGGACAGTGGATGGAGCCATAACCAATCAATATGAGCAACATTTGCGGGCTATCCTAGATTTACCTTTGGGAGACCCTTCAATGACTGCCACATATGTTGTAACTGGAAATTTTTATTGCGGGGATAAACCCAATATGTACCGCCCTTATTTACATCTCATGGCGCGTACACCAGCGTTAAAATTTCATCAGTATGAGAATAACCTTCAACCAGGTGAATTGATGGGGCATTTAACTCTTGCCGGTGATGATCTACCCAAACTCATTGAAGAAATTGAACATGCATTGGAATACATGCAAGGTGATATTGATGAATAAAGTTTTATCGTGCTCGATATTCGATTGCTGGACAACGATCCATAACAGTTAATAGACCAGCTGCATGTGCGCGGTCTATAGCTGCTTGATCAATTACATCAAGTTGAAGCCAAACCGCTTTCGCACCGATTGCAATAGCTTCATCAACTACTGCACCAACTAACTGTGAATTTACAAAACAATCCACGACATCTACCGCAACTGGAATCTCAGACAACGCTGTGTAGCCAGTTTCTCCGTGAACAGCTTCACCTTTTGGGTGAACCGGAATAATGTGATGACCTTTGTCTTGAAGTAATCGAGCCACACCAAAAGCTGCGCGATCAGGGTTATTACCAAGTCCGACTATGGCCCAGGTTTTAAGCGCGAGGACCGCATCGATATCGTCTTTGGTATTAATCGGTGCGTCCCAAAGCGTGGAACTTCCAACCGGCCTTACGCCACAAAGCGCGATCTAGCATGTTGCGGCCGTCAATAATAATTTTTGACTTAACAAGTGGAGCAATCGCCGCCGGATCGATTTGGCGGTATTCCTTCCACTCAGTTAAATGCAGAATCAAGTCAGCATCTTTAAGCGCATCTGTAACAACCTTTTGGTACTGAAGATTAGGAAAACGCTTACGCGCTGGTTCAATACCTTGCGGATCATGCACGACCACAATTGCACCAGCTGCTTGTAATTGTGCGGCAATATCAAGTGCAGGGGAGTCACGCACATCATCACTGTCGGGCTTGAAAGTCGCACCCAAAACCGCGATCTTGTACTTAGTTAAATCCTCGGAAAGCTCACCGCGAACAACATCGATTACACGCTGGCGGGCTCGAAGGTTGATTGCATCAATTTCACGCAAGAACTCAAGAGCTTGTTTAGCGCCTAACTCTTCGGCGCGTGCCATAAATGCTCGAATATCTTTTGGTAGACAGCCGCCACCAAAACCGATACCTGCCTGTAAGAAGCGATTTCCAATACGTGGGTCGTAACCAATTGCTTTAGCTAACACAGTGACATCGCCACCTGCAGCTTCGCAGACTTCAGCCATTGCATTGATAAATGAAATCTTGGTTGCCAGGAATGAATTCGCAGCAACTTTTACTAATTCAGATGTTGGTAGATCTGCCCGAATCCATGGAGTACCAAGGGCAATAACCGGCTCATAAACTTCTTTAAGGATTTCTTCTGCGCGGTCATTTGCAACACCGACTACTAAGCGGTTAGGAGTCAAAGTATCTTCAACGGCAAAACCTTCACGAAGAAACTCTGGATTCCAAGCAAGATCTGCTTGCGGTGCAACTTTAGCTAACTCTTCACGTAAGCCTTGCGCAGTTCCAACTGGCACCGTTGATTTACCAACAACTAATGAGCCGTCCTTAAGATGAGGAGCAATTGCAGCTACTGCTGATTTCACATACGTGAGATCAGCTGCAAGTCCATCTTTGCTTTGCGGTGTACCAACACACACGAAGTGAACATCTGCATCTTTGACTGCTGAAAAATCTGTTGTGAAAGAAAGTCGCCCAGTTTTCATTTCTTGTTCCAGCAAGGTATCTAACCCCGGCTCGTAAAATGGCAACTTTCCACTTTGCAGAAGCGCAACCTTTTCAGGATCTGTATCCACACCAACAACAGTGAAACCTAGCGAAGACATACATGCAGCGTGGGTGGCTCCCAAATAACCGCAGCCAACTACCGAGAGAGTTAAAGTCATGCGGGAGAGTTTACTTCAGAGCTCCGCAAGGGTTTTCATCAGCGGTACGAGTCTTGAATTTATCGATCACAGTTGGCTTAGCCGTTGTAGTCGATGATGCCGAAGGAGTAGGCGTTACCTCATCGGTGAGCGGCAAATCTTCACGAATTCGATTAAATAGTTCTGGTGCAAGCTCAGAATCCCACGTCACAACTGATCCAATTCCAGGCACTCGTGCATTGGTATTTCCCAGCGGAATTGTCAGAGTTCGGACGTTGCTTGAAGAAAGGTTCTTCATTTGTTTTGCAAGGGTCAACAGGTCACTCTTATTGAGTTCCGAATCTGTCTTAATAGTTGCAATCGCTGCGTTGAAGAAATTAACAAGTTTGACTGGATTAAGTAAAACTCCTGTGCTGGTAACTTTACGTAGGACCGCGCTCATAAACTGCTGTTGGCGCTGCATGCGACCGAGATCGCCCATGCCATCAAAATCACGTGTTCGTACATATTTAAGCGCTTCCACACCATTAAGGGTATGGACACCAGCAGCCAGAACTAAGTGGCTACCAGGATCATCGATGTCACGTTTGGTACACACTTCGATGCCACCAAGTGCGTCAACCATTCCCGCAAAACCGGCGAACCCGATTTCGATGTAGTGATCAATTCGAATACCTGTTTCGCTTTCAACTGTCTCAATCAACAGCGGAGCGCCACCAAATGCAAAGGCTGCATTAATTTTTCCTTTTGCTGCTGGAATAATTTTTTCTTTATTTAAAGATGAAGGATGTTCTGGAATAGTCACCAAAGAATCACGGGGAATCGAAATAATCGTGGCCTTGTCGCGAGCTTTAGATATATGAACAATGAGCATCGTGTCTGATCTAGACCCTGCCGCAGTCTTTGTGCTTCCTACTCGAAGCAACTTCATCTGCTCTTTAGTGAGGCCTTCACGAGTGTCAGATCCAACTAGCAAATAGTTAAGCGCTTTATTTGGCTTATCTGGTCGGTTGGCGATTGATCCAAAGGCATCGATACGATCAATTGCACCGCTTACTTGACCTAGACCTAGCCAAGAAAAGGCGGAAATCAGAACTACTCCCACAGATAGTGAGGTAATAATCCGAATTGCCCGCGTTGATTTCACTGTCAGAGAGTACTTGAGCGATAGCGTGTACGTGTTATGTCGACATCAGCGAACACGTTATTTGGCTCACCGAGGCGAGAAATCTCGGTCATTCTGCCTGTCCTGAACGAGGAGAAGTATCTAGCCGATTCTGTGAATTCTATTTTGTCGCAGAGCTTTTCTGGAGATATTGAAGTAATTCTTGCCGTAGGCCCTTCACACGATAAAACTATGGAGATTGCAAAGTCGCTCGAATTCCGTGACTCACGTGTTGTTGTCGTTGAAAATCCAACTGGAAAAACTGCGGCAGGTTTAAATCTTGCTATAGCTGCATCCCGTTATTCAATCATCGTGCGGGTTGATGGACATTCACAGATTCCTTCTGATTACTGTGAAACTGCATTTCAAATTCTTAATGAAACTGGAGCAGTCAATGTAGGCGGCATCATGGCCGCTGAGGGCATTTCACTTTTTGAACGATCCGTTGCTCGTGCAATGCGCAGCCCACTTGGAGTGGGTGCATCTCGCTTCCACACCGGAGGAGGTGCTGGAGAATCTGACACCGTCTATTTGGGCTGCTTTAGAAAAGAAGCTTTGCTGGCAGTAGGTGGATTTGATGAGAGATTTACACGAGCACAAGATTGGGAACTCAATTTTCGTTTACGCGAAAGCGGAGGCATTGTTTACTTTGATCCCAGACTTAAAGTCACTTATCGTCCACGCTCAACAATTAAAGCACTTGCCAAGCAATACTTTGAATATGGTCGCTGGCGACGAGTTGTTTCAAGAAGGCATAAAGGAAGCATCAATTACAGATATCTCGCTCCACCATTTACCGTGGTTGCAACCACGCTATCAATCCTTTTTGGGGCACTGATTTCGCCGATTTACTTTATTCCCGCACTTGTTTATTCGGTGTTTATCCTGGGAGCTTCGATAATTATTGGTAAGAGCATGGGTGAAGTACTTTGTTTGCCAACAATTTTGCTCACAATGCATATTTCATGGGGGCTTGGATTTCTCACATCGCCGAAGTCGCTAGCCCCTGCGGTAACCTTGCATCCGTGAGTACCCCATTACAGGTTTATGAGCCATTTCGTGCTGGCCTGCCTAAGCTCGGGAAATACTGGAAATCCTTGTGGTCTCGCCGAACCTTTATCTCTGAATACTCAAAATCTGAACTACGCGAGCAGCATTTTGATTCGGTTTTTGGGCAATTATGGCTTGTCCTAAATCCATTGTTGTTATCGGGCGTTTACTTTATTTTGATCGTAATTATTGGTGGAACAACCGATAGCTCACGGTATGTTCACTTGACTGCAAGCCTTTTTCTTTTTTATCTCGTAGCTAACTCGCTAACCGGCGGAGTTAAATCAATAACTGCAGGGCAACGACTGATTTTGAATACAGCATTTCCTCGAATCATGTTGCCAATATCAGCAGTTGTTATTGCGATGTTTAAATTCATTCCAATGTTGATTGTCTTCTTGATCATCAAGGCGGTTATGGGTTCACCATTTTCAATTGAAATGTTGTGGGCAATTCCGGTTCTCTTCATAACTATGTTTCTTGCGTTGGGACTAGCCATCACAATTTCATGTATAAATGTTTATTTCCGAGACATTGCAAGCTTCTTGCCATATCTGACTAGAACCCTTCTTTATTTATCGCCAATTTTGTACGAAGCTTCAGCCTTAAATCCAAACCTCAAGCCACTTGAAATTGTGAATCCGCTATTTCCAATTTTAGATTCTTGGTCACGTGCCTTGGTTCAGGGTGAAGTACCTCAAACATCAAGCATGCTTCAGGGCTTAGCCTGGGCAACTGGTATCTTCTTTATCGGTACCTACTTCTTCTTGTCGAGGGAGCGTGAGTTCGCTGTCCGCCTCTAAACTTCAGAAGACAAATGAAATAGCCGTTTCGATAAGGAATGTCGGCCTGACCTACACAACCGCAATAGATCGTCGACCAACATTAAAAGCGCGCGTTAAAGCTCTGGGCCGCGGCGGAAAACAAACTCGTGTTGTTCGAGCATTAGATGATGTAAATCTTGATGTCGAGTATGGGCAAGTCTTGGGAGTTATAGGAACAAATGGCGCAGGCAAGTCTTCACTCATGCGTTGTGTTGCAGGAATCCTGCCTCCATCGCAAGGCCGCATCGAAGTGTATGGATCGGTAAGTACCTTGTTAGCACTTGGAGTTGGCTTTAATCCAGCTATGTCAGGACGCGATAACGTTCTTTTGGGCGGCTTAGCCGCAGGAATGTCGCGCGAGGAGATCGAAGGACACTTCGATGAGATTGCTGATTTTTCAGAGCTTGGTGATGCAATCGATGCACCCATGCGCACTTACTCATCTGGAATGTATGCGCGACTAGCTTTTTCAGTAGCTGCAACGGTTCGACCAGATATCTTGATAATCGATGAAGCGCTCAGTACTGGAGATGCAAAATTTAAGGAAAAGAGTCTCAACCGAGTCAAAGAATTACGAAGTGATGATCGTGCATTGATTCTTGTCAGCCATGCAATGCAAACACTACGTGAGACTTGTAATGATGTGGCGTGGCTACACAAAGGTAAGTTGATTCAACGGGGCGAACCAAATCAAGTAATCAATGCGTATCAAGAGTTTTTACATCTTGGAAAGAGTGCAGCAATTGATGAGGACGTTTAAGCCCCTTGTTTTACTTCTAGCCTTAGTTGCTATTGCTCCTCCACCGGCTTCTGCTATCAATGTTCCAACTGAGTTTTCAATAACAGGTTCTGGTTACGGGCACGGGGTTGGACTTAGCCAAATTGGTGCACGCTCGAGAGCTCTTGCTGGCGAAACGGCGACTGCAATCCTTAATTATTATTACAAAGATGTAGTGATTCAACCGTTAGATGATTCAAAAATCTTGCGAGTAAATGTAGGCCATCTGCTTAGTACGGCAAGAATTGCAACTGGAACCCCAGAGGCAACGCTTCAAATTTTTAGTGGTGATATCGGAGATGCGCAAGATGTTGTACCTCTTGCGATTGTGCCAGTGAAAAGTTCGCTTAATTTTTCCGTTCTAGGTTCAACAGTTGTCCCAAGTGTTGTTGTCGGGAAAAAGACAACAAGTTTGCCAAGAAATAGAATTTTCACTGTTCGTTGGAGCGGAACTCGCTACATGGCAGGAGTCGAAGGCGTTGTTTCCTTAACTCACTCATCTGTGACGACTAGATATCGATACGGACAGATGCAATTTAGGGCGGTCAAAGCTTCAACGCTTGGCTATCGACTTGAGATAACTAACTCTGTTCGATTGGCCGATGAGTATTTATGGGGCATAAGCGAGGTCCCATCTTCATGGCCAGCAGCAGCGCTAGAAGCCCAAGCAATTGCTTCACGCACCTATGCTTTGAATAAAGCTGGGATCTATCGAGCAGCCTGTGATTGCGACTTGTATGGCGAGATTTCTGATCAAAAGTTTCTTGGTTTCGCAAAAGAAACTGAAAAAGGTTGGGGAAAGTTTTGGAAAGCTGCTGTTACCAGTACTGCAGGGTTAACGCTGACGCAGAACAACTTACCAATCGCTGCCTTCTTTGGGAGTTCTACGGGAGGCTTAACTGAAACCGCAAAAAATGCGTGGGGAAGTGATCGAACGTATACCCAGATTATTGCCGATCCCGGGAGCCAAGATCCTAAACTCAATCCAAATTTCTTCAGTTGGAAACGATCCATCCCTCAGGCATCCGTTGCGCTGGCCTTTGCTTTACCTGATGTAGTAACTCTTGAGGTAGTTTCAAAAAATTTAAGCGGAACAGTTGCAACAATTAGAGCAACATCTAGTGCTGGAATACAAAGAAGTTTACGTGGTGAAACTTTCAGAAGTCGAACGAGGATTCCATCTGCATACTTTGATTTAGTTGGAGTGCAGAATGCTGTTGAGCCCACCCCAAGTGCCAGTCCGTAAAACAACTTCAAGTCCACCATCTAAAGAGTTTCTGCGGAACAACAAATTACTTGCCCCTGAAAGTGTTCCCGCTTTTACTATTTCACCATCTGGCAACTTCACTTTAGCTGCAGCGGTTATATAAGTACCTGCTTCAATTACACAATTATCACCTAATGAGATACCCAAACCTGAATTTGCACCTAATAAACACTTTTCGCCAATAGCGATAACTTCTTTACCGCCACCGCTGAGCGTTCCCATGATTGAAGCACCGCCACCTACATCGGTTCCATCTCCAACAATCACACCAGCAGAAATTCTGCCTTCGACCATGGATGTTCCTAATGTTCCCGCATTGAAGTTAACAAAACCTTCATGCATCACGGTTGTTCCTGAAGCCAAATGTGCACCTAGTCGCACACGATCAGCATCGGCAATACGAACACCAGATGGAACTACGTAATCAACCATCCGAGGAAACTTATCGACACCGTAAACACTGACATGTCCATGCGCCGCTTTCAATCGTGCGCGAGTAATCTCGAAATCTTCAACTGCGCATGGACCAACAGATGTCCAAACAACATTGCTCAAGATTCCAAATACTCCATCAAGTGCCAGCCCGTGTGGCTTCACGAGTCGGTGAGATAGCAGGTGTAAACGCAAATACGCATCGGCTGCATTGGCAGGGGGTTTCGAAATATCAATTTCAATACTTACAACTTCACGTAAAACTCCACGTGCACTATCGGTGCCAACAACTGCGGTCAGTTCTGCAGGAACTGAAGGTGAAAGTTGTGACAAGGCAGGGGATGGATACCAAACATCAAGGGTTACACCCTTGGCGATAGTTGCGATTCCGTGGCCAGATGCGATGGTCGTCATGAGCCAAGCGTAGCCTCTATTG
>Ga0208360_1000177_pt1 | contig 18321 bp, 54 predicted proteins | sample LakMenE27Jul10ns_FD_150739 | JGI IMG/M metagenome (GOLD analysis project Ga0208360, IMG submission 150739) | Freshwater microbial communities from Lake Mendota, WI - 27JUL2010 deep hole epilimnion ns (SPAdes) | ecosystem: Environmental > Aquatic > Freshwater > Lake > Epilimnion/Euphotic zone ...
ACTTGACCCAACGCTCATAAGCATTATCACTATAAAACATTTTACTAAATTTTTCATATTGTTTTCCTATTGTTTATTTTTACCACACCACTGTGGAAAATTTGTTGTTTCTAAATTTCCAAGCAAAAGCGTGGATGGTTTAGTTGAAAGATTGCGAATAGCATAACATTTGTGGCCTTGTTCATCATACCCACAGTCTATAATATCGTATTCTGTGACGCTATGCAACATCTGAATTAATTGTTCTACGCTATTCACGGTGTTGCTCCTCCATAAAATAGTTCTAAACCTAAACATAAGTTAGGTTTATCTAGATTAATCGTTATATGAGTATCATCTATTTCTTTAACAGGATCGGTGAATAGTAAAATATGACCTATTTTCATAAAATTATCAAACAAGAATAAATAACTATTGTCCGATACCCACTTTGAATAATCTTCGTACACTCCATCGTGTACCAATCTTATCATAACAACACCATCAAAGTTATTTTTATCTTTATAATATGTTGCTAATGATTTCATTCTACATCATAAAGTTCTGGAAAAAGATCTAAGTATAAATCAGCAAACGGGGCGTTAACCCCATCATTGATTTCTAATCCATAAATAGGAATATCTTCTTGTTTATGCTCGTCCATCACGCATCATATTTAAAAGTTCCACAACATATCGTGCTGTATCTGGAACATTATTGCCACCAAGATAATAACTTCCCACAAAATCATACATACGTTGTAGATTTTTGTCTTTGGTAAATTCATTATGATAGTCCGAACCATACTCCATGTAAATGTATGATCCAACACTATCTAAAAAACTTGAGATTTGTCGATAAATTTCTGTGTTCACGAATAAGTATCCATTTTAGCGTCTTGGTCGGTATAGTCGCAATCTCTATATTGATCCAGTTTAAAACATTGGGTCATAGTATCCATCAACTTATTTGCTTGGAGCGACAGCATCACTCGTAGCCCCTCAATAGCATTTACAGTTTCATCTGTGGTCAAACCATGTTCAAGAATACCTTCACTCAAAGTACCAAGATTATCAGCAAAAGTATGAAGAATTGATATTTCATTTTCAAGGTTAAATCGGTCTTTCATATTTTGTCTCCACATTTCCAGAATTAATAGTGATAAAAGAACAAACGCTTTCTGTCCAACAGCCGCAGTTATAGTATTCTACCATGCCAGATGCTTTTGTCAATACGGCATGAGTATGACCACAGATAACAAAATCGCAATTTTTATCTTTGCAATATTGTAATGCACGATCTGCTATTTGTTCTGAGCATCTTAAAAAAGTTTTGCTATTTCTTTTTGCTAAATTAGAATAGTAATATTGATTGTTGTAAAATCTGTCGTATCTTTGAATTAATCTATAAATTTTATCGGCAAACTTTGTAAACATAGGATATTTAGAAATAAAGTTATCAAAAATATCCCCATGTAAAACCAGCATTTTTTTGTGTCCACTTTCTACTAAGTATTCATTAACAAAATCCACACCAATAAGATGACTCACCATTTCTGCTGGCCCATCGTGATTTCCACTAATCCAAACTACTTTTATCTTATCGGACAGTTGCCTAAGTTTCTTTAATATTTTCCAATGATCCTTGCGTAATCGTCTAAAATCCCAACTGTCAAATAAGTCTCCATTAATGATTAGGGTTTGTGTTTGTATCTTGTCAAGAAATTTATATAGTCGATCAACTTGACAAACATCGCTTCCTAAATGAATATCGCTAATAATAACTATTTCATTCATCTGGAACTTTTAATCCAATATTCTGCTAATGATATGATTAATTCGCAACAAATAAAATATATCACAATTTCATAGATCATTTAATTTTTGTGCTGCCTTTAATCCATTTTGGAATATAAGGACAATTTAAACATTTATGAGAACAACAAACTTTTCTACTAATTAGAAACTCTTTAGTTAGCGGTTTTGTCATGGTAGATTTGCATTATATCCTGGCGGAAAGTCTTTGTCAACTAGCGAACGCCTTTCTTCTCTTAATCCAGCAATCTCTTTGTTTAGTGTTCGTATTTCAGACTTTAGACTTTGAATAAGATATAGTTTATTAAATTCACCAGCCTCATATCCGGCATCAAAAGATCCTTTTAGCCACGCTTTAATATTTTGCCAGTTATCAACCTCATCTTTAGGGTTAACGACTAGATCATCGTATGCTCTTTCCATACGCAAAGAAAATCCCTCAAGTTCGTTTAACCATTCTTCAAATGTTCTGGTCATTCCACACCTTCTCTAAATACTCAAGAGTTGATTGTGCTGTACCGTCATCATAAAAACAATCAAGATCAGTTCCGGTGATCTTTTTGTATTGATCCGGCCAGATTTGGTATAACACATTCATTATAGTCTGACCATAACGAAGTTCAAATTCGTTTTCGTAATAAACTTTATCAATGCGATTTAAAAATTCTTCGAAAGTCATACGAACAACCTATCTTGTAGCAGTTCTCTTACAACATTGGTCACATTAATTCCATCAAGAATAATATCATTATCTCCACCCTTTATAGGATTAGATGGCATCTTTTCGGCTACTCTATTATAGAGCCAGAAGATAACAAACTTTTGTTCTTTTGTTAGATTATTGATTTGTTTTCGCTCGTTCATTTTCTTCATAATCTTTTTGAGTATACCATTGATTTGTTTTGGGATTTTTAGTCAAGATTTTAAATTGACCACCACCCATACATTCTCCGCAAATGGTCTTTTCCATTTTCGGCCCAACAGCACCATATTCTTTAAGAAAAACGGAATATTGGTTATTAGCCTCATCACAGTAAATATAACTTCCAGTTTCAGGGATTTTAACACACTTTTCGCATTTGTCAATAGCCAAATGTTTATTTAAATAAAGTTGTGTTTTAGCCAAAAATATTATTCTATTTACATCCTCAACTCTTTCCCCAGTACCTTTACAATAGATACAGGTTAATAGTGGCGGTTTGTCTTTTTGTAGATTTTGTTCATGTAAAGGATTTAAAAATAGTATAGGTATAGTAATAGAAATTATAAGAAAAATAACATTATCTATTTTATAACTACTATACTTCTTACGCATAATCAAAACAGTCTACTTTTTTGATCTGTCCTCTTTTAAGGTATTTTATGTCGTTATTGATATATTCTTTTGCTTGTTCGATTGTGAAAAACTTTTTAACTGTGTGCAGTATTCCGCTGCCAAGAAGTTCACAATCAGAAATCCAGTACCAGAACAATAAACCCCTTTTACGAACCTGATACCATTCTTCGTTGTTACCATCAACAAATTTACAAATTTTATATCTATTCATAGCCTATTTCCCAGTTAATATCTTTGAAATCTTTTAATCCTTTTTCGCTGCTTACCATTGGATAATATCCCCATAGATATACCACATTTCCTCTTGTCCAACCAAGTTCATCTGGTACGCAAAACCATACTGGAGTATTTGGTTGTAAAGCATACTGTTGACCAATAGGTATTAGTAATAGAACTAATGAATAAATATATTTCATTATATTCCTACCTTTGTTATCTCAAAACCAAATCCGAGAATTCTGAAACTAAATCCGATTCCCCAATCATAAGTATAATAATACATTTCAGTAGTTAAGTTTAAACTAAAACCATACTGATAAAGATCGTCTGATGGATGCCAATGTGTATCTATTCTTGGTTTTTTATAAAACAAGAAATTAAACGGATGAAACCATTTTAAATCAACCATTCTTTGCTGCCTTAACAATACTATCTCTTGATACGACTACCGTTACCTTATGATAATTAGTATTCCACTCATGCCACGCTCTACATAATGAGCAACTGTGTTCGTATTCGTCACAATTTTCTCCCCAAATATCAATCATCTCATTTTCTGTAAGAGGAATTGTAACTTCCACAAAATTTAAACTAAATCCGTAGTGGGCTTTTAAGTTTTCTAGTTGAGTTTCTTGAGTTAGTGGAATTCTGGACATCTTATTCTTTTAACAAAAAATCATTATTAATAGCCTTAAAACTAATTTCTCCACACATACTCCTAATTACTATTCCCTCACGATCCTGAGAGTCTTTTGCAGAAAGAAAATGGGTTTTATATTTGCCTTTCGCCATCTCTAGTAGATCGGTCTTAGTATAACTGAAACTTGAGCCTTTGTCAACTATAGGAACAAAATTCAAACCAAGTTGAGAGGTTACGATTAAAGATTTATCTAAGCATAACTTCTGACCAGTTCTAATGTCTACTACATTAAATATATAAAGATCAGCATGGGTTAATCCTAACGGATTTTTTTGTATTCCCGGCCCGACAACCTCTCCCTGTAATGCTAATCTGTGACCCTTTTCCCAAAAGTTCCTCAATCCTTGTTCAATATTATATTTTTTACTCAGCATCCAAAAGTTATGAGAATCATTTTCTTTATAAGAGAAATTTCTTCCACAAACATGATAAGTTTCGTCTTTAGGATCAATTAAAAATGTACTAGAGGTTCCATCTAATTTAAGACTGATATAATAAGGCTCTCCAGTTAATCTTTCAATAAATCCATATTCATCATCTAATTGTACTCTCGTTTCATCAGTTTTGCTTATGGGCCAACTAAAAGACTTAGCATCTCCTACTATTTGAGCGGGAATTGGGGGTTCATATTTTTCAACACCTAATAGATCAGTAACATCAGCCCCAGCAGTCAATCCTGCTAGTATAGGAAAGACAGTTGTGGGTAATGCTAATCCTTGAGACAGTTGTTTACGCAACTTTACTGTTTTGAGTCTATACTTTTTTAGATTATCATTCCAACAACTCTTACGAAGAAATTCAAACTCTGGAACTTCTGGAAGTAAACTATCAATCTCAAAAAATACACAAGTATCACAGGGTTTAAATTCACCCTTCTTACTCACAACCTCCCAACCTAAAACACCCACAGTTTCTATACTGTCTGCATCTGGAATGGGTTTAACGTATTTTACTGTTTGTATACTGGCTAATTTTCTCATAGTATTTCTTCGCAACCTGCTCTACAATCCTTTAATTGATTGCTCTGAATACATCTCCAAAGTTTTCCCTTATCGTGAACAGCAACACAATTCATCGCCCCATGAATTTTACAATGCGGAGTTGGATTGCAACTATTAGTAGACTTAATTTCTACCAAATCAAATTGACTATTATTATCATTGATAGGCACGATATTCACTACTGTAATCCTTTATCAATAGTATCCCATGTTACATCTTTATATTTTGGATAATCAACCGGCCAATATTTTTTTGGTTCAGAATTTTGTGAATGATAATATCTTTGTGTATGCAAACTTTCTACTTTAGTTATTAGTTCCTTCATTCTTTGTTCAAGATGAACTAATGATTCTATTACAACATCAATCTTTTGTTTAGATTTTTTAGCGGTTTTGAGTTTAGTCTTTTTCTTCATTGACTTCTTCTCCAGTATTATAGTCGATAACCGGCTTACTACAAGCCTCCATCATTCTTTCTAGACTCCATTGTAATGACTCAACATCATCGCCCATAGGAAATGATATTCTTCCAATATTTACAATATCTAGACTTTCATCATAATACACATCATGGATTTCATAAGTGATATCAAAATCATCCATACTAGGATTATTCTTTTTTAAGTTAATTGGTATTTTATTCACTTTTTTAACGACACGATAGTTCCAACTCATTTTTCCTCCAACTTTTTATTTAGGTCATCAATTTGATGCTGTAAACCTTGAACAACCATGACATTCATCTCAAGTCTGTGACGAGTATATGTAAGTCTTGAAAAGCATACGACTATTAAAGATAGTAAGATAGCGTCAAATATTAGTTGTCTCATTATTTTTTCCCGTTTTATCTGGTTGTACTTCGCATAGTCTTAGTGTTGAACCATCTTTAAATTTGATTGTTAGTATTTCTGGTTCTGTAAATGATATACTAAAACTAGTTACATACTCATTACCGTATAGTATTCCTATTAGGTTATCCATAACTATTATTCTTTAACGATCTTTTTAAGTTTTTTACTTAGTGATTCTATAACTTTATTTACTGCTACACTTACACTATAATCTTTTTTATAAGCATCAAGAGCATCTAACATTCTCCATGCTTCTTGTTTGCTAATTGTTATTGTGGCATTGTTTGACAAGTTTCTTTCCTGCAATTTTCACATAAGGTTGTTATCCATCCACCTTTATTGGGTTTGCCAGCATTGCCACAAACTTCACACACTTTATAAGAGTATTCTTCCGCCATACCAACAAGACCATCTACATAATTATCACCACCGCTGAAATATATGCGAAGTCCACCATACTTTTCTTTCACTTGGTCAAATTTAACAGGGAAATACTCTAGGTCAGATTTGTCGTTAGGTTTATCATTCTCAGTTCTAACACGCACCCTCTCTGATATATTTCTTTCGTGTTGAAAAATTCTCCAACAAACAGAGGATAACAATTCATACCAACCGTTTCCAACCTCGCACCCCCAACACATACACGATTCCATGCGACCTTTATTCCTATTGGAAAATAAGTCGGGATACTTTTCGTACAGTTGATTTTGGAGTTCAGCGTCCATTTTACTTTTTCTTTTTGAGAGATTTGAGTATGCTCATATACTTTTCGGCATCACTCTTGCTATTGAATTCAGTCACAATAGCCTGACCATCGCTCTTAGGAAGATTGATAGGCTGACCATTCTGAGTAACCACAAACTTACCATTCTTTTCAGCAACACCAAGACTCATAAATATCCTCTAAAGTAAAAGACAACGAACCACAACAATGTATTATACCAGACTGTCAGAAGTTGTCAAATGTCGCTCGACCATTTTTCCATCACGAACAACATAAATAGAAACATTATTACGAGATGATCTAATGTAGCGTCTACCTCCATCAATCATATTGCCGTTGTCAAAACTTTTATACTCATGATGAGATTGGCTATATTGAAGATTACCATCGTCATCTTCTACAAGACCAAATGTGAAACTTTCAATTTCGTCAGCATTAAAAATAACATAAGATCCATCTTCATGATTAATACCGATACCAAAATATCTGTTACCAAATGTTGGATGAGGAGTATTTCTATAGAAAATATCTACGGGACGATCACTCATTTTAAAATCTGTAGTACAAACATAAATGATAGGAACATTATCTTTTTGTGAATAATGCTCAATAACCTTATCGGTGTTAGTAATTGGAAAGTGTTTAATCATTTTTGATACTCAAATACTCATCAATATCTGGAGCAAAATCATCGGTTTCACCTAGAACAATAGCAGCATGATAAAGAATGTGATCCCTTGGATCATTTCCATCTTGCACATATTCTTGATAACTAACTTGTTCGCAGTCGCTATCAAAAATATATCTAGCACACTCCATAGCAGAACTATCAAATTGAGTATACATTATTGTTTTCTCCAATTTCTAGCAGGGTCACGGCGTTTAGGTTTGGAATAGTGAGTAACTTTAACTGTTTGCTCAAAAGTATAGGGATACATACTATTGATTCTCATTTCTGGAATAATATAAGGATCAATAACAGGACTCTTAGTTTCACTATATCCTTTCGCTACACTATTGATAATTTTCTTAACACTATCCATCCAATGATAATCACCCATATTGTGTCCACTTTCTTTCAGAGATAATATCCTTAAACTTTTCGCCAACAGGAGTTAGTTGCACCATTCCATCTACACAGAAAATGCAACCATCCTTATCGCCCGGATTATCATATCTATCGCCACCTTCTTCATCATAGTGGTCAAAATACAAATTCAATCCGGTTTTCTTGTTAAACTGAGTTTTAAGATTGGTTACAAGAATTTCATATTGATCGAAAATATCTTCCACAATCTGTTCTTCTGTCAATTCCAGTCGAATAGTAGGTTTAGACTTGTCATCAAGCACAGCATCATGTAGAGCATCAATAATTTGGTCATTGTCGCTCCATGCCAGCCATCGACCAATATTTCCCCATCCAACACTATCAAAGTATTTAGCCTTTTCAATAGCCTTGATTTCATCGGGACAGATTTTCTTCAAGTCCTTGTATTCGATAACAAAAGATCCAACAGCAAAACTACCCATTCCCATAATGTTTTCTCCAAGGGGTGACAACATCACTATATCAAACTATCGGCAACTGTCAATAGTCACTTTTAAAGAATATCTGTTTCCATGAAATCTACATCCAGATTTAGTTCATCCCAATCATTTTGGGTAACATTACCAATCACCAAATAGTTGTCGCTTTGGGAGTAGTCTTGGTCTGGATCGTACTTAATATAAAAAGGATCAGACTTTGAGGACTTCATTTGATTCAAATCAACAACCAATTCTTGAGCCTCTTTGTGGCCGACAACATTACTAAAACATTTAATCATTTAACTTCCTCATGGAACGAGTTATCAAAACTCTGAAAAAGACCATCAACTTCGTCTACAGTCCAAGGATAATTAGGACTATTATTTTCGTAATGCTTCAAATGCTCACTCAAACATTCTAGAGCATCCAAAATCATTGTCATATCGTGTTTTTCAATGTAGTAGTTCACAAGTTTCTCCAATGGGTGTAGCGTTAGTATACTACAGTATCGTCAGTTGTCAATACAGCCTTTAGAGCAAGTTTCTATCTTTGAGAATTTTGCATAGATTATCTATCTCGTTTTGTTCTAATCTTAATTCTTCTGGCTCAGAACCGCCCCAGTTATATACTCTGACTAGGTATGGCTTGTTTTTTAATAAAGGGCTGTAATGAACCTCTACGAGATCGTAATCAAGATGTAGGGTTCTTATTAGGGTACTCAAGTTTAGGTTTTTCCATTAATTCAATCGTTGTTCCATCTTTGAATTCTATTACATACCACATATTAAAAGGACAATTAAATGAAACATCGGCTACTTGTTCTATCTTGATAATAGGACAAGTTCTTTTACCCAATCGCCCCATTAGATAACCTATTAGTTGGTTCATTTTATATTTTTAAACCCATTTTTTTCATTTCCAATAATGCCTCAGCATTACCTATAGCATCATTTACTGGATTGTGGTCGTGAATAGTTTTTCTAAGATGTTTCCAAGATGATCTCATATCCAATTTCATGCCACAAAATAGATCGCCAATTCTTCTGCCAGAATATCCAAAAGGATTTTCCCCAATAAAATAATGAAAATAATAGTTAATCCACTGCCAATCGTAGCAAGGATTGTCACTTATAAAGATGGGTTTACCTTTACTGTTTTCTTTTATCCAATAACTAAACCTTACCATTACATCATATGGATTATCAAATTTTTCATGTTGCTCTCTAGTAAATCCGCTTATTTTTAATGTGTCGGGTTGATAATTTTTAGAAATAGGCTTTGTTTGACCATAAAAAGTTTTGTTAAGATTTTCGTCAAAAACTACCGCACCAAAACAAATCATACTATATTCACATGGAATAGGCCCGTCGCTTTCAACATCAACAACTATAAGAGACATTATTTAATTCTTTTTATTGTCCTGATAAAATATCACCACATTACTACCATAGTTCGTGGTTATCATAATTTTTCGCTCGTCGTATTCTAAATCATGCTTATAACAAAAATCTTCTGCTTCTCGTAACAGTTGTTTTAAAGAAAGATCATGAGAGTATAATTCTTGTTGTTTATTCATTCTACATCCCAACTTTCAATCTCTAAATCATAGTATCCATTATGGTAATAAGAGGTATCACCATAAGGCTCACGCTTACCTTTGGATAATTTATTGTCAGCCACAAACTTTCTGGCACTTTCCTCATCACTAAATACTTTAACAATTTTTTTATCTGGATGAGATACAAAAGGCCCATCAATTTCATCTTGATAGACATTTTCTTTTTCACCAACAACGATATAAACAGTCATTACTCTAATTCCAGAATATTTATATACAATTCGGTAGTTAATATATCAACATCCTCAATTTCATCTTCTGAAAAAACATCGTATAAATTTGCTCTAGAAAACTCACTAATGTCACCAACATGGGTTGGCGACCCAATATCATTAGTATTCTTCCAGAACTTTAGTTGTTGTTCTAGAAATTCTATAACTTTAAGTTGTTTGCTTGAGGGCTTCATTTTTAGAATCTTTTGATTGTTGTGAACTAAAAACTAAATACAGATTTGCCAGATCATCAAGAGAATAGCCTTTATTATGTGGTATTCCCCACTTTTTCTTATCTTTCATATTTTTGTGCATGAGATACAGAGAGTCAATAATCATTTCATAAAAATATTTCTTCAAATTTTCTTGATTTACATCAATCGCTTTAAGTGCTAACTGAATTTTATCATGGTTTACGGTCATTTCATTTCTTTCTTTTAGGCAATTTTTTAGGTTTTACAATAGATTTATTCTTGTCATTTATTTCGGGCAATTCCAAAGTATCAACCTCTGCTGATCTTATAACATCAAGCATCTTATTCAGATTTTGTAGCCTCTCGACCAACTCTTGACCAACATTAGTTTGTTTATCGGTATTCATGATGGATGTAGTTTAACAGAAGTTTTGGGTTTGTCAACACAATCCTAATCTTTGTTTTTGAATTTTATGAAGTTTCTCTGTTTCTATTTCTCTGTTGTGTAAATCAACGAAATATTCCGCTGTTTCTTTATCTATACTACCATCTGGAATAATATAATCAATTTCATCAATTCGTTCAGTATCCCCAATCTTATTAAGATATTTGATTGGTTCGATTGGCACAATCATCCTGCACCAACATTCTTCTCCCCCATTACAAGTTTCTAGTTTCCAAGGCACAGTTAAACTATGCTTATGTGCTTCATCATAACTATTAAAAATTTGTTCTTTAGAACTCATATCATTCTCTCAACAGTACCACTTGGCCCATTAATGATCTCTAATATTGCTCTCATACTCATATCAACATCATAAAGTAATTCTGCTACATATCCTTGATCGTAACTAAGATCAAAATCTATAGTCATTCTTTGAACTTCTTCGACAATGCTCTTTATATCATTCAAATCTTGCTGGTTTAGGTGACTCATTTTTTTTCCCCGAGATAATCAAGTTCTATGACTTATTTCCCATATCTTGTGATAAAATTGTAATAGTCTACTAATTCGTATTGCGATATCGTTACATCTTTCTTGATCCTCCCAATCAATAGTATCTCTATAGTCTTGCATACAAGAGATTCCTACGGCAATATCTTCAGATAGTTCTGGATATAGTTCTAAATATCCCACCTTAAAATGATTACCAATAAGAATATCATTAACAATTAGGCTATCTATTTCTTCTTTGGAGAGTTTCATAAGACTTTAGTCAATCTCATTTAAATTAATTTGTCTAATATTATGTGGATTAAATCCTGTTAACATATAATAAAAATCCATTAATCGGTCAATTCGATGACTAATAGTGTCATAAACATGACCACCAACTTCACAATCAGTATCTATAGTAGCCCTATAGTCTTGAACACAACTAATGGCGTAAAGAATATCGTCTGATAATGTTGGATTATTCATTGTGTAAAAATCCTATCTATAAATTTTAAACACTGCATAAACGCAATGAAATAAAGTAAGTAATATTCCCAACGAGGTATAGTTATTATTAGTTATTCTCCAATATTTGTTTATGTCAAATTAGTTTTAATAACAGACCGTTTAAGATAGATAAAAATGTTATCATTAATATGTGAATCAATGAATGAGACTACCGAATAATTCCCGTCTTTATGAACACAGCCATATACTTCATATCCAAGTTTCTGGTTATACTCTTTGCACATATCAACAAAGATTTTCATTTCGTCTATGATACTATCATTAGATTGAAATTTAGGAAGAAACTTCGGTTCTTTTTTCTTCTGACAGATATTATAAAGAGTATCTGATGGTACAACAATAAGTTTTTTACCTTTGTAAAGGTATGATTCATGCTCACCATATACGTTCTTAAAAAGTAAAAACCCAGCCGTTATTGGCAACAAAGATTTAATAAGACTTCTTCTGTTCATTTCTTTTCTCCTATAAGTGTAAAATTATCAATTATTGGTTGGTTTTGAATAATACCATGTTCCGTTATCATTTAAGATTATTGAGATTCCATTAAAACATATACTTATTGATAGATCTCCTTCTTTGTCCTTATCGAATGTAGGCAGTATTTTACAACTATTGCTAGTGGTTGCAGCATGAAATTGAAGATTAAGTAAATCATATAATTCTTGTGGAAATTTAGTTTTCATAATTTTTCTCCAGATAGTTATTGATAAAATCGGCCATTCCCTTTAAGGCTTCTCTATCCATTATCATAATATAATCATTATAGGTAGAATAGTCATTAAACTCTACTCTTGTATACCTATTACCATTATCACCAGCAGTATACAAATACATTACCAAACCATCAGCATTAATAGGGAAGGATTCTGATTTGGTGGGTTTGAAACCCTTTTTGATATTAGGTTTGTCAAGATTAATGTTCATTTGTTATTTCCAAGTTTCTCTAATAGCAAAACTATTTCTGCAAGAAAAATAATAATACTTATAGCACATGAGAGGAAAAGCCAGTTCCACAAAGATTGTTTCATTTATTTTCCTCCAACCATTCATAGAACACCCTATTAGCCTCAAGATAACTATCGAAGTAAGCCACTTTCTTAAACTTATAAGACCCAATCATTCGTAGAATAAGTCGTCCATCAATCATCTCATTACCTTGCATTTTACCATATTTGTGGGTATGAGGCCCAATAACATCTGATTGTTTTGATTTCTTGCCCATTACATCCCTATTTACCATAATTAAAGAATTGATTATTAGAAACTAGAGGCTTGATTTCTCGTAACCTGTTATGAATAATGGTCAAATTTTGTGCTTGGGGAACGATTTTTTCATGTAGAGTTTGGCTAATAATAGTCTTGAGTAGAGCGATTTCTTTATCGGTCAACAATACATTCCTATACATTTTTACCTATACCTATTAAGAAAAATACCATTACTACCAGTACCAGTATACCATGAACCAGATGGGTTGTCAAGGGGTATTATCGGCCATTTCCTAATGTGGCCTTTAATCCGTTTTACAGGACGGCCAAATTCAATAAGTAAAAATGTGGCGATATTAATGGCGAATAAGCCAATATCTACTCAACAACTGATGAATATACTTGTTCTTGGGATTTTTGAGAGGAGTATTCTATGGTTTTTGCAGGATGGAATTTAGTATTTAGATAATAATTGGCCACATATTTACTAGAAATCATAGCAAACACTGTGACAAAAGCAACCAGAATCAAACTTTTGATAAAAGGCTTGTGGAATTCATTCGTCTTCATGGGATTCTCCATATTCTGAATTAAGATAAATATACCAGCCCATATAGAATATTATGCAGCCGAAAATTATTAGCCACCCATAATCTTTAAAATATCCTAGACTATTCATTTTCGCTGACTACGAGCAACCGGGGCAAACTTGATATATTAGGTGGAACAATCCTCAGTATTTTTATATGGTAACTTAGGAAGCAAACTGTCTCCAGAATGATCTGACACTCTATGTATCTCGACTACTAGAACGCTGTTGTTTGCATCTCCATTATTTTCCACAAATTTTTTTACCATATTAGAAATATCCTGTAACAACTTTTCCCCAGATATTTCTCTTGCTAAACTATAATACAGACTCATAGTAATTCACTGACTGTGACCATAAAAACCAACCTTGATATATTGGGAAAAACAAGTGGCCCTTAAAATTCACTGACTATCACCAAGACGCCAAATAGGATAGATTAGGAAAAACAACGGAGAGAACAGGATTCGAACCTGTGGAGATATTATCTCGTCGGTTTAGTAAACCGGTGCATTAAACCGCTCTGCCATCTCTCCCTATTTTATTAGGTCTTGATATTTTTGATTATTGGTTTCTATAAGATCCTTTGATTTTATGTAGTTGTATTCCATAGTGTTCTTCTGGTTTTGTGTTTGACAATCGTTATAAGGTATGGTATAGTCGAGTTTGCTAATAGAAGGTTTATGATAAAAACTAGCGTTGGACAAACTTACTATCACCATCGGCCATATAAAGTCATGTATTATCATTGGGAAACACTTCACAATAATAAACTATAAAAAACAGAAGTATGATCAACAACATTTAGGGGTAAACCCTAGAGCAAACCCATAAATGAAAGCGCCCCAAATAACATACGGAATCATTTCAATAACCATAGTCACCCAACTTGTAAGGAAGTAAACGAACTAACACACTCACACACATTGTAACACATCGGCGGTCGTGACGCAACTCCTTGAAACTAAACAACTTACAAACAGTGATCGTTCGATAACTTTTTATTAAGAGGGTTTCGCTGCTTGACCGACCCTTAGTTCTCTAATACTCTTATGCAGAGGTTAAGTAATACTATAGAGATAAGAAGTACAGTAGAGGTAATATAAGAATATTAGTATCTATGTATCCAGTATCTCTAGGAACTTGACAACATTCCCTCCTGCATTACTATAAGTATGAACCAACACACTCACTGGTTCATCATTGGATTATTACAGGAATTTTTCAGATCATTAATAAGGATACTAATATAGGAACAGTTTGCCTGCTCACTAGGATTATACTGACGATAAAACTCTAGAGCATTTAGGATAATATCCATATCTACCCTAGGAAATCTGTAACTATCATATTCAGGATCATACTTCATTTTTCTGCTCCATAGAATCAATTTGCCCCATATAAATATTAGCAACCCTTAGATACATCTCACAATCAGTCATATACTTTTTATCACCAGTCTCAATATACCACCTTAGCCTCTGAGACGAACAATCCAAAGTATAATCAAGAGCCTTAATAATTTCATCCATTGCTTTTCCTTTCTGCATCATTAGACCACACACTTTCGCTGACTATCGCCAAGACTGCAAATCCGTAGGATTAGGTAAGACGGGCTGAATAGGTCGATCATTATCATCTGATTTTATAGAAGAGATTTTTATTAATCATCTCTCCTAATATTAGTCGTAAACCCTTGACAGATAACGACTTACGCCTCCATTGTATCGTCTAACCCCTGGAGTAGCAAGCAACCTTTTTGAGATTCTTTGACAAAATCTCGATCTGCCATCTTGACAGGCGCCGCGGGCCGTCTGCCGTTTTGGCAGTCATGGTATAAAAAGAAACCGCCGCAGGGCATTACCCCTACGGCGGCTCTTACCACGCCACGAAAGGAAGACTAGATCGCGTTGGCAAACTCCAGAGCGGATTCCAACGCCTTATTATTCTCGTTAGCGTTCTGGCCGAACCAGAGGCTATCGAGCCGGTTGTCAGTCGTGCGACCCTTACCATAGTTCAGATATTCATTGAACCCATTATAAGCAGCCCACCAAGTACCGCGAACATTAGCCGCAGTCTGCTTTGGGCCTTCGATACGGCTCATAATATCGTCCATAATATTACGGGTACGAGTCTTAATATCCTCGTCAGCACCCTTAATATTCAGCACAACCTTAACATACTTATCAATATCCTTCTGGTTAAACTGCTTACCAGCAAGGAACCGATACTGTTCCGCAGTAGCCTCAAAACCAGCGTTAATATTGTCCATAATATCACGAACCTGTTCCAGATTCTTCTGGCTGGAGCGAGTGTGACGAATACGAATCATCTTACTATCACTATGCTTGTGAGCATAAGAGAGAGTATTCACACAGACCACGCGAATCGGAGTGTATCCGACACGAATAGCCGTAGTTCCATCGTGACTATTAGAAAGCAGAATAAACTTACTAACCTCATCACCCGGAACAATCTCACTATTATCACGGTTCAGTTGAGCGAGAACCCAAACCTTCTGACCGCTATGGAGCGATCCGGCAGTATGGATAGCACACTCGTTAGCATCGAGGAAAGGCTGGAACCAATCGAAAGCATCTTTATTCTGGAGAGGGGTATAGCGAGGCCCAACAACACCAAGGATGCTACCATCGCTCTTGCGATATGTTGCACGATGATTAACAGGAGTACCATCAACGGTCTGCAAATCCTTCAGACCCACTTCCCAATCCAGACCAGCCTCGACAATAGCATCGTTAACAGCGATACCCTCATCGACCTGATTACCAAGGCCATGCCAAGGTGTCTCACCAACAAACATCATCTTTTCAACAGCAGCAGGCATCTTAATCTCCTTCGTGGTGGCTAACTTCTTTCGTTCCGATACGTTGATTCTACAGTATGTATTCGGCTTGTCAAGCGTTAGAAATCCAGAAAATCTTTTCTGCCATTTTGGCAGGCGGTCCGCGGATGCTGCCATTGTGGCAGTCACCCAATATTTAACAGCGAAACCCCAAGATCACGCTTGCACAGTTTAGAACCATTCTCATCGTTGCGATAAGCACATTCGTTAGGCAGATAGCAATAAACCCCAACACAATGAGAACGCGAGTATTCATCCTTGATTACTCTTTTAATGTGTTTAACGGTCGAACCAGAACAGATTAAATCGTCTAATATAATATATTGAAAAGGGGCCACTCCCTCGGTACGAAACTCTGAATAGCATTGTTCCCCCTTTCTTACCACAACAATATTCTTGTTGAGTAACTCTGCGATTTGTGGAACCACCATCAATCCACTTACACCGCAGCAGGCAATGCTATCAAAACTATCTGCTATTTTTCTTAGATCACAAACAGCCTTAATAATAATCTTATTTCTAGCCTTATGATTCAAAACGTGGCAAGTGTGGCTAGCACCCTGAATATACTTGCCTTCGGTTGTTTTTCTTACGTCTTCCATAAGAGAGTCAAAGATGGACGGCACGATTCGAACGTACTAAGAAAGGATAGATAAGGCGTTATGCCTAGGTATAGAATACTTGTCCCACCAAGTTGCATCCATCAGACGAGAAAGGATTATTCGTTATCTAGTTCATCTACTACATTATGATAGTAATATTCATAGTCCTGTTGGTCAGGAAAATCATAATCGTCACCATCATCAAAAAAGTCATCTTCATATAGAGCGTCGGAATCTTCCACAACACTATCATAATCAAACTCATATTCATCATCAGGCATAGTCGTTTCTCCTTTGCTCTATTCTACACCAAACCAAACAACTGTCAAGTGGACCCCCTGGGACTCGAACCCAGAACCTACGGCTTAAAAGGCCGCTACTCTACCGATTGAGTTAGAGATCCATATCAGCAGTATATCAGATATTATCGGTTTGTCAACACCACACACTTGAGATTTTCGCTGACTACAACCACCACAACCAAATCCGTAGGATTAGCTGAAACTGGCGAGACAGGATTCGAACCTGTAACCTAGCGGTTAACAGCCGCTTGCACTACCGTTGTGCTACTCGCCACCATCGCAACTCAAACGTCAGCCTCCGATTCCGAGACTACGATTCGAACGTAGAATAAAGGATCCAAAGTCCTCTGTGATACCGTTTCACCATCTCGGAGAGCCGATGGCCGGGAACGATCCGGCGACAGACGGTTTACAAAACCGTTACTCTACCAACTGAGTTACATCGGCAAGACTACATATCATACTCTCGTTGCCAACTCCTGTCAATAGCCTTGCGAGTACGCTGTCGCTTGGGGCGATTATCCATAACCGTATCCCTGTGTTCCTTGTGACCAGTAGACACTTCCCAAGGCTTCTTAACCTTGAGTTTAATAGTGCCGTACTTGCGGCGTGGTCGCGTATCGTCGTTGTTGTGGAGCGTAATCATACCATTGTCCATTTTCGTGCTGATAGAAAACCTTATCGACATTAGGATCGTAAGCCATTAAACAATATTGTATCGGGTGGTTTGTTTTTGTCAACTCCTCAGATTCTTGCAAAACTGGAAGTTTAATCTCACCCTTTTGATAATCTTTTACACCATTATAAGCAAAGCCTAAAATAGCAACAATCACACCAATCCATTGTAGCATAAGTGTTATCCTTGTCAAATCCTTTTTCTCGTCCATACGGATATTATCGGCATGATCGGCTTGGAACTTTAATGCCATTTTGGCAGTTGGCCCGCGGAGGCTGCCATTATGGCAGATCTTCCTCCTGTTGCTCTTTAGCACGAATCATAACTTTGGGCGTTTTAATAATCTGGGTTAAACTATCAGCATTTGTATAGTCACGGAATCCACGTTCGTCCACATAAAAATATTCGTCAAAAATATCAAACTCATTAGTATCATTAAACACC
>Ga0208360_1000178_pt1 | contig 18253 bp, 14 predicted proteins | sample LakMenE27Jul10ns_FD_150739 | JGI IMG/M metagenome (GOLD analysis project Ga0208360, IMG submission 150739) | Freshwater microbial communities from Lake Mendota, WI - 27JUL2010 deep hole epilimnion ns (SPAdes) | ecosystem: Environmental > Aquatic > Freshwater > Lake > Epilimnion/Euphotic zone ...
GTGTACCCACCACCTCCACCACTAATTGTAATAGAGCCAGCTGCATTTGTTACAGTGATTCCAGCAGTACCTGTGATTGTTGCAGGAACTGGTGTTGCACCTGTAGAGCCAATGAGTACTTGCCCATTAGTCATTGAACTAGTCCAAGATGGAACACCGGTAGAGCTAGTAACCAATGTTGCACTATTAGCACTTGGTAAACCAGATACTGCTGTGCCTGATGTTGCATAATATGCTAATTGATTTGCAGTTCCAGAATTAACCGTTCCACTGCCAGTTGAAGTACTGCTTATGGTTATAGAGTTATTCCCATTAACAATATTTATTCCACTGCCAGCGGTAAGGTTAGCAGCAATAGGAATATCATTTGTTTTACCAATGATGACCTGACCATCGGTCATTGGTGATGACCATTGAGGAACTTTGTTTTTGTCGCTTACTAATACCGCATCTTTAATTGGTGTTATTTCGCCAACTGTATTATTTGATGAACTGTAAAGTATTGCATCTTTATTAGTAGAGCTTGGATAAGTAGCCTGTGTATGTGTCCAATTTGTGCCATCCGATCGCATTAATGTGCCAGCAGCACTAGCCATATGAGGATATGCAGCGACCGACCACTCTGCTATAGCGTTGTTCTTAGATTGTAATACTCGATAATTATCAGTCGGATTTGCCAGCATACTTGGGATACCTGTTGCATCACTTACAAGCACGCCACCAACAGCAGCAGCAATTTGACTTACTGTATTATTAGCTGAACTAAATAGGATGTTATTAATGGTTGTAGTCGTTGGATACGTAGCAGTTGTAAATGTATACTTAGTTCCATCACTTTGTGCTAAGGTTCCATTTGCCCCTACTGTGCTTGCGCCTGTACCACCTCTTGCAACACCAAGCAAACCACTCCACCCAAGTGTCAATGAAACAGCCTGTAACAAGGCTGTAGCAGGAGTTCCACCCAAGGTAAGGGTTACGTTAGTGTCATCTACTTTAGTTAATGCGCTAGCTGTATATGGTGCTCCAAAACTAGTCCATCCTAATTGTCCAGTGCCATTTGTAGTGACCGCCTGACCATTTGTACCATCAGATTGTGGCCAATTTAAGCCATCAAGAACTAAATCGCCAGTTCCATTAGGAGTTAAAATTAAATCACCATTTGTATTGGTAGACTGTATTGTGTTACCGGATATTTGTACGTTACCAATATTAGCTTGGCCAATATTGGAAATATTAAATCCATTAGCATCAACATTACCCCCAAACGTCATTGTTCCTGGTAATTGCAATGCACTTGATAAACTAAATACTGGATTACCTGTGCCGGTTCCATTCGTTACGTTAATCTGGTTTGCTGTGCCTTGTAAGGTTCGTGTACTTACAACTCCAGTTCCAGTAACGCTAGACATAAACCCAGTTGCTAAGGGACTTAAGGCTTGCTGATTAGGTAATTCACTGCTTGGACTCCATGGCGTTTGTACTATATATGTTGCATCACTTGGGCCTAATCCACCACTACTTGGAAACGTGATTGGCACAATTTCAGTGTTTGCAGAATTCTTTTTCCAGCCTTCATTAGCACCTAGAATTGGCAAATAAATGTCACCACCAAGACCTGTCATTGAACTGCCCAAATTAGGCGTTGCAGACACGTTATAGTGTGGTGCTACTTGCTGATTGTATAACTGTGCTTGCTGGTCGACCAAGGTTAAAATTCCAACGTCCTGATTTAACATGCTAGGTGTAAAGTTTGTGTTGGTATAAAGATTTAATCTATCTGCCGGTGTGTCTCTAGTAATGGTAATTACATCATTTAATGCTCGACCAACCAGAAATGTAACTTCAACAATTTCAGAGCCTCCAACAAAAGCCACTGTATAATTTGCAGAGCTTACAAGTTGTGTAAGGTCATCTGGTGTTTGCGCTGAGGTTCTAGCATAAACAACCACGTCACTCGCTGCATTGGCTGTCCAGTTTGTGGTAAATACTGTCTGCCCAGCGGTAGCAGTAATCTGTGTTTTTGGTATTACATCATTAATTGTAACTTGAGTTGACATGGTTATTCCTCATATAGTGATGCCATAAATGACCAAGGTTCAGCTTCACTTCTTTTTTCGGGTAAGGATGTATGTTTTAATATATCACCTAATGGTCTTCTAAGTAAAAGGTGAGAGTTTACAATTGGCAATAATCCAAGAAGAGATTTTAAATCACCTTGTGTTAAATCTCCTTTTGATAAATGATGTATAACTCTAGCTCCAGTTTCTGCATAACCAAAAATTGGGCTAAATTGACCAATCCCTCTTCTATCTCTAAATCGCTCTGTACCAACATCTGGGAATACACCTAAAAAATTATTTAACTCAACTGCATATTGCCAATATGGCCCAGCAAGCATACCAGAGTCCATTAATGATTTTAGTGTTTCATTGTACCATTTTTTATCATCATCCCACATCTCTTTGCCATTAATAAACCTTTTAGTAGCCTCAATTCCCATACCTAAAGAAGTCATCATAACTAAACCTAATGCTTGCTCTGCATCTGGTCTTTGCATAAATGGAATTGCATATTTAGTCAAATATCCATAAGCCCATCCATGAAACATAAAAAATGTACTTAAGAATTCATTTTGTGCCCAATATGGACTTGTGAATTTATTAGCCTGTACGACTTGGTCTTGCACCATTCTTCTCAATGACATAGACATTTTATTTACTGCTGCTGCATCTTCCCACTTATGATACATAGACATATAGCCCTCGCCTTTTCTCCATGTACCTGGGGTGCTTTCATAATTTTTTACAAATGTTTCTGCATCATTGGCTAAATCTAAACCATATCTTGCAGCTTTTTGTCGTTGTACATCTGTAATAGTCCCATTCAAATATTTGTAACACCAGCTCATTACTTCTGATTGCCCAGCATTAGCAACAAGTTGTTCTTCAAGATTTTGTACCATGTTAGAGCCATAAAGAGCATTTGAAACTGCTGCAATTTTTTCTGTTACACGTCCAAAATTTTCTGAGGCTGAGTTTACGGGCGCATAACTCATTTCATTTTGTTCAATAAACCGATTGGTATACCCCATAAAACAACTATTCATACCAATGAAAGCATGTGAAGACATTTCTTTATAGGCTAATTTTTCTTCATCAGTTACAGGCTTCGCTATATTTCTAAATGCAGGACCAAGTCCTTGTGAAAGAAATGGCATTAAACCTTGCTTCATTAGTAAACCAGCAAATTCTTGTACTATGTACAATGGTACTGCTCCTAGTTTTGCTGAACCAACTAGATTTTTAAATGCTGTTATCATCTTTCTTATTTCTGGATTTTTGTTTCCGCCATATGTTCCAAAATAAGTTGCCAATGTATCTTTCATAAACTTTTGTGCTTGGGTAAATTCTTTATCTAATTTATCTCTTTTTATTTGAGCTTGTTTTTCTGTAAGGTTACTAGACAATATTTCTTCTTCTAGTGCAGCCCGTCTTGCATCATGTTCAATTTTAAAATTTAATAGAACACCTTCCATTGTTGGTCCTTTTGCAAACTCTGGCATTACTTCACGAATACCAATGAGTTTACCCATTACGCTAGAGTAATTATTTACTGTTTTACCCAAATCTGGATCTATAAAATTAACCAATTTTGCTTGGTCAATCATAACTGTTCTTGCTTTTGTATAATGAGGATTTGCAATTGCTCCTGGTTCTTGTGAGCCAAAAACATTCATTAATATATCGCTTGGTGACTCATTATAAATCGACTCCATCAATGCTTTTGCCTGCAATTCTCTTTCATTGTCATCTGTAAATGCTTTTCTAAATTTAGGTGTTTTTGGTTCATTAAAAATGATTTCATTGCCATATTCTTTAAAATACTTTTTATCAATTTTTCCATTTCTTGCCATATCATCCAAATCATATTTAACTTTTTCATATTCTTTTTGCAATCTATCAACACGTCCTTGTTGCACTTCGACTTCACGTTCTAAAGATTTTTGTTCTTCTTTTAAAAAATCTAAGTCTTGTGCTTTAGCTTGCACATCCGCTTCTACTTGTTTTTTTGTTTTTGTTTTTTTGCGTATGTCTTTTTTTGCTTGCTCTGCTCTAGTTCTGTAGTCTGTAATTTCTGCTTTTAAAGATTCTTTAAGTTTTTGTATAGATTCTGTTTCAGAGGTTATTTTGGCTTTAATTTTATCTAGCTGGTTTTTTGCTAGGTTCATTGCCTTTTCATCATTGTTTTGTTTGGCAATTTTTAAATCATCTGCAATACGGCTTCTTTTTATTTTTAAATCAGCAAGTGTTTTTTCTTGTCTATTTTTTATAGGTTCTTTTTTTGCTGTAAGCTCTTTAATTTGTTTGTCTAAATCATCTTCAATATTTTTTATTTGTTCTTTTATATCTGCTAACTTTTCTGATTTTGCGCCAACTCTTTTTGATTTTTCTATAGACTCTATTTGCTTAGTTGTTTCTTTAAGTCTATCTTGCGCAAATTGTAATTCGCTTGTTTGCTTGTTTAATTTTGATTCTGCATCTTGAACAGGCTTTGTATATTCCTTTAATTTTTCTATTTCTTCACTTGTGAAAAAAACTCTATCTTCTAACAATAAATGCAGGTCTTTTTCATCTCTAAGTTGCTTAGTTAATTTATCATTAGCAATTTGCAGATTGCGCTCTTCTAAAGAAATTCTGTTTTCAAAATCTTTTATTCGTCTATCTTGTTTGTTCTGGGTTTTTAAATTTTCAATTTCCAATTTGTAAGCTTGAATGTTAGCTTCATGGCCTTGCAATGGTCTTCCTAGCTCTGCAATTTTTTCATCTTGTAATTTGTATTCATTAGCTATTGTTTCAATAAATGACCTTTCATTGTTGCGTATCGCTGGTATCCAGTAATTCATTGGCAGATATCTAAAAGCATTTCGTGGGTCTAAGAACATGTCATTCCCAGTTGCTTTAGTAAATCTCTCGCCTACTTGCTTAAAGTGTTCAAATAAAGCCTCACCAACTTCATTTGCTTGTGATATTTCAGAAACAAAATCTTTTTTTACAACTCTTAGTATCACATCTTTTGCAAACTGCTCTCTAGTAACTGTAAGATTTTCATCCCAAGTTGCCTTAAAAAGTTTAGTTGCACCTTTCAAAGTATTAGCACCCTGAATACCATTTGCTTCGGCATATTTATCGTTCATAAAAATATTTAATTTTTTACCTTGATCACTTATAAACGATGCAATTTCAGAGGCTGAGAATGGTACTGCATTACCTAACATTTCACCTGTGGTTCTTATTGATATTGGTGCAATTCGATTAAAAAAACTCCGAACAGAAAAGTATGGTGAATTAGCAGCTCTTAAAACTGGACTTGCTAAAAATCCCCATCCTAAAAAATCTTGTAATTTTTTTCCGGCAAAAGTATTAAATAAGCCACTTGCTGCCATTACATCATTTGCAGCTAACGTTGCAGCATCTAATTTCTGTGCGCTCATTGCCACACCTTGCATTGGTGTTAGTTTTACGTCCCCAGTAAAAACATGGCCACCATCTTCTGCCTCTTTTACTTCAAAATTCATTTTTACGCCATCAGGCAAAATCTTTAAAAGATTTTTAGCTCCAGCCATCCTTGTAAGTTCATCTTTGTAAAAACCTAGACCATGTGTTAAGCCTAATAAAACATCGCCATAGACATAATCAACCAATGCATTTTTAGCCATATCTTGGAGATTGCCACCAATTCTATTTGCCTGCTCAAGACCAGCGGTCATTATGCTCCCTGCTGCCATTGCAGGTTGTGCTTTTAAAAGATTTCTTACTACGTTTCCAGTAAGTGTTGTGTATTTCATGCCTGCTGCCATTGGCAATAAATATGAAACTGGATCAGTAACTGTACCTGCTAAACCTCCTAATAATGATGAAATAATACCGCCATTGGCAAATTTTTCATCTTCAGCCATTTGTTTTCTTGCGTTTTGCTGCCTCATTAATAAATCATTTGGGCCTTTTGCACCAGTGAGGTAGTCATAATATTGCTGTGGAAAGCCTTCAACACTTTCTGGTTTCATTGCAGTCCAGTCATCTGGAACATATTCATCTGCTGGAAAACTGTTTTTTATTGAGTCCGCTACAAAAGTACCGGCTTGTACTAAAGTATTTACTTTGCCGGCATTGTGTCTAAAGTTTTCCCAAAAACCAACTGGTGCGCTGTACTCAGGTAAATATGCTTCTAAAGGAGTGCGCTGCGTAACATCAGGCGTTGTTGGGTAAGACCATCCATTGTTAGATTGGTTATTTGACGATAGTTCTTGTAAAACTGGGCTAGTGGTTGTATATGACTTAAGAAAAGGTATGCTGTAATTTAAATTGTTTATATCAAGCGTTTTTCCTAATGTAGACTCGCTAAGGACTGTAGATTCTAAACTTTGCATATCTTTCATAGTATTCCTTAAATTCTATATGTTTTAGAAAAATGGTCTTTGCACCATTAAAGACTGCTTGGCTTTTTCTATTCTTTCAGCTTTATTCTTTTCATAATCTGCCCAGCTCATATTTATTATACCATTCACATTTAAATAATTATCACGAATCCATTTAGCGTTTGGATTATAAGTTGCTGTTGTTTTGCCTGGGCCAAATGCGCCAGTTAATACAACTGGAACGCCTGTTTTTAAATCAACAGTCATTGCTAAATAACCACCAATTGTACGACCATCATTGCTTAAATACATATTTGGTGAAGGCTGTATAAACAATTGCATTTCTTTAATAGCACCACTTTTACCAACTTGCTCAATAACTATAGGTTTTGTTGATTCAAAATTACTTACAATATCATCTAATCGTTTATATTCTTTATCAGGAACACCCTTTATCAATGCTGAGGCCCATGTTGATAATAGTCCTTTTTCTCTTAGTTGATTTTTTGCGTTTAGATATTCTTCGTAGTTTGGTTTATTTTTTAATCTGTAATAATAATTATACTTACCTTCGTCAAACAATTTTTTATGTACATCAAATTGTTCCTCAAGTTGCGTTGTAGCATCAAATTGTATTAGCCCATCTGCGCCATACTCTAGTCCTATCATTTTACCAACTGGAAATGCTGCTGTTTCTTTACTGCCGTTATATGTTTGATTTCCATATTTTCTTTGAGCATATTCAGCGGTTAATTGCTCAGAGATTTGTATATTATTATTTGAACTAAACATAAAACTTTTAAATTGATTTTGCATATCAATATCAAAACCGTTTCTATTAAATATAGGAGATGAGCTATCCAATCCTGAAATGTTTATTGCCCATGAACTTAGTTTTTCTGGGCTTTTTGCCTTATCATCAAAGTATTTATTAATAAATTTTGTATTGTTTTTAGCTTGTGTTTCATCTTTGTTATAAACTTGTCTTACTGCTTCTGCTGCTGCAAGATTTGGATCATTTTTGTATGTTGGGTTGTTTAAATTGCTTTTATATAAATTGTAAGCGACTAAACTATCATCTGATACACCAGTTGTAGCTAGTGGGTTTGTATTTTGCAGTTCACCATAAAAACTTCCCCAGGTATTCATTTGTGATGGATTGCCTGAAGATAATGCTGCATTAATTGAATCTATAACCTTAGGAATAGGTCTTGGTATTTCTGATGCTATTGAAAGCATGCTTTGTTCTGGTGATTCGCTTCCTTTTTGTGTATTCTGCCTTGTTTGTACAAGAGAATCAAAAGCTGTATTAACTTGTTTTTTTGTCGCTCCAACATAAGATAACGCATCAGTTGGATTACTAGTTATCGCCTGTATAATAGCATCATTTACACCATTTTTTCTTTGAGATGATGCCAGTCGTGTCATTACATTTAAATAGTTAATTGGGTCTAAAGTAGCTTGATATTGTGCTGCTCTTATATCAGAAAAAGTACCTTCTGAAATTTCTTTACCAGCTTGTGCCATTAATAAAGTTTGTTCTTGTTGCCTCATTGCCTGTATTTTATTTGCATAATTATATACATTAGCTTTGATAGCATCTGATTCTGTTGGCCCTCTGCCCTGCACATTGGCCATTGCTATTGAGTCTAAATACTCTGGAAGCCTTTTATCTCTAATAGCTTGCTCAGCATTTTTTATTTCTCTTGCAGTATAATAGGCGGTATCTGCTGAGTCTTTAGCTGTTTGTGCTGTTGTTGGACTATACATTCCTGTATTAGATCTAGCATTCGATTCTGCAATAATTTGTTTTCTTTTTTTCTCTGCTTCTTGCTCATTGCCCGACATAACCAAATCGTTGATAGATTTTAATTGCAACTTAAGATTTGCTTGTGCTATGTCTGTTTCACGTTCCTTACTTTGGCTTATATATTGTTTAGTAAGCTGCCCTGTTTGCTGCATTAAAGATTGACTGAAATTATTTCTCAAATCATTTTGCAGTTGTGTCGGTGCTTGCTGGATAATTTTATCTAAACCCTGCTGCATATTAGATGCATAACTTTGTATCATATCAGGCGATAATTGATATGCTTTATCTAAATCTAGCCGCCCTTCCATCATCATTTTATTTGCTTGCAGACTAAGTGTTGCATTAGACTGTGCAATATAGCCTTCTGCAAATGCTTTATCTGCTGCTGTAATAGGTGGGAAGATATCACCCTGTGGGTTTAGTCCTAACTTTTCCCCCTGCATTTTATTGTATTGAATGCTAGAGTTTAGAGCTACGCTTGCACCTAACTCGCCTAAAAGGTTTGAAGATTGTGCATATTGAGTGTATGCATCAACATAATTCTGTGGCTGTGTTGTAATTGCTAAACGCTGAGTAGGTTCAAGTGTTTTGATTTCAGTAGCCATAATTTACCTCTTCTAAGCCGTAGGAAGCTTTTTCTTTTTTGCCTAATCCAGCGGTTAAATTAGATATTGGGATCAAGTTAATAAACCTTTGCTGCATTGCTTGACCAAGCTGTGTTTGGCTTGATAGTGCATGAAGTCCAGACAATACATTACCTGCTCTTAAATCTGCTTCTTTAGCTAGTTGATTCATTCTTCTTACTCTTTCGTCTTCGCTAAATGCTGCCATTGAAGTTTGTCTTAAAGTTGAGGCTGTACCACCTGCTGAGCTAGTTCCTCTTGCTGCTTGAACTGCAATTTGCGTGCCAATGTTTTGCCTTAACTGTTTCATGGCAAACAAAGATTCTTGCTCTGTTTGCGTTCTAAGCGATTCAAGATTTGCTTCATATTGCGCTTGCTCAATCTCTCGTCCTGCTTGTATAAGTCCTTGTTGTCGGCGTGTTTGCGTATAATCGACAATCATGCCGGCTGCTTGCATTCCTAAAAGTATTCCTAACATGTCTATTCCTCGATTCTGTAATACACGCCAATTAATCTTATATCAAATGGATCTGAATGTGTGATTGTAATTGGTTCCCTTAAAAACTCATTCCAGCCTTTCATGAGGCCTTTACTAAATATTCCTGTCTGTGGCACTGGTGGGCCTACCTGTGAAAGTGTCCCACCTAATGGATTATATTGTTCCAAGGTAAGTAATGTTATTGGTTGTCCATCAATCTCACCACCAATAGTATTGTTAAACATGAATGTGGCATTGCGAATATGTTGGGGGTAAACTAAACTTGTGCCTTTTGGCCCAACTGCACCAGGGGGTGCATTCGGTAATGTTTGAATAACCATATTAATTGGCAATCCAATAAATGCTTCTGTAATATCTGTAGGTTGGCCATGAGCAATAAATTCAACTGTTGAATTTGTTACTGCATCTTCAAAACCATATCCATCACCTTGCATAACAACCGTTTTGCCATTAAACCTTGGTAATCCTGCAATAGAATTTGTAGGTGCGCCCGAATAAACATGGCTGCAATCAGTAAATACATTAAAGCTTAACTCTTCTATAAAGTATTTAGTGCTATAAGTGAAAGGCGCTACAAGTTCATTAGCTATTTGTCTTTCTACAACAAACCAAGCTCTTCCATCTGGACTACTTGCGCCCCATCTAAAATAGGCTCTTAGTTCTGGTTTATCATCATTAATTTCACCTGTGATGCATGATGTAAAACCTGTCACATTTTCATTCATTAATGTTTGGTAAACAACAAGACTGCCATCGTCATTGATAATAAATATGTAACGACTACCTGCACGATTTAGGTTCTGAAATGAGACTTCATCATGAGGTGCGCTAATAAGATGTTCCGATGAAACACTTACAATATTTGACATGTAAGAGTTATTACCACCATCCCAAAGCATTGTATGAACATCATTACCACTGATAATAATAATCTGATTATCTATGCCTTGTGGTTGAATTGCAGTAGCAGGTGTTGAATCTTGCAGTTGCAATGAAAATGTTTTAGGTGTTAATGCTGTTTCGTAAATTAATGGTGAAGAAAAAATTGCTGAATTTGTATGAACGGTTAAGCTTCGATAAGGCACAATAAATTTAATAACATTCACTGTATCGCTTGATGGAAAGTAACTTATTGCATCGTCATCTGCTGGATCTATTGACAATTCATCAAAGTCACTAAAATCATTAATTGCTGATAACCATAATCCGTTAGGCAAAGCATCTGTATTAGCAAATATAGCCCGGCTTTGAAAGCTTGAGCATTTACTTGGAAAGCCTCTTTTTGTACTCCATGCTGGTTCTCTTACTTCAACTAGTCGACCTAATTGAGCCGTCAATGTGCTTAATGTGCTAGTTACTGTGCCTGTCATTTGTGTTGCTGATACATAAGCAGTAAATGAAACAACACCATTTGATATAAATATACTTCCACCCACATGTTCTGGGGTAAATATATTGCCTGAACTTGTAATGGTACAAGCCGTACCTACAGTTACTGAGGTTGGTGTAAAAGTAAATGTAATATAATTTACATCACCAAAATCATATTGAGGTAAATTTATGAATACAATTGGTGCTAGTGTCCAATTATTTGCTATAAGTACGTTTGTAGTACCAGCTCCAACTGTGTTTAATGTAAAAGCATTTGTGTCATTTGCTGCATCACGAGCATTTGCATATACTTTAATTAAAGTTCCTGTTGCATCAGTACGAATAAAGTACGTTACACCTATAAGTATTTGCGGTGTTGTGCTAGGCATACTTGCTACCACTGCATTTATAAATCGTGCTGCTGAAATTAAATTTGCTGCAACTGGATTGGTTAAAGTAAATTGATTCGCAACAATACCTGCACCAGTATTGATAGGATTTGCTGCCAAACTTGCACGACTTAAGACATGTGGTTGAATAATATCAGCGGTTATTTCAAATTTATCTTCAAGTATTGTCCAGTCCATTGTCCGTATCACATGACTGGTTAGTATTGCATTTGCAACAGTTGCCACTAATTCATTTTCTAAATAAATCTCAACTTGACCTGGTACAAATACAAGAACATATGTACATTCATTTTTGTAAGGAAATGTTTCAAAGAAAATATCACGCCAATCTGTTACACCAGTAATCTCTGCCGTGTATATTGTGCCAAATCGTTTACCTATACCGCCCTGGGGGTATGTAATAGTATTTTGTGCTTTCTTTAAGGATTTATAATAAGCATCTAAAGTTGTTCGGCCGTAAAGCATGGGTGATAATTCACCTCGGCTAAACTCATCTTGTGACCATATGATTTGTGGCATATATATTCCTTAAGAAATACTATTAGGATAGACACCACCAATAGCACGATTACCAAGAACAGGGAAATCAACCTGAGTAAACTGAGGTCTATTTTGACAATCAATAGCACATGCCATGGCTTGCATCTGATTTCGTTTACCTTCGATAACACTGTAGTATTCGGTTTTTTGAGCATTACTTAAACACAAGTATGCTGCTATTTCATAAACAAAGTAATTTACAAACCAAGGTGGGAGAGCTGAAACATCAGGCTGATAAATAAACTGCATATACCACGGCCCTTGGTTAAATGTGTAAATCTTGTTTCCATTAAAAATATCCCAGTCATATGTGTTTGGCCACACACTTAATGTTTTTAACCAACCACTGGGGAGTTGATATACATATAAATAAGGTGGTGGAGGTGTTTCAACAAGCAAAGATAATTGTTCAAACTTGCTTGCAAATCTCCAATTGTTTTTTGATAGAACACTTGGCAAAAGCATATCGTATGCTTGTTCTGCTGCTACAACTAGTTCGTCTTGGTCTATCAATGACACGATAGGCGCATGGCCCAACTGGGCCAAAGCATTTGAAATGATTTGTACTTTAGTTAAAGCCATGCGATTCCCCTATTAACTAGCTGCTCTTAATACTTGATATTGTACAGTTGTAGCTGCACCTGGGTCAGCACTAAAATGTACAGTAACAGTATTTAATGTTGGTACTACTTTAACAACTGATACGGCATTAGTAGAAGCTTGGATTTGTGCGAACACTAAATCGGTTGCTGCTGCGCCTGTAACAGTGATTGCTACGGAAGTACCACCACCAGCATAAGCAGATGTTCCAGCATATTTAACAATGTGACTTGGAGCAATTCCAGATGCTAATTTTGCTAATGTTACGTTAGCATTTAGAATTTTTGCAGTTTCAACAGCATCACTTGCAAGTTTAATTGCAGTTACTGCACCATTTTGTAAATTAGCTGTACCAACTGAACCAACTGGTCCAAATGTTACTACAGTAACAGTTCCGGCGGTTTGGTTAACAGCATCTACATAATACATGCCGTTGGCATCACTTGCTTCAATGATAATAATATCACCTACTGCTAAGTCATATACCGCTGACGCAAAATAGTTTGCTGCTGTAACGGTTGCAATAGCATCAGTAGCAGAAGCATAACTGAAAATTGCTGGTCCATTTGTGAAAGCTGGGCCGTCTACTGTTACACGTCCTGAGTTAAATGCTAAAGTATGTCTAGTAAATCTTTGGTCATTAAAAGCCATTTTTATTCCCCTTTATTAAGCGGTTTCATCGCATTCGATAGCTAATACACCACGGTTATCGATAACTACTGCACCAGCACTGAATACACCGTTTACTAAGTAAGAGGTGTTTTGTGGGATATAGTTAACTTCGGTGCGGAAATTCATGCCGATACCCATACCGGTTGACATTTTGTGCCATGCTAAAGCTGTACGGATATTACCAGCTTTAGGTAAACCACCTTCTGTCATTTGTGGAACTACGACAACGTTGAATCCTAAGTATTCACGAATTCTTGCACGGTCAATTGGATCGTTTCTGGTGTAGAAGGTAGATACGAATTGATCATCTTGCATCAAAGACTTGAAGTTACTAGCAGACATAGCAACATAACGCTCAGCTAATGGTACTGCATTGTTATCAAAGAATTCTAATGCTTGAGTAAATTTCAAGTAGTTAAAGTTTGTTCCACCGTTAACAATTGTGTCACCTGGGTTTGCAGCTAATGCATCAATGGTGATTTGGTCAGAACGACGTCCCATAGCTTGAGCAACTAACATGGCGTTTTCCATTTTAGCGTCAAAGTTTACGGTTAGTTCTTGTACTTCGTCTACTGCGGTAGGTGTGGTGTATTTTTGTAAAGTACATACTGCTTTGTTGTAACCTGGATCTTGAATGGTTACTGCTGCTAAGTAAGCAGTTGGTACAGAAATTACCTGGTCTACTTTACGGAACTCTACGCTTGCACCGATAACATCGTATTTTGTACGAACGGTATCACGCATTAAAAAACCTGTAGAGCGATAGATTGCTTTTACCAACGCATCGAACTCGATTTGTTGGACATTAGTTAAACTGATGGACATTTTAATCCCCTTAAATAGTTAATGATGTTTTATTAAGTATTATTGGGCTTGTAAAATGTTGGTTGTCCGAAACGGGCCGATTATGTACAAGTTATCCAATTCCCAGAAAAACTGGATACTTGTACTTATTATAAACCGCTATTTACTTAGTTTGCAATCTTTCGATTTTTGCGGTTATTTCTCTGCGATATCTTGGATCTGATTTATATTTATCAATGTTTTGAATCATCTCTAGCTGCAAGTCTTCAAGCGTATGTACGCCATCAGATTGCGCTTGCTCGTTGCCTGGTATCATTGTGTTTTGTCCTAACATTTTTGACCTCAATTCTTCTAGTGCTAACACTGCGTCAGCGGTTCTTAAATTTGATGTTAAAGCATAAAATGAGTCTTCAGATAAATTAGATTTAGCCCAGTTGTTTAAGACTTCTAATCTTTCATCTGCTTTATCACCGAGAGCCTGTTTTTCAGCATTATAGTCGATATTAAACTCATCCATGTACTTACCAACTGCGGATAACATTTTATCCATTACGTCTTGTGGTACACGTTTTGATTTAGCATATTGAGCCAGCTCTTGAAATGGTTCATAGTCTGGGTCAATCCAGCCTTGACCTGCTTCCCATGAGTATTCATTAGGCGCATCACCAAATCTTTTTTGTAATTCTTGATAGGACTTTGCAACATCTGAGGCTTTTTTAAATTGGCTTGGTAACCAGTCAGGTCTATCACCTGAGCCGGGGGTATTATCATCAAGCCACCAAGAAGGTTCTTGTTTTTGTATACCAGCGTCTTGCATAGCCATATCTTCTACTGTTGACGTTATAGTATCAAAACTCATGCTTCACCTGCTACTCTGCGTGCTTCTTCATCTTTTCGTGTTTGATAACTTTGTACGCTACCAATGATTTGTCGAAAAGCTTCCCTAAAGCCTTCATAGTACATACAAGCTTTATCATAGTTATCGTTGATTTGGCTTGGTGTGCCAGGCATGATAAAACGCTCTTTGAATATCTCTAATAGCTTTCTACCATTCTCGCTGTTAAACACATCCCAGCAAAGCTCATCTAACTGTACAGTGTCCGTTCTTTCAGGTTGTGCTGTTTGATACTGTTCATAAAAGTTCTCAGGATTTATATATTGATTTTCACTCATTGTTATACCTCTGGTAATTGTGCGGGTGCTGCACCTTGCTGTTGCATTAACATGTCTTGCTGCTCATTCATCTTGTCTTGTTGTGCTTGGAAGACTCTTGCAACTTCTTCCGGAGCATTTAACAATCGACTATCAATTTGCATCAAGTCTGCTAATAGATACGGATATTCCATTGGGTTAATAAATGCTTGTGCTGCTTCAGGACCACTAATACCTTGTAATAACTGAAAGTATTGAGTGAATCTGGCTATTTGCTCTTGTCCCTTAGCTAAAGCAAGTGGTGACCTGTAAACGAAAGAGATCAACTTTCTGTCTAGATTTGGATATGGAAGCAAACCCATTTTGTCCAGAATGTATGAACATCTTTCGATTACTGGCCATAGAAACTCTTGTTGTAATCTACTAAATAAAGGCCCAATACGTTCAGCCAAGGTTTGATTTTGTATCATTAATTGCGTAGCACTAACCGGTTGCTTAGAGTCAGTTGGAATGATTGAATCTGCAAACATTAGGCTACGAATCTGCATACGCAAATCTTGGATACTCAATTGGCTAAACTGAGGATTTGAAGTATCAGGCAATGGGATTAAAGGTGGTTGACCACCTGCGCCTAATGGTGCAATCGGAATGATTGTCATAGGCTGTAATTTAAATGTGTGTGGATTAAATGTTGCGTCAGTAAATGCCATGTATGGTTTAAATGTATTAAGGTTTGCTGCTGCAAGTTCAATGCGTGCAAGTTCATTTAAACTGATGATAGAAGGCAATGCATCCATAATCGGGCCACGGCCATAGGTATCATTGTTTGTTTTTTGGAACCGCCATACAATGCCTGGGTTTACTTCAAACTCATCTACATACAAAATTTCACTGTCAGTACAAACCACATACTGATAACTCTTTTTTTGCTGTGGATTGTACATAACACCTTCATACACCATCTTGATTGTGTAGTCAGGATTGTTTCTCATCATCTGTAATATGCTTGGCGGTATTACTGCATTGCGCCAGCGTGTTGTTATTTCACTTGCCTTAACATCTTCCCAGTTACGATACCATGATTCAATTTTGCCAGTCATAGCTTCTTCAATGGCAAGCTTGTCCATTGGGATAGATGTAAACAATAAAGGCTGTTCGTCAGTGTATTGATTCACTACCAAACAAGATGTGCCTACTGCTAAATCAAAATAACATTCATTAATTACCACATCGAAATTAGAATCATGGATGTATTCAAAAAGTTTACGCATGTAATCATTTAACATACGTTGAGCGTCATCACGACTTATTCCTGCGTCGTCCTCATCAAACTCAGGGTCAACACTCAAGAATCCCCATTGCGTTTGTGGTGGGGTCATAGCGGTATGTAGTTTCGATACAAATGTTTTTGTCGCTTCGATAGCCGTTGTATCATAAACCCTTGTACCTTTCGATTCACCTTGTTGCTCTTTTGGTCTCCAGAATCTATTTCGATTTGGTATTGCATAGAAATAGCAAGCTTCGTGCAGACTCGCCCAAAGATAGCTAATTTGTTGCGCTCTATCGTAACGCTTTCTAAATTGATCTAAAAGTCTGTCTGCCATGTTTTTAGCCTAAAGTTTGTTGATAACCAGAGTCGCTCATTGGTTGTAAGAAACCACTAGAACGATATTTACGTCTCATAGAGCGAATTGTTTTTTCCTGGATACGTTGTTGTTCCATTTGCTTTTCAGCACCAATTCGTTTTTGCTCTTCAATTGCAGATTGCTTTTGCTGATAGTATGTATTTACTGCATCAGCTCTTGCTCTTTTTTCTGCTTCACTTGTGTGAGGAATTAATCCACCTACAACGTCTTCTAATTTTTTTAAACCTTTTGATAGCCAGCTCATTTTATACCCTCATATCCAAATGTGAACATAAATTACTTTTTCTACAAACTCTTCGGGCTGTATCTCCCGATTTACATATACTATTCTATACGGTATTTTAATCTGTTGCTTCAGTTTCTTTAATTGCTGCAATATTGTTGCCATTATGCATATTCATTTTAATTAAGTCGTCTTTCATTTTATCGACTTGTTCTTGTAATTTAAATGATTCAAACGCACGAATACCAATATTTATTGATTCCATTAGCTGTTTTATTTCACTTGCACAAAACTCACCGCCTGTGGCTTGCTCTATAAGCTGCTGATACTGTGTGTGTGGGTCAGCATTACTATCTACATTTAAACGTATTCTAGCACTTCTGCCGTAGTTATAACGTTGTGCGCCAATACCTTCCCAATATTTGAAGTTGAAGTCTGGGTTATCAGCGTTTTCCTCGCCTTCACGTTCCCACATTACCTGAGCATACAAACTTGCAAGTCTCGAGCATTCATCAAAGATGGGATAAGTATTTCGCCATTTATAAAATAGCTTTTCTGATATATATGCTTCCAAACAAAATTCAGCAACAGTACCACCATTGCCAATAATGTTAAGCACCATTAAACAATGTTCTTTTTCATCGTATATTTGATTATACGTTTTTACTTTATTGTATATTTTTTTAGGGTCTAGTTTCATCAATAGATTCTCCTCTATAATTATTCTGTACTATTTTTGGAGAAATTACAAAATGATTGATAATAAGCAATTGCGTGAACAAATTATAAAACCTGCTTTAGATAGCTTGCAAATGTATAGTGATAACGCTATGGAGTTACTTGTATTTACTTGCGCATGTGAATCGTTAGGTGGAACATACGTTAAACAAGTCAAAGGTCCTGCACTTGGTATCTACCAAATGGAGCCAGCAACCTACACCGATATCTGGGAAAACTATATCAAACATAGTTCGTCTTTAGTTCAGTTGTTAGCACTAAATTTTTCTTCCCCCTCAATTCCAAACCCAGAACGCATGGTATATGACTTGAGGTTTGCCACGGCCATGGCACGACTACACTATCGTAGGCGCAGTGAACCGTTGCCCCAACATACTGATATTGAAGCGATTTGGGAATACTATAAAAAGTATTACAACACCCACCTAGGCAAAGCAGAAAAAGAGGAATCAATTAAGCATTACCGGAAGTTTGTAAAGTAACTTGATTCTCCATAACATCCCTTAGCTCAATAATATGTAAGCAGTGATTGCACATTAATGTGGTCACTTGCTTCATATGTGGGCTGCATATCCACGAGATGGGAATATAGCTATGATTCTCGCTTATACCGCACACTTTAGCTTTCTCTACCCAAATAGGATTACACATGCTAAGATACCTCTCATTAAATTACCGTCGCCTATATGATATCCCACAAGGCATGATACAGTATAGTGTAGAGGGGATGGGATGAAAACTTTCCTGATT
>Ga0208360_1000186_pt1 | contig 17620 bp, 13 predicted proteins | sample LakMenE27Jul10ns_FD_150739 | JGI IMG/M metagenome (GOLD analysis project Ga0208360, IMG submission 150739) | Freshwater microbial communities from Lake Mendota, WI - 27JUL2010 deep hole epilimnion ns (SPAdes) | ecosystem: Environmental > Aquatic > Freshwater > Lake > Epilimnion/Euphotic zone ...
CGTGTAGTCGGCGGGGTGCGAGAAGAGCACCACCCAGTGATCGGCCCCGAAGTCGTAGAGATTGATGGGGCCGAGCTGGGAATCCTGGGTGAAATCGGGGACGGTATCGCCGAGTTGCAGCGCCATGGCAGGGATGAATCAACCCTTTGATGTTGGCACAGGCCCCCTCGGGCTGCCGGCCGCGGTTCCGTCCGTGCTTCGGGTGCTCCGGTCGGCCGGGGCGGCCGGGTCGACACCGGAGGCGGGCCAGTGGCTCAGATGGCGGCGCAGGTTCTGCAGGCCCAGATCTGCTGTGGCGGAAATGAACAGCATCTCCGCCACCAAGGCCTGGGCCCGATCCAGCTCGCCGGCCGGGCAGCGGTCGATCTGGTTGCCGATCACCAGGCGCGGTGGGGTCGCCCCGAGCCGGTCGAGCAGGGCGTTCACGCTCGTCAGTTGCTCCGGCCAGGCCGGATCGCTGAGGTCCACCACCAGCAGGAGGCCATCGGCCTCAAGGGCCTCCTCCAGGGTGGAGCGGAAGGCCTCAACAAGCTGGGGCGGGAGGTCTTCGATGAAGCCCACCGTGTCGGTGAGCAGCAGGGGAAGCTCCGGACCGGCATCGTCGTCACCGGAACCGTGAGGCCGGCCTCCTCCTTTGGCAGCCCCTTCGTCTGGATCGTTGGCGGCTGGGAAGGACCCGTCGTTCGTGCCACCCAGGCGCACCCGCCGGGTGGTGGGGTCGAGGGTGGCGAAGAGCCGGTTCTCCGCCAGCACCCCTTCACCCGCCCTGGCGCCGCTGAGGGCATTGAGCAGGGAGCTCTTGCCGGCGTTGGTGTAGCCCACCAGGGCCAGGCGCCGCTGGCCGCGGCGGCTCTGGCGCAGCCGGGCCCGGTGTTCGCCGAGCTCGCGAACGTCGCGCTGGAGCCGTTCGATGCGCCGGGCGATGGCGCGGCGATCCTTCTCGAGCTGGGTTTCGCCGGGTCCGCGGGTACCGATGCCGCCCCCCTGCCGCGAGAGGCTCAGGCCGCGGCCGCTGAGGCGGGGCAGGCGGTAGCGCAGCTGGGCTAGTTCCACCTGCAGCCGGCCGGCGGCGCTGGCGGCCCGCTGGGCAAAGATGTCGAGGATCAGTTCGCTGCGGTCGCTCACGGGCAGATCGACGATCCGCTCCAGGTTGCGAGCCTGAACCGGCGTGAGTTCCCGGTCGGTGACCACCAGGGAGGCTCCAAGGCGGCGTGCCTCGAGGGCGGCCTCCCGCAGCTTCCCTTCGCCCCACAGCGTGGGTGCTGCGCCACTGGAGCGGCGCTGGCTGACCACCCCCACCGGCTCGCCGCCGGCGCTGCGCACCAGCCCCTCGAGCTCAGCTAGGCGACGACCATCCCGGCCGGCTTCGCCGCTGATCAGCACCAGCAGCAGCACCCGCTCGGCGCGGCCTGGTGCCGTGCTTCCCGCTGCCTGGTGGGGAGTGGCGGCGGCCCCGTCTCCGTGGAGCCCGGAGGCGCCCTGGCGGGATGGTGTCGCCGGAGCTGAATCGCTCAGGAGAGAAGGATCCAGGCTGCAGAGCGCAGCCAGCTCCCCCTCCAGCTCCTGGTGCCAGGCCTCCTCCCCGCTGGGCTGCGGCGTGAGCAGGGAGGCCGGCCAGTGCCCCCCCGCCGCCGCTTGGCGTGAAAAACGCAGCCAGAGCCGGGGGGCCAGATCCAGCCCCACCACAGCTTCGCAGGCCCCCGGTCGGAGCGGGGGCTGGCGGGCCGAGCCCGCACAGGTCATGAGGCGCAGGTCGCTGCCCTGGCGGCGGCTGGATCCGGGTAGCTTCTCGAGCAGGCGGCCCGAGGTCTCCAGATCGCCGATCCACAGCAGGCGGCACAATCCCCGTCTGTCCACCACCAGAGTGAGGGGTTCTTCGAGCCGTTCCGCCTCAGACGCCAGTCGCTGCAGGGTGAGTAGGTCGGCCACCGCATCGGCGGGATGGCGGCGGTGGCAGATCTGATCGAGCCGGCGCCGCTCAGCTGGCCGGAGGCCCGCCGTTCTGCCGGCCACCACAGCCTGTTTCATGCCGCACCGGTCGCGTGGGGGCTCATGGGCTCAGGGCCGCCAGCCAGCCGGCGGCCGCCTTGACCTGGAGGGAAAGCCTCGGCAGCCGGGCGAGATAGGCCAGGCGGCGCACCTGGAATGCTGCGGGCCCGGCCAGGGTGATGCCGGCTCCGGTGACGGCCGCCTCCCCCTTGCCCAGGCTCAGCATTTCGCCGAGGTCGTTCCAGCGAAACTCCTGCAGGGGCTCTCCCCGCAGCGAACGGAGCAGGTTGGCCGCCACCACCGGTGCCTGCTGGAAGGCCACCTGGGCGGTGGTAGGCAGGGACACATTCGGGGTGGGATCGGCCTGGGGAACGGCGGCGAGATCGCCGACCACGAAGACGGAATCGTGGCCCCGCAGCCGCAGATCCGGCCCACAGGGCAGCCGGCCGCGAGCATCGGCGCTCACCTCCGGACTGATCCGGGGGGGGCGGCAGCGCTGCCCGGCGGTCCAGATCACCCCCTGCACGGGCACCAGCTCCTGCTCCCCCTCGGGCATCCGTCGCACCAACAGCCGGTCGCTGCCCACCTCCACCACCTGGGTGCGGGTGCGGACCCGCACATCGCGGCGTTGCAGGCTGAGCTGGGCCTGCTCACGGTTGAAGGAGCGGGAGCTGGGCAGGAGGGTGTCGCCCTGTTCGATCAGTTCCACCACCGCCTTGCCCGCCGTCAGGTCGGCGAGTTTGCAGGCCAGTTCCACACCGCTCGGGCCGCCCCCCACCACCGCGAGGCGCTGCAGGGGACGGCCCGAGACGGCGAGGTGGCGCACCAGATCTTGCAGCCGTTGCACATCGGCGAGGCTGCGGAAGCTAAGACTATGGCTGTCCGCCCCGGGGATGCCGAACGTGTCGGTGCTGGCCCCGGTGGCCAGCACCAGGCGCTGCCAGGGAATACGCCGCCCCGCCTCGGTGTGGAGGCAACGGGCCGTCAGGTCGACCCGCAGCACCCTGTCCTGCAGCCAGGCAACCCCCCGGCCGGCGAGAAGGCTGTCGTAGCGGGGGGCGATTTCCCAGCTCCGCAGTTCAGCGCTGAGCAGTTCGTAGAGGAGTGGCAGGAAGAGAAAATGTTCCTGGGGCTCCACCAGCAGCAGCGGTGGGTGATCGCGTTCGGCCGCTAGGGCCAGGGCGGTGTACAGACCCCCGAAGCCGCCACCCACGATGACAACCCCAGCGGCTACGCCTGGATCGGCTTTCGTTGGCTCGACCGGACGGGCCGGACGGGCTCGATCGGAGCCGGGGCCGGCGAGCGATCCATCGGTGCCACCAGGAGCGCCGTCGGCAGGAGTGGGGCCAAGGGAATCCATAGGTGAAACCCTACCCAGGGTCAGCCCCCAAGGGTGATGATGGCCGCTATGCCGAGTCTCGTCTCCACGGGAAGGTTCCCCATCAACGCCTCAGCTTCAGCTGGTTTCGACGCCATCGCTCCCGTGTCTGCCGCAGCACCGCCTGTCTCTCTGGCATCACCCCCTGAGTCGGGCGGTGTCGATGCGGGAGGCGTTGTTGTGGCCGGAGCGGCTGCTTCCCTGCCCCCCGATTTTCGGGGTGGGGTGGTGGACGCGGCCGCAAGCTCTGCGCAGCTTGAGGCTCTCGATGCTCCAGCCCGGCTGGACTGGGCCTACCGCACCTTTGGGGGGGGCTTTGCCCTCACCACCAGCTTCGGCATCCAGTCGGCCGTGCTGCTGCACATGGTCAGCGAGCTCGCCCAGCGCAGTGGCGACCAGGTTCCGGTGATCTGGGTGGACACGGGCTACCTCCCGCCTGAGACCTATCGGTACGCCGAGCAACTGCAGACGTTGCTCGGCTTCGACCTGCGGGCGGTACAGGCCTCGATGAGTTCAGCCCGGATGGAGGCCCTGCACGGGCGGCTGTGGGAGAGCGGCACCTTGGAGGATCTCGAGGTTTACAACCGCCTGCGCAAGGTGGAACCCCTCGACCGGGCCTTCCAGGATCTGGACGTGAGCTGCTGGGCCAGCGGCGTGCGCGGCAGCCAGACCGACCACCGCCGCGCCATGGCTCCCCTCCAGGCGGTGCGGGGCCTGTGGTCGCTGCGGCCGCTGCTCAGCTGGAGCCGCAAAGATGTGTTTTATTACATGGAGCAGTACGGCCTGCCCCAGCATCCGCTGTTCGAGCAGGGCTATTCCACCGTGGGCGACTGGCACACCAGCGCCCCCGACGATGGCACCACCAATGGCCGGGCCACCCGCTTCGCAGGGCTCAAGCAGGAGTGCGGCATCCACCTGCCCGGGCTGATGGGTGAGGGCATCTGAGGTTCAGGGGGAGCCGCCGGCGTCAGAGGCGCGCTGGCTGCTGATCGGCAACAGCCGCTGGCACTGGGCCGTGCCGCCGCTTGCCGCCGATAGCCCCCTGCGGGTGTGGCATGACCTGCCCCGGCACGGCGATCGATCAGAACGGGAGGGGTGGGGCCCCGGAGCGCCGGTACCAGCGACCGCTGCCGCTGACGAGGACGCCATACCTGCCGGTGTTGCATCCGCTCTTCTGCTCGGCTGGGCGGCCGTTGGGCCGGTGCCGGCGGATCTGGTTCTGCCGCCCGAGGCCAGGCTCCAGCTCTCTGAGGTGCCCCTGCAGGCGGCCCCAGCCTGGCTGGGGATCGATCGGGCCCTCGCGGGCTGGTGGGGTTGGCGGCTGGTGGCTGGCCCGGTGCTGGTGGCGGACGCCGGCACGGTGTTGAGTTTCACCCGGGTGGACCGGGAGGGGCGGTTCGCCGGCGGACGCCTCCTGGCCGGTGCGGCCCTGCAGCTGCGGGCGATGGCCGGGGGAACGGCCCACCTTCCCGCCCTTGAGGCAGCCGCTGTGCCGGCGGATCCAGCAGCGGCCGCCTGGCCCCACGACACCGTCGGCGCCATGCGCTCGGGGGTGCTGCGGGGCCTGGCGGCGGCGATCGCGGCGGCGATACAGGAGACGCGGCGGGAGGAGCCGGACTGTCGGCTGCTGCTCACCGGTGGGGATGGCGCCGCCATAGCCGCCCTGCTGGAGCCTGCACTGGCGGTGGAGCAGCGGCCCCACCTCTGCCTGGAGGCCCTGGCCGCGCTGCGGCCCGCCCGCGATCAGCCCAGCCCGAGGTCGCTGAGGATCTGATCGGCCATGGTTTCGGACTTCACCTTCTCGTACACGAGCTCGAGCTTGCCCTCGGCGTCGACCACAAAGGTCTGGCGGAGCATGCCCATGGACTCCTTGCCCATGAATTTCTTAAGGCCGTAGCTGTGGTAGGCCGTCGCTACCGGGCAGGGTTCGGCGTCGGTGAGCAAGGTGAAGGGCAGGGTGTATTTGGCGATGAACTTGCCGTGGCTGGCCGCGTTGTCTTTGCTGATGCCCAGCACCCGGATGCCCTGGCTTTCCAGGTCGCTCCAGCGGTCGCGGAAGTTGCAGGCCTCCTTGGTGCAGCCGGGAGTGTCATCCTTCGGATAGAAGTAGATCACCACCCGCTGGCCCCGCAGCGATGAGAGGGTCAGCGGCTTGCCGTCCTGATCGGGCAGGGTGAAGTCGGGGGCGGCATCGCCGATCGCAAGGCCCATGGCTCCATGGCTTTTAAGAACGCCGAGCTTAGGAGGAGCTCAGGGTGCCGATGGGAGAGCGTGATCGGCGGTGCGACCGCCGCCGCCGTGCCGCCGGACTCTCCTGCCGCCCAGCTGCTGGCCTGCTCAGGCCTTCCGATCCCTGAGTCTGCGGGGGGCGGACTGCACAGCGCTGGCCGGCGCCGGGCGCTCCAACCGGCTGCACAGCAACCGATGGCCCATCGGTTGGGGCAGGACGATCCCGAGCTGCGCGCGAAACAGGCCTTCCAGATCTGAAGCGCGTTGAGGGTTCAGTCCCTCCTCCAGCTGCCGCCGATAGGTCGCCCCCGCCCCAAACCAGCGCTGCAGTAGCGCCGCATCGAGGCGCAGTTCCAGGGTCTCCTCCCAGGCGTTCTCGCTGACCTGCCAGCCCAGCTGTTCCAATTCATGCCGCACTGCGGAGCCTCGCTCACCGCCTTCGACGTCGCCTCCCTTCCCCACTGCTCCCCCAAGCCAGGCCTGCTCCAGGGGAACCGCCGCCTCGAGCAGCCGGCGGGCCGGCTCGGGTGGCTGGGCCTGGCGCCCACCGGCCAGGGCGGCCAGCAGGCTGCCAGCCGGGCCGAGCCGCGGCTGGCTGAACAGCCAGCGCCCGCGGGCGCCCGGTGCCGCAAGGTTTGTGAGCCGCTCCAGCCACGATCGCCGCTGATCGCCCCCGAGCCGGCGGAAGGGCTGGCGGGCGGCGATCCATTCGAATCGCAGTCCCTCCTCCAGGGCATGGGTCAGCCCGGCCGGATCCTCCGGGGCGACCTCCAGCAGCCGGGGGCGCTGCAGGGCATCGAGCACCTGTAGCTGGGCCTCCAGCCGCTGCCGCTGCTCGGCGGCCGCCACCGTGATCACCACCTCCCCCTCACCGGCGGCCTGGAGCGGATCGAGGGCCCAGAGCAGGGAGTGGGCCTCCAGCACCAGCACCCGGTCGAGCCGGCCGATCGGGGCATCTTTCCAGAAGCGGCGGCGCAACTGGTCGAGCCGTTCCCCTTCGGCGGCGGCCTGGCGCTGCAGCCAGCGCTCCAGCAGGGGATCCTCCGGTGAGCTGCTCAGCAGGTCGGGGCGATCGAGGGCCGTTTCGGCGGCGGCGGCCAGCTGGGCAGCGCGGCGCTGCTGCAGCCGCTCCCGCCGCTCCCCCTCCCAGCCCAGGGGGCCCGGCTGCCAGAACACCTGCCCCTGCAGCGAACCCGGCAGATATTGCTGGGCCACCCAGTGCTCGGCGTAGGCATGGGGGTAGCGGTAGCCCACCCCATCGCCGAAGGCGGCGCCATCACGGTTGGCATCGCGCAGGTGGGAGGGCACCTCCTGGCGCCGGGCCTGGCGCACCGTCTTCACCGCGTCGAAGAAGCCGAGGCTGCTGTTGCTCTTGTCGGTGCCGGCTAGATAGAGGGCGGCATGGGCCAGGGGGTAAAGACCCTCCGGCAGGCCAATGCGATCGAAGGCGGCGGCGCAGGCCTCCACCACCACCATCGCCTGGGGATCGGCCAGGCCCACGTCCTCGCCGGCGGCGATCAGCATGCGGCGGAAGATGAAGCGCGGGTTCTCGCCGGCCTCCACCATGCGGGCCAGCCAGAAGAGGGCGGCATCGGCGTCCGAGCCCCGCAGCGACTTGATGAAGGCGCTGATCGTGTCGAAGTGGGCATCGCCCTGCTTGTCGTAGAGCACGGCCCGCTGCTGGATCGATTCCTCGGCGATCGATAGGTCGATGTGGATCACCCCGGCGCCATCGGGCGGGGTGGTTTCCACGGCCAGCTCCAGGGCATTGAGCAGGCTGCGGGCATCGCCACCGGCCACATCGAGCAGGTGGTTGGCTGCCTCGGGGCTGATCACCACCTGCCGCGCGCCAAAGCCGTGTTCCGGGTCGGCGAGGGCCCGCTCCAGCAGGCGGCGTAGATCCTGCGGTTCGAGCGGCTGCAGCCGGAACAGTCGCGCCCGGCTCACCAGGGCCTTGTTCACCTCGAAGAAGGGGTTTTCGGTGGTGGCGCCGATCAGGCTCACGGTGCCGTTTTCCACCCAGGGCAGGAGGGCGTCTTGCTGGGCGGTGTTGAAGCGGTGCACCTCGTCGATGAACAGGATCGTGCGCAGGCCGTGGTGGGCCAGCCGCTCCCGGGCCGCCTCCACCTCGGCGCGCAGGTCCTTCACGCCCGCCAGCACGGCGTTGAGGCTGCTGAAGTGGGCGCGGGTGCTGCCGGCGATGATCCGCGCCAGGGTGGTCTTGCCGGTGCCCGGCGGGCCGTGCAGGATCAGGTTGCCGACCCGGTCGGCGGCGATGGCGCGCCGCAGCAGCCGGCCCGGGCCCAGGATCGCCTCCTGGCCCACGAAGTCATCGAGGCTGCGGGGCCGCATCCGATCCGCCAGGGGCGCGATCTGGCGCAGGGTTTGCTCGCGGCGGTGGCTGAACAGGTCGCTCACGGCGGGTCGCGCACGGCGCCATCCTGGCGCCGCAGGCATCCTCCGGTGCTGCGGCACGGCGGCGGACCAGGCGCGGCTGCCGCTCTGGTTGCTGCAGCTTTGAGGTCCCCGGAGGCCTCGCCTATGGTTCGGCCCAGCTATCCCCGCCCCGTGCGCCTTCGTCGTTCTGCTTCTCTGGCGGTGGGCCTGGCGTTGGCGGCGGGCCTGACCGGCTGCAGCGAGAGCCCCACGCCGGCGCCCACGCCGCCCCAGGTGCAGCTGATCAATCCCCGCAGCTTCAACACCCTCGATTCCGCCGAATACCAGAGCACCCTGGAAGCGATCCGCGAGGTGCGGCTCTCCTCGGAGATCGCCGGCCGCATCATCGCCATGCCGGTGTACGAGGGCCAGCCGGTGAAGCCGGGACAGCTGCTCTTCGCCCTGGATCAGATCCAGCAGAAGGCCACGGTGAATGCCGATGCGGCCGAGGCCCGCAAGAACCGCCTCAATGCCGAGCGCTACATCTTCCTCAACCAGCAGGGCGCCGTTTCCAGCAAGGAACGCGATTACTACGTGACCCAGGCGATCCAGAGCCGCGACAAGCTGAACGCCTCGCTGGCCACCCTCGCCTACAAGAACGTGGTGGCGCCGATCGCCGGCTATGTGGGCAACCTCAACTTCAAGCTGGGCGATGTGATCAAGCCCGGCGAGGTGGTCACCAGCGTGATCGACAACAGCCGCCTCTGGGTGCGGATCGATGTGCCCGGTGAGTTGGGGGACCGGGTGCGGCCGGGTCTGCCGGTGATCCTCAAGGGCCCGGATCCACGCCGGCCCCGGGCGATGGGAAGGGTGATCTTCGTGGCCCCCGCCCTCGATAAGGAACGCCAGACCCTGCTGGTGAAGGCCGAGTTCAGCAATCCCGATGGCTCGTTGCGCAACAACGAGCGGGTGAGCGCCACCCTGATTTTCGCCCAGCAGCAGGTGCTGGCGATCCCGCAGCAGGCGGTGCTGCTCCAGGCCGGCAAGCCCTTTGTGTTCCTGGCGGTGAGCGTGGAGGAGGCGAAGCGGCGTCTGGGCCGGGCGATCGAGCCCGAACCCCTGCCCAACCTGCCGGTGGCGATTCAGGTGCCGGTGACCCTCGGCACCCTCCAGAACGGCGCCTTTCCCGTGAAGGAGGGCCTCACCGCTGCCGACACCGTGGTGGTGGGCAACCTGGCCCAGCTGCGCAGCGGCCTCTCAGTGCAGCCGGCCGCGGCGATGCTGCAGCCGGCAGCCGGTATGCCGCCGGCTCCCACTGGGGCACTCCCCCCCACTGGGGCACTCCCCCCCGCGGGGGGGGGGGGGCCGCCCGCTGCCTCCGGGGCCGCGGCGCCGACCCCTGGGGCAATGCAGGCCCCATGAGTCTTTCCGATACCTTCATCCGCCGCCCCGTGCTCAGCACGGTGTGCAGCATCTTGATCTTGATGGCCGGCCTGATCTGCCTGCCGCTCCTGCCGATCGAGAACCTGCCCAACATCGCGCCGCCCACGGTGCAGGTGAGCGCCAACCTGCCCGGCGCCGATGCCCTCACGGTGGAGAGCGCCGTGACCGGCCCGCTGGAATCCCAGATCAATGGGGCGCCGGGGATGGATTACATCACCTCCACCAGCACCGGCGAAGGCAACAGCCAGATCAATGTGTATTTCAAGGCGGGCACCAATCCGGATATCGATCAGGTGAACGTGCTCAACCGGGTGCAGACCGCCACCTCGCAGTTACCGCCCCAGGTGAATGCCCAGGGGGTGACGGTGCAGCAGACGGCCAGCAGCTATCTGCTCGTCTACAACCTCACCTCCACCCAGGGCCAGTTCGATCGCAATTATCTCAACGGCCTGCTGCAGCTGAACCTGATCTATCCGATCACCCGGGCCGAGGGGGTGGGCCAAGTGAATGTGTTCGGCGCCAGTGATCCGGCCTTCCGGGTGTGGGTGGATCCCCTCAAGCTGGCCCGCTTCAACCTCAGCGTGGACACAGTGGAGCAGGCGATCAAGTCGCAGAACATGGTGGTGATCGCCGGCAGCATCGGCGGTCCCCCGTCGACCCCGAGCAATCGCACCACCTTCCCGCTGCTGGTGAACGGCAACCTCAAGACCGTGGAGGAATTCGAGGCTGTGGTGATCAGCAAGGGCCCCGATGGGGGCCTGATCCGGGTCGGTGATGTGGGCCGGGCCGAATACGCCTTCCAGAACTTCAACCAGGCGGCGATCAATGCCCGCACCGGCTACCCGTGCGTGGGCTTTGGTGTGATTCAGCTGCCGGGCAGCAACGCGATCAGCACCGCCAAGGCGGTGGATGACGTGCTCAGCCAGTTCCGCAGCACTCTGCCGCCGGGGGTGGTGCTGGAGAAGGTGTTCGACCAGACCGACTTCATCAATGCCTCGATCGCCGGCGCCCTCGATGCCCTGCGCGATGCGGTGGTGCTGGTGCTGCTGATCATCTTCCTGTTCCTTCAGGACTGGAAGGCCACGGCGGTGCCGGCCCTGGCCCTGCCGATCGCCCTGCTGGGGGCGATGGTGTTCGTGAAGACCTTCGGCTTCTCGATCAACGAGCTCACCCTGCTCGGCATCATCCTGGCCACCGGTCTGGTGGTGGATGACGCCATCGTGGTGGTGGAGGCGGTGTCGGCCCGGATTGAGGAGGGGGATCGCCCCTTCCAGGCGGCCTCCAACGCCATGAAGGAGCTCACCGGCGCGATCCTGGCCACGGCTCTGGTGCTGCTGGCGGTGTTTATTCCGGTCACCTTCTTCCCCGGTGCCACCGGCGTGATCTATCGCCAGTTCGCGCTCACGATCGTGTTCTCGATCATCGTGTCCACCTTCAATGCGATCAGCGGCAAGCCGTTGCAGTCGGCGTTGCTGCTGGGGGGTGGCAAGACGGAGCCCCGCGGCATCCTCTGGACTGTGATCGGCGGGGTGTTCGGCGGCTTGTATGGCGCCCTGGCTGGCGGCTGGGTGGCTTCGCTCTTGCTGGGGCTGCTGGGGGCGGTGGTGGGCACGTTCTTGATGCCGATCTTCACCGCCTTCAATGCCGGATTTGAGCGGCTCTCCCTGGCCTACGGCCGCATCCTCAAGCAGGCGATCCGGCTGCGGCGGCTGGTGGCCTTTGTGCTGCTCGGTGGCGTGGCGCTCACCGGCGTGGCCTTCGCCGCCATCCCCACAGGCTTCGTGCCCACCGAAGACCAGGGCTATGGCCTGGGCATCATCCAGCTGCCGCCCCAATCCTCGATCGAGGCCACGATGGAGGTGGCGGCCAAGGCTCAGGCGATCCTGGCCAAGGAAGCGGAGATCATCTCCGGCGAGATCGTGGGCGGCGCCGGCTTCAACGGCGGGGCGCTCAATCAGGGCCTGTTTTTCTTCGGGCTGAAGCCGATCGACGAGCGGAGCGGCAAGGGCCAATCCGCCAAGGAGATCATCGCCCGGCTCAATAAGCAATTCCACGAGATTCCCGGCGCCCTGGTGATGGCCCAGTCGCCGGCGGCGGTGCCCGGCTTCAGCGCCCAGGGCGGCCTCTCCTTCCAGTTCAACGACCTCAGCAATGGCGGCTATAGCCCCACCGACCTTGACCAGATGGCGGGCAAGCTGATCGGCACCGCCAAGGCCAGCGGCAACTTCTACAACCTCTACACCCAGTTCGTGAGCGATGCGCCGGTGTGGCGGCTCGATGTGGACCGCGACCGGATGGCTTCCCTCAACATCGACTACAGCCAGGCGATGCAGGTGCTGGGCACGCTCAATGGCGGCAGCTTCATCAACCAGACCTACGAACAGCAGCAATACCGGCAGGTGTATCTGCAGGCCGATGGCGCCAGCCGCGATGTGGTGCAGTCGCTCAATAATCTCTATGTGCCCGACCGCAGCGGCAAGCTGATTCCGCTTTCGAACGTGGTGAAGGCCCAGCTCGATAGCGCGCCGCCGATCATCAGCCACTTCAATCTCTACCGCTCTGTGCTCATTCAGGGGGTGGAGAACGTCGGGCGCAGCAGCGGCCAGGCGATCGACAGCCTGATGGCCAGCTTCCGCCAGATGGGCTTCAGCAATATCGGCTCCGACTGGTCGGCCCTGACGCGATCGGAGGTGCAGGCCGGATCGCTGGCGGCCCTGGTGTTCGCCCTGGGGATCGTGGTGGTGTATCTGGTGCTCTCGGCCCAGTACGGCAGCTACATCGATCCGCTGATCATCCTGATGACCGTGCCGCTGGCGATGCTCGGGGCCCTGGCCTTCCTGGTGCTGCTGGGCCAGGTGAACAATGTGTATGCCCAGGTGGGCCTGGTGACCCTGATCGGCCTGGCGGCCAAGAACGGCATCTTGATCGTGGATTTGGCCAACCAGCGGATGGAGCGGGGCATGAGCGCCAGCGAGGCGGCGATCGGCGCCGCCAGCTCAAGGCTGCGGCCGATCCTGATGACCGCCATGGCGGCCCTGGCCGGCTTCTTCCCGCTGATGGTGGCCACCGGCGCCGGTGCTTTGAGCCAGCGCTCCCTGGGCGCCGTGATCTTCGGGGGCTTGCTGGTTGCCACGGTGCTCAGCCTGTTCGTGGTGCCGTCGTTCTATGTGCTGATGAAGCAGCTTGAGGCCTCCTGGTTCCCCACCAGCGCTAACACGGAGCCGTTGCCTGGCGAAAACGAGGCTCCGGCCGAGTCTTCGGCAGGCTGAGCGGATCAGCCGCTGGCAGCGTTGCCCCGATTCGTTATCACGCTTCTCTGGTCACCCAGTCGCCCCAGCCCATGCCTCTCCCCCCTACGCCCGGCTTCACCCCACGCCGCCAGCAGCGAGTCGATCGCCGACGCATCCTCTTTTCATCCGTTCTGGCGGCCGTGGCCGGCACCGTGCTGATGGTGCTGGTGCACCGGGCGGCCCATACGCCGGGCCAGCCGATCAAGCCGATCCCCCTGCTGGAGGCCGTGCTGCTTGTGGCTGGCGCGGCCAGCTGCGGGGCTTGGGGTGAAACCATGCGCCAGCTCGCCCTCACCCAGCTGGGGGAGCCGGATGGGCCGGAGGAGATCTGAAGGGGGAAGTGGGCCCACGCCTCAGGCCTGAAGCACCCGCAGCGACACCGGCCTCGACGGCCCGAGGATGAAGCCCCGCCGCCGGGGCGGCAGGGGACGGTCGGAGCCAGGAGTGAGGGCGAGGCGATGCTGTCGCAGCAGGGTGGCGAGGATCAGCTTCACCTCGTAAAGGGCCAGAGAGGCCCCGATGCAGCGACGTGCGCCGCCGCCGAAGGGGAGGAATTCGCCAGGGCCGTAGCTGCGCTCCAGAAACCGCTCCGGCCGGAAGGCCCCGGGATCGGGGTAGAGCTCGGCGCGCTGGTGCACTGCCTGGATGCAGCCGAAGAGCACATCGCCTGGCTCGAAGGCCCAGCCCGCCAGCTGCAGGGGTTCCTCCACCAGGCGGGGGAAGAGAAGCATCGCCACCGGATGGATGCGCAGCACCTCGTTGACCACAGCGCTGAGGTATGGAAGCCGCTGGATTTCCTCGGGGTCGTCCGGCTTGTTGCAGCCGGCCAGTTCCGCGAGAAGCGCTTCGCGCACCTCATCCTGGCGATGGATCCAGTGCAAGGCCCAGGTGAGCACGGTGGCGCTGGTTTCGTGGCCGGCGAGCAGCAGGGTGAGCAATTCATCGTGCAGTTCGGCGTCGCTGAGGCCCTCTCCGCCTTCATCACGGCAGGCGAGCAGCAGGCTGAGCACATCCACCCGCTGCGGGCCGTCGATGGCCTCCAGGCTGTGGCGGCGGTCGGCGATCTCCTGCAGCAGCAACGCCCTGGTGGCGCTCTCCAGGTATTGCAGCCTGCCGCCGGGGCTCCAGGTCCCGAGATCGCGGCGCAGCGGCGGCAGGAACAGCATCAAGGTACCGATGCGTCCGGTGCGCAGAGCGAGGTTGCGCTGCAGCAGGTCCTCCAGGCGTCGGTAGCGCTCGCCCTCGTGCAGGCCGAACACAGCCGAGAGGATCACGCGCATGGTGATGCGCTGCATCTGGGTGCGGGCATCCCACACCTGGCCAGGAGCCAGCTCCGCGAACACCTGGCGGGCGATCGATTGGATCAGGGCGCCGTAGGCCTTGAGCCGCTCGCCATGGAACGGTGGCGTGAGCAGGCGGCGCCGGGCCCGGTGGGGAGCGGGTTCGAGCAGCATCAGCGAGTGTTGCCCCACCACCTGCTCCATCAGGGAGTTGAGGTGGCCGGGGGCGCTGATGCCCCGACCGTTGTCGCGGCCCATCAGCTCCTGCAGCACCGCCGGATCGTTGATCAGCACCTGCTGAGGTGAGAGGCCGGGAACCATGTGCACGCGCACCACGCCGTTGTGGGCGCGGAAGCAGCGGCGGTAGTAGGCGAGCGGATCGATGATGGCCTGCATCACCTGACGGCTGGGTGGGTCCGCCAGGGTGGGGATCGCAGCGGCCATCGCGGCGAAGGGCAATCGTGGAGGCAGCCTAGGCCTGAGAACCCGAGCCCCTCGTGACCATGCAAACCACCGCAGCGGAGGCGCTGGCCCTGTTCGACCGGCTGCCGGCGGTGGAGCCCACCGAGCTGCTGGGACGCTGGCGTGGCGGCCGCTTCGCCACGGGCCATCCCCTCGATGGGGTGCTGGAGACCTATCACTGGTATGGCAAAGCCTTCCGCGGCCCCGACGACGTGGATCCGCTACTGTTTCGCACCGCCGGAGGCGCCGTGGTGCCGCTGCGGGCCACGCTGCTGCCGGATTTGCGTTGGCTGGAGCGCTGGCCCTGGTTGGGCACCGCCGCCGCCGGGAGCCTGTTCCAGCGGCTGGCGCTGCCTCTGTGGATCACCCACCACCCGCAGGCTCGCTTGCGGGTGGTGGAGCACCGTGGCGTGGCCAGCGCGGCGATGCTGTACGACCACCTGCCGATCGTCGATGTCTTCCGCCGCCTCGATGCGCACACCCTGCTCGGGGTGATGGATGCGCGGGGCATCTTCCAGCCCTTCTTCTTCACCCTGCGACGCGAGGAGAGCGACGACGCCTCGCGGGCGTGATCGCTTCAGCAGCTACGGGACAGCAGCTACGGAGCAGCAGCTTGCCATGGAGGCTCGTAGCAGACGTTTCATGTGGATACCGGGTCCGATAACCACCGTTCACAACGAACACTTCTGCCGTGAACTGGCTGCGGTGGCTAGGGTTGGCTTGGTAACCAGGAGGTGGTTATCGGACAAAAACAGGAGCGCTGACGTGGTTCTTGGAAAACATCCATATTGCGTTCGAAGGATCGACGAAGACACCTGTTCCAGACGCATAGCTGGCAAGAATCAAAAAGAGGGTTAGTGGCATCTTCTGGAATATGGGAATGAGAGGCATCTGCTCCACGAAGTGATTAACCACTCAAATCTAAAGATGTCGATAATCTACATCCCTTGTTTTCAATCATCTTTTTATAGGCAACTGCAGGCACGCAGAAATTCCGTAGCGACCGCCACAAGTACTTATCCGTTTCTGGGTCCTGCTGTACAATCTGATCATCCTGCTCCCACCTCGTTGCGCCATTATGACAAGCCTTGCTAAACGGTGTGTTTGTCGGAAAGGGAGTTCTAACCCCGTGGTTGGCAGAAATCACCAAAACTCAATCTTGTCAAAGATTGTGGCGCTCAAGTGGACAAATAACAAGAAATGAGCGACGAAGTTAATTCGACCTCGAAGAAGGAGGCTAAGGAGATAAAGTATGATATCTTCTTGTCACATTCATCGTGCGACAAGGATTTTGCACGCAAGATTTATGATGAACTGAAACAACGAGGGCTTCGGATTTGGTTTGATGAATTTGAACTCCAGCCGGGTAAGGGCTGGCTAAAGTCACTGAGAGAAGCCATCGAAGGTGCTCGCTTCTGCATAGTTCTTATCGGTCGCGACTCTGTATCGTCTGATCCGTTGATATCGCAAGAATGGGCGTCGATTCAATATCATTCATGGAAAAACCCAGACCTCCCTGTCTGTTCTGTTCGACTGGAGAACGCAAAGACACCACCATTTCTTCAGAGTTGGAAGTCGTTCTCATGCAGTCGCGAGGAATCTGACATAGACGATCTGGCCGACAAACTTGCGATAGTAGTACTGCGTTCGGCGGAGAATAAGGATGCTGGGATGTCCGAATCGAAAGACTTAATTAGCCGTCGAGGTGAATTCGTTCGACGATTTGCTGAGATCAAAAAAGCGCTTGAGCAATTTACTGCCATGCATAGCGAGGGCGAGGAGTCATCCGGTGAATGATTCACGCACTCGCCAGCACCTTGGCCGCGGTCGTCTCACCATGCGGCGGGAACACTCTGTGTTCATAAACTGCCCCTACGACGAGGAATTTCAGCCACTTTTTGACGCTATCGTATTTTCGTCGATTTGTTGTGGATTCATTCCGCGATGTGCGATTGAGACGGGCACTGCCTCCCTCTCACGCATGGACCGAATTGTCAGCGCTATTCGTTCATCTAAGTACTCAATACATGACTTGTCGCGTTGCCGAGGCGAAGGCGAAGCCAACCTTGCCCGATTCAACATGCCATTAGAACTAGGCATGGCGATGGCTGAGAAGCATACGACGAACCGCAAAGTCGGCAGACACGATTGGATGATACTAGTTCCGAAAGGGCACCTCTATTCCCGCTTTGCATCAGATCTCGCTGGTTTTGACCCAACAGAACACCAACAAACCGTAGAAACTGTCGTACCTGCGGTTATGGCTTGGCTTGCTACTCGGGAAGATGCTGTCCATTGCCCTCCGCCTCAAGTTGTTCTGGATATATTACCAGACTTTCAAGATGCTCGAAATCAGCTGTGTTCAATTTGGTGTGGACACCAACCTTGGCCAGATCTATTGCTCGAAGGCATTCGAATCTGCGAGAATGCAAACCTGATCACAACCGGAACGGCATAAGTCGCCTCCCGACATAACCTTCGCATGCACGGGAGCGGCGCCGGCCAGCCAACTTTGATATGTACGTCAACCCTCTCATCTTCGTGATGCGGGTCGGACGAAGGATCCTGCCTTCGCTTTGAGGATGCTGTGCGTAGCCGTTGCATGTTTGTAGCCAGATGGCTTCAATCTTACAGTGCGTGCAGTTCAACGTACAGAGGAGTTCGCGCGTTGGCTCTAGGGCCTTCGGGATCTCAGGTCCAAGTCGTTGGTTCAAGCCAGGGTTAAGCGCCTTATCTGCGACAATCCAGGCGATGTCGGGGCTGGAGTCTCAGATCTGCGAATCAACGGGGATGACCCAGATCGAACGCGAGGCAGGTCACGCGAAAGTCTGTATAAAGAGCACTCTGGAGATCGAATCCCGAGTTTTGACAGAATCTTGAGGGTGATTGCAGCTTTGTGTGTCAAATTGAGCGCCAGTGTTAAAGAGAAGGTGGAGGGTGCATGAGTGTTGCTTGTGGAGCGGAGGTCTGCGGACGTTTCCTGTGGGGAAGCGACACTTCGAACAAGCCCTTTGAGTGGACAGGCCGCCATCATCTCTCAGCTGAGCACCCCAAGATCCTTGCCTGCCACTCAAGGGCAGCGTTGGCCGGTCCCAGTGAGGGGGGCTTCGCGGGGCAGATTGGAGCTATTGTTTAGTGGTACAGGATTTTTCCATGGCAAGACAGTTTGATGT
>Ga0208360_1000187_pt1 | contig 17607 bp, 22 predicted proteins | sample LakMenE27Jul10ns_FD_150739 | JGI IMG/M metagenome (GOLD analysis project Ga0208360, IMG submission 150739) | Freshwater microbial communities from Lake Mendota, WI - 27JUL2010 deep hole epilimnion ns (SPAdes) | ecosystem: Environmental > Aquatic > Freshwater > Lake > Epilimnion/Euphotic zone ...
GGCGGCCCGCCAGCGCTCGTTCTGGCTGGTGGCCGATGCCGAACTGATCGTGTATGGCGCCACCGACCCGGCGGCCCGGCTCACCATCGGCGGCGAGGAGGTGCCCCTCACCCCTGAGGGCACCTTCCGCATCCAGGTGCCCTTCCGCGACGGCCAGCAGCTTTACCCGATCGAGGCGATGGCCGCCGATGGCGTGCAGAAGCGCAACATCACCCTCGAGTTCCGCCGCTCCACCCCGGAAGACAACAGCAACCCCGCCAGCCAGGCTATGGCCGAATGGTTCTGATCCATCCCGTTCCCTTGCCTTATCACTCCTGAAGCCTCCTGCCATGTCCGCGCCTGCCCCACCAGTTCCTGCCAACACCACCCTGCGCACCCTGGTGGCGGCCACCCCCGTGGCCGGCTCGATCCTGTTTCCGCTGGTGGTGTCGCTGCTGATGGTGCGGGTGAGCATCACCGCCGGGGTGCTGGCCGCCGTGCTGATCGGCTCACTTTGGTTCGTGGCGATGCTGCGCACCTCTGAGATGCCCGGACACTCCTGAAGCTGCCGGTGCCGGGCGCCACCATGACCACAGTCATCAGCTCCGGCGCAGGCCCTCGAAACCCCTCGTCCCAAGGCTCTGAATCGCACCTGAACAGCACCTGATCCGCTTCTAAGCCCCTGCACCACCACTCCAGCAGCTCGCCCGCCAGAGCTCCTCTCAGGTCACTGGCCTGTCCGCCCTCGGGAATCCTGAGGGCCATGGAAGGATCCGCCCCCGATTGCCGGCCCTCGCCAACACCCATCCCGGAAGGAGGTGGGGCCCTGCCCAGGGGCGACTCTCCTGGAGGCCAGCTTCTGCCTCAACCCAACCCCCCGCCCCGACGATGGCCGGCGACGGGGTGCCCGGAGGCCGTTTCGGGGCGGCAACCGGTGCAGGCCTCGAAACGAGCACCGACACAGCTGCGGAGTCCCCTGAGCGCAAAGCTCACAGCGGCCCTGACCGCATGCCTGGCCGTGGCACTGCCCCTGCTGCTCGGAGGCTGCGCCCCATCCAAGGCCCGGATCGAAGGGGCGCCCGCCGCCGATCTGCCCCTGCCACCCGGCATCCAGGTGGCCTTCAACCAGCGCGCCAACCAGCGCTATCGCAGCCCGATCAGCGGGCGCTGGCGCCAGGGGGATGACCTCGAAGCATTGATCCTCACGGCGATCCAGGGGGCCCAGCGGGAGATCCTGGTGGCCGTGCAGGAGCTCTCCTTGCCCCGGGTGGCAGAAGCGCTGGTGGCGGCGCAGCGCCGTGGCCTACGGGTGGCGGTGGTGCTGGAGAACACCTACAGCACCCCCTGGAGCAGCCTCAACATTCACGACCAGGCGGCCCTGGATCCGCACCAGCGCCACCGTGTCGCCCAGCTGGCGGCCCTCCGCCAGGGGGATGCGGTGGCGATCCTGCGCCAGGGGGGGGTGCCCCTGATCGACGACACCGCCGACGGCAGCCGCGGCAGCGGTCTGATGCACCACAAGTTCATGGTGGTGGACCGCCGCGTGGTGGTGACCGGCTCAGCCAACTTCAGCCCCTCCTGCATCCACGGCGATCTGGATGACCCCAGCACTCGGGGCAATGTGAACCACCTGCTGCGCTTCGACAGCACCGAGCTGGCCACTCTGTTCGCCGGCGAATTTGCCCGCCTCTGGGGTGATGGGCCCGGCGGACTGGCCGACAGCCGCTTCGGACTGGCCAAAGATGAGGGGCCGGGCCAACGGGTGCAGATCGGCACCACCACGGTCACGGTGCTGTTCGCCCCTCACCGCCGCCGTGATGCCAACAATGGCCTCCTGTGGCTGGAGCAGCAACTCGCGGGGGTGCAACGGCGGCTCGATATGGCCCTGTTCGTGTTCTCGGGGCAGAACCTCGCCGATGCCCTAGCCGCCCTGGATCAGAAGGGCGTGCGCATGCGGCTGCTGGCCGATCCGGGCTTCGCCAGCCGCTCCTTCAGCGAGGTGCTCGACCTGCTGGCGATCAGCCAGCCGGATCACCGCTGCCTCCTGGAGGCCGGCAATCGCCCCTGGCAGCAGGCGCTGGAGGGGGTGGGCACCCCCAGGCTGGCCGGCGGCGACAAGCTGCACCACAAGATCGCCGTGCTCGATGGCCGCAGCGTGATCAGCGGCTCCTTCAACTGGAGTCCCAGCGCCGCCTTCCAGAACGATGAAACCCTGCTCCGCATCGATTCCCCGCTGCTGGCGGCCCACTTCGAGGCAGAGATCGATCGCCTCTGGCGGGGCGCCGAACTGGGAGTCACGGCGCGGCTGGAACGCAAGCGCCTGAAGCAGCAGCGCCTCTGCGGCAGTGGCCGGCAGCGGCCGGAGATGCAGGCGGTGGAGCCAGCGGCTCGACTTAACCTTCGGCGAGGTCGCCGGCTAACTCAGCAGTGACCACGGAGCTTCACGACGTGCTGAGCAGCAAGAACAAACTGCCGTCTGCACTGATCGAAGAACAAGCAATGTCCAAAATAGTCGCGGCGCTTCCGCTTGTAAAGCCCACGTATTCCTATTTTTCCCCAACTGTGCCCTCCTGGCTTCGTTGCGGCAGGTCATCCATAGGAGGGCCGGGGCAGAGCCTCGCACCTCCCGCAGGGGCCGATCACACGGCAGAACCTGTTGGCCTGCAGCCGCCCCCTTCAAGGCAGGCACCCTTCCTGCCACTTCCCGAATCGCGTTGCAGCACAGCTCGCCGCAACCGCCGCGTGATCAGGAACGCCGGGCTGGTGCAGCGCTGGGTGGTGGGGAAGCTAGCCATCGGGAAGCTGCCTTGCGGAGTGGTCTATCGGCCTGTTTGGCTCAGGGAGATCGATTAGCTTGATGGTCCTGGAATCCATCCAACCATTCGTGCAATCCAAATCCCCAACCCCCACATCCTCCCCGATCAGCAGCGATCCTTCCCTTGCCGGTGTTTTGGAGGCCATCTCGCTGGCGATGTTGGGGATCTTTCTTGCCACAGTCGTCATCAGAGCCTGGCCACTCAAGATCCTCGATAGCCAGTGGCAATTGGGCTTCGCCGCAGAACTGATCAACAACGCTTCGCTGGCCTTGGTGGGTGCCCTGCTCACCCCCCTGGCCCTCGCCTTCTATCCAGGCAGCGAAAAGCTGCGGGCCCGCCGCAATACCTTCCGCCGCTTGGCCCTGGCCGCCGCAATCGGCTTCCTGCTGCTGATCCCCCTGCAGGCCTCCGCCGGCTGGAGGCTCTACCGCACGGTCACCAGCACTGCCGAGCAACAGAGCAGCCAATCGGCCCGCAAGCTCACCGAACTCCGGCAGGCCATCGCCGCCGCCACCAGCCCACAGGAGATCCAGGCCAAGCTCAGTCAACTGGTGGGTCCTAGCGCAGGTCTCACGCCAATCCAGCTGCGCACCCCGATCGATCAACTGCGCCAGGAATTGCTGGTTGGAGCGGACCAGGCGGCCAATCGCCTCCAACAGCGCATCCAGGCTCAGGCCTCACTCAAGCCAGATCGGCTGATCAAGGAAACCATCCGCATCGCCCTCTCATCGCTGCTCTATGCGGCCGGCTTCGCCTTCCTTGCTGGAGCCCTGCCGCGCACCAGCCAACGGACCGTGGCCTTTGGCTGGCGCAAAGGCAACTGGTTCTCAGGCAAGCGGCGCTCAGGCAAGAAGAAGATTTGAACAGCTACTGCGGGAACTGCTGGCCTGGGCGATGGGCTCGCCAACGGCCCACTCCACCGACGGGGACTACGATCCATGGATCCGCCTAACCCAAAGCGATGGATCCGGTGATCGCCCCCCGCAGCCATTCCGCGCGCCTGGATGCGATCAACTTGATGCTGCGCGATCTGCACACGCGGCACGATGAGATCCGCCACCGCGCCGCCTTCCGGGACTGCACCAGTGAGCTGCTCACCCTGCAGCAGGAACTGGTGGATTACCTGCTCACCAAGAGGCACGGCCTGCTCGGCACCGATCCAGCCGTGAATGAAGCCGACCGCAACTACAACTCTTTCACCTGAGCACCTCGCCGCTGCCTGTGGTGGTGGTGGGCGCCGGTCCAGCCGGTAGCGCCTTCGCCCTGCTCCTGGCCCGCGCCGGCGTGGCCGTGGAGCTCGTAGAGAGTCAGCAGCGCCACAGCGCCTTGATCCGCGGCGATGGCCTGATGCCGAGCGGCCTCGAGGCCCTGAACCGCATGGGCCTGGCTTCCCTGTTGGCCACGCTGCCGCGGCGGGAGCTGCGGGGCTGGAGATTCCTGCTGGAGGGCCGCAGCCTGTTCTCGGTGGCCGAGCCGGTCGGCGGATCCGTGCCCTGCAGCCTGATCGACACGCCGGCCCTGCTGGAAGGGATGTTGGCGGAGGCCTTGGCCTGCCCGAATCTGACTCTGCGGCGGGGCCGGGCGGTGAAGGAACTGCTGCTGAAGCCTGAAGACACCCTGCCGAGCAGCGAAGGCCCAGCCCGGGTGGCGGGGGTGGTGCTCGACGACGGCACCAAGCTGCCGGCCGAGCTGGTGGTGGGCTGCGATGGCCGCGGCTCCACCATCCGGCGCCTGGCGGCTCTGGAGCTGAACGAGGACAACCCGCCCCTGGAGGTGCTCTGGTTTGAGCTGGAGAACGCAGCTGCGGCCCACCTGCAGCCCTGGATCGCCGGCCGCTTCGCCACCCTGATCGGCGACGCCGGCAGCTATGCCCTGTTCGGCACCGCCCGCGGCGGCGTGCGGCTGGGGTGGCTGCGGGAGCGGGGTGCCGCTGGCTCCTCCGTCCCCTGGCCGGAACGCTGGGCCCGCAGCGCTCCGCCCGAGCTGGCGGCGCTCTGGCGCAGCCTGCCCACCACCAGCGTGGGGCCACCGCTGCGGTTGAGCGTGCGCTCGGGGCTGGCGCCCCGCTGGCAGCGGCCTGGATTACTGCTGCTCGGCGATGCCGCCCATCCGATGAGTCCGCTGCGGGCCCAGGGGCTGAACATGGCGCTGCGGGATGCCCTGGTAGCGGCCGAATGGTTGCTGCCGCTGCTTAGCGCCGGCGGGGGAGCCGGCGGTGATGAGGCCAGCTGCGGTGATGAATGCGGTGAGGCAATCGCCGTTGGGGCTGGGCGGATGGCTCCCGGCCCAGCCGCCGAGGAGCCGCCGCAGCGCCGCGCGTTTCAAGAACAGCTCGACCAGGCCCTGGTGGCGATCGCCGAGGCGCGGCTGCCCGAGATCCGTGCGGTGCAGGCCCTGCAGCGCCAGGAGCTGGGCCGGGGCGAGCTGCTGCGCCGGCAAGCCTGGCTGCGGCGCCTGCTGGCCACCACCGCCCCCGTGAGCGGGCCGCTGCTGTCGCGGCGCTGGCAGGCCGGACAACCGACCCTGCGGACAGGCCTGCCGCTGCCCGAGGGCCCACCATGATGCAAGCCCGATGTTGTGCCGTTCCCTCGCCATGGCTCCGCTCCGCCACACCGCCCCCCTGGCATCGCTGAGCCTTGGGCTGAGCGCCGGTCTCACCCTGGCGACGGGCCTGACGGCTGCCCTGACGACAGGCCTCGCGGCCGGCCGTGCCTGGGCCGCCGAAGCGCCTTACCCGCCGGCCACCACCTTCCGCGAGGTGCAGCTCACCGCCTTCAGCTGCGGACGCGACAACACCCAGGCCGACTGTGACAAGGCGCGCCGCCTGGCCGACCCCCTGCTCGATCACCCCCGGCTCTCCACCGCCTGCAAGGACGCCCTCTGGAGCGTGCGCCAGCTCTCGGTGGTAACTCCGCGAAACAGCCCGGAGCGTCGCGATCCGATCGATAAGGCGAGCCGCGATGTGGCCGCCTACTGCCGCCAGCCCTATGTGGCGGACACGACCCAGCCGACCACCAATCCCGGCGGCAAACCGTTCTCCTTCAAGCCGATCAATCCCTGAAGCGGTGCCGGCAGCGGCCAGGGCTAACTTGGTGCCCCGCAGACCCTGCCCGAGCTCGCCGATGACCAGCTCCGACCTCACCATCACCGTGCGGCAGGTGGCCCTGGAGCAACCCTTCAGCGACCAGAAACCCGGCACCTCCGGCCTGCGCAAGAGCAGCCGTCAATTCCAGACCCCCCACTATCTGGAAAGCTTCATCGAGGCCTCGCTGCGGGTGATCCCCGGCGTGGCCGGCGGCACCCTGGTGGTGGGCGGCGACGGCCGCTTCGGCAACCGCCATGCCATCGATGTGATCGCCCGGATGGCGGCGGCCCATGGCGTGGCCCGGCTGATCACCACCACCGGCGGCATCCTCTCCACCCCGGCCGCCTCGAACCTGATCCGCAGCCGCGGCGCCATCGCCGGCATCATCCTTTCGGCCAGCCACAACCCCGGCGGCCCCGATGGCGACTTCGGCGTGAAGATCAACGGGGCCAATGGCGGCCCGGCCCCTGAATCGCTCACCGATGCGGTGTATGCCACCACCAAGGGTCTCGATGGCTACCGCATCGTTGATGCCGCCCCGCTGAACCTCGATACCCCCGGCGAGCAGCGGCTGGGCGAGCTGGTGGTGGAGGTGGTCGATGGGGTGGCCGACTACGTGGCCTTAGTGCAGAAGCTGTTCGACTTCGAGCGCATTCGCGCCCTGCTGCAGAGCGATTTCCGCGTGGCCTTCGATGCCATGCATGCCGTGACCGGCCCCTACGCCACCCGCTTGCTGGAAGAGCTGCTGGGCGCCCCGGCCGGCACCGTGCGCAACGGCATCCCCCTGGAGGATTTCGGCGGCGGCCACCCCGACCCCAACCTCACCTATGCCCATGAGCTGGCCGAGCTGCTGCTGGAGGGAACCGACTACGCCTTCGGCGCCGCCTGCGACGGCGACGGCGACCGCAACATGATCCTGGGCCGCGCCTGCTTCGTGAACCCCAGCGACAGCCTGGCGGTGCTCACCGCCAACGCCACCTTGGTGCCCGGCTACGCCGAAGGGCTGGTCGGCGTGGCCCGCTCGATGCCCACCAGCGCGGCGGTGGATGTGGTGGCCAAGGAATTGGGCATCGCCTGCTTCGAAACGCCCACGGGCTGGAAGTTCTTCGGCAACCTGCTCGATGCCGGCCGCATCACCCTCTGCGGCGAGGAGAGCTTCGGCACCGGCAGCAACCACATCCGCGAGAAGGATGGCCTCTGGGCGGTGCTCTTCTGGCTCAACATCCTGGCGGTGCGCGGCTGCTCGGTGGCCGAGGTGATGGCGGAGCACTGGAGCCGGTTCGGCCGCCATTACTACTCCCGCCACGACTACGAAGCGATCGCCAGCGAGGCCGCCCACGGCCTCTACGACCGGATCAAGGCGATGCTGCCGCAGCTGGTGGGTCAACCCTTCGCCGGCCGCACGATCGCCACCGCCGACGACTTCGCCTACACCGATCCGGTGGACGGCTCGCTCACCAGCGGCCAGGGCCTGCGCCTGCTGCTCAACGACGGCAGCCGCGTGGTGCTGCGCCTCTCCGGCACCGGCACCCAGGGCGCCACCCTGCGGGTGTACCTGGAGAGCTACGTGCCCACCAGCGGCGACCTAGGCCAGGATCCTCAGGTGGCCCTCGGCGATCTAATCAGCGCCATCGATGCGCTGGCGGAGATCAAGGTGCGCACCGGGATGGAGCGGCCGACGGTGATTACTTGAGGGGGGATCAAGAAGCGACTTCGGCGGATGTTTGTGATGCAGGGATTGGGTGGTCGTCAGCGCATTTAGGTGAATGCTTTGAGGAACTTCTCAACCTCGGTAAATTCGAAAGCCTGATCCACGAAAAAGGCGCTCGCAACCATCCGCTCAGCGATGCAGCAAAGAAACCAAATCGGATCAAGTCGGCAATCAGAGCTTGTGTGGAGCATGTCTTTGGCTGCATGACAATGTCCATGGGTAGAAAGCTGACAAGAAAGATCGGATTTGAAAGCAACGAGGTTTGGTGGGGTCTCAAGAACCCAACCTTTAACTCCCTGCGTTTTCTGCAGCGCTCTGGTCATATTACAGTGGTTGCATGAATCTTGCTGAGAAGGTGCAACGGTTCAAGTGGTTTCGTCAATTGACGATAAAAGAACCTCTTGCAATGCCGCCTGATTGGCGGCTTTTTCATGTCCGCATAAGCTCTGCAAGGCGCATATTTTTCGAGTTGCCTTAACGAAACAAGGCGGGTAGCCCATGCCGAGTCATTCACACGGCCTTGTTCTGCGTCGTAATACAGCAGCACGCTGCATGTCTGGTCAACAAAAAAGCCCCTAAAAAGGGGCTGTAGGAGAGGTGGTCAGTCCGGTTGGCTTGTTTGGGCCTTTCAGCCCATTGAAGCTGATGCCCCTTTGATACGACGACGAATCCGACGACTGAACGAGAAGGCCGCCGCGGCACCCAGCACAGGAAGGGGGCCAGGCACAGCCTCCGGATCAGAGGGGTCAGGCACCGTACCTTGCTCTCCAGCTCGGAACCAAAACCTTGGGCGCTCCATTGCGCCAGAATTGGATCCAGTGAATGTAAACGAACCACTGGCCATGATGTCGGCAAACAGGCCGGACGTATCTTCGTACAGCACCTCGAGAGGTGTATTTCCCACTGGGCCATAGGGCCCGAAGGGCGATCCATTGATGTTCAGGCTGTTCACGGTCATCTGGTTGTTCGCGCTACCTTGAAGGAAAATACTGGTGTATACAAAAGAATCACCAGCCAACGATGGACTGAGGGAAGTGGCTGTTTCCTGCGGATCGAGAAAATCACCATCCTTATTGAAATCAATCGAATAGGTGGTGGTTCCAGTCAGGTAGCTGTAGAGGAATTTGAAATCGTACGGCTCACCAAACACCCACACAGGCGCTCCTGTCGGATTCATTGGAACTCCCGTTGGAAAGGGATCGCCAGGAGTAAAGAGCACCGCCTCAAATCCGGAACCGCCACGGCGAGCACGTGCCTGGATCTCATAGGGGCCCGTGAAGGTATCACCGGAAACAACTGTGGCGGCTTGGGAAGGAGTTGCGCCAGGGCCAACAAGAGCTCCGGTTGCAACCAGGCCAAGGACGGTTGAAAACAGAAATCCTTTGGAATGATTGAGTTTCATTGAAGGAAATGAAAATTCCTGGCAAAGATTGCCACAAAGAATGTCAACTTTTCCTGGGTACCCTCGTATATGCGCAGGATTGACGCAGTGTTGATGCAAAATTGACGCAGAGTTGAAACGAAATCAACATTCCTGGCCACCGGGATGTCGTGGACTGTTCTTACGCCACCAGCACCCGCTCACCCTGACAGCGGCGGTGCAGGCCGAGCGCCGCAGGCTGGCAGAAGCCCTGGATCACCACCGGCCAGAACACGCTGCAGCCGGTGAACGCCGCCACCAGGCGGGAATACCGGGGCGTGAACGTGCTGATGCTCTGGATCGCCGCTGAGATCACCGACTACCAGGACGGCAGGTGGGCGAGCTTCAAGCAGTGGCAGCAGATCGGCGCTCAGGTGCGCGTGGTGAGAAGGAAACGCCGGTCGTCTTCTACAAGGAGCTGCCGCGCCGTGGCGGGGCAGCGGCGGACGGGCCGATCAGCGGGCAGTTCAAGGGGGCCGCCGCAGAGGCCACCCAGAGCGGCACCTACCTGCTGGCCAAGACCAGCCATGTCTTCACCGCGGCCCATGTGGAGGGCGACACGCCCCCCGAGCGGCCAGAGCTTCCGGGCCTGGCGGTGCGGCTGGAGAGCGCCGAGCGCTTCGTGGCCGCCACCGGGGCGGTGATCGTGCATGGCGGTTAGCGGGCCTACTACAGGCCCAGTGAGGTCCGCATCCAGCTGCCGCTGGGGATGGGTGGTGGGGCGGCACCCTGGTGCGGCCTGCAATCCAGGCGCCCAGGTGATTGTACGGGCCGAGGAAGTTCTGATGAATCCGGATACTGTGCACGGCGAAGGACGTCTTCATGCCCAAAAAAAAGCCAGGCAGTGCCTGGCGTTTGGATGATTATGCCCACCTCATCGAGGTGAAGAATGGCAATGAGACTAGCAGGTAGGGCTCAGATAAAGTTAAGCACATCCGTGCCAACAAGGGGTGGATTCCCAGTGAGAAAGGCGATGCTGCTACTGCCGCCACCAAGTGTTCCATTGCTGTCATAACTTAGCGCTCCGGTGGATGTATTGTAGATAAATTGAGCATTTGCTCCGATGGCGGTACCCGTTGCATTGGAGGTGAAGGTGGCAGCATTCGAAAAGGCAGTGTCCTCAAAAAGGAACTTATCAGTGCCAGAGACGAAGTCCGTAATTGTATCTGTGCCCTCATTAGTTGCGTTATATCGGAACCAGTCGTTTCCGGCTCCACCGGTGAGGTTGTCGGTACCGGCGCCGCCCGTGAGGGTATCGGCGTAGGCGCTGCCAACGATGATCTGGGTGCCAGCACCGCCATTGACGGTCACGTCCGCATCAGCCGTCGAGACGTTGACATAGTCGGCACCACCGGTGGCGTTGAGTGTATTGATGGTCCCCAGTTTTGTAGCAGTTTGGAACCCGGAGAAGTCGAGGATGTCGAAGCCGTTGTTGCTTCCGGTGATGGCCGCATTGTTAGCATCAAAGATCTCGACGTTCTTGTAGGTGGCACCTGCAGCTGTCGGTGCTCCGGTAAATGCGGCAAAGATGGTCGACGCGTAATCTATACCAGCGACCCCGAACTGCGTCAGCCCGATCGCCCCACCAACATTGAGGATCTTGTCGCTGTTGCCAAGTCCGCCGTCGAACAGGTCGCCCGTGTTGACCTGACCGTTCTGGATCAGAAACGTGTCGTTCCCGATTGTGGTTTCATCCACCGTCAGGAACGAGGCGGCGCTGAGGACGAAGGCGTCCGTCGTCGTAAACTGGGCGTTGCGGATGGTCACCTTGTCGAACAACTGGCCGCCGAAGTCCAAGTTGACCGTTTGCAGGTAGTTCGCACCGCTGGCACCGAAGCCACCGGTGACCGAGCCCAACGACGTGATGCCGTAGAACGCCTCAACAATGTAGTCATTGCCGTTGTTCGCATTCTTATTCACGCCGAGCGTGAGCGAAGCTGAGACTGCGGCCAGGTCGGTGTCCGCGAACCGCACGATGAGTGTCTCGGTCGGGTTGCCGTTCGCCCCGTCGCCGTCGATGCCGCGGGTGCCCTGAACGCCGACGTCATTCGGGTTGTTGACGCCGTAGCCCCGCGTCGAGACACCGCCCTGGCTCGTCTGGCGGTAAGTCACGCCGCCGCCGGTGGCCGTGACGGCGAACTTGGTGTTGATGGAGGTCTGAGCCTCGCCGCCCACGAAGGCGATCGTCGTCAGAGTGGGAGCGGCGGTATCGCCGTACAATTTGTCAGCACCTGAGCCACCAGTGATAGTGTCGTCGCCCGCGCCACCGTAAATTTCGTCATCGCCACTTTTCCCGTCAATAGTGTCGACAAAGTTGCTGCCTATGATGATCTGTTTGCCGCCGCCGCCGTTGACAGTCACCCCGGCATCCGCGGTGGAGACGTTGACATAGTCTGTGCCGCCGGTGGCATCAAAGGTGTTGATCGCGCCCACCTGAGTGGCACTGCTGAACCCGGAGAGGTCGAAAATGTCGCTGCCGTTGTTGCTGCCGTTGATGGCAAAATTGTTGCCATTGAAGATCTCGATGCCCTTATAGGTCGCGAGAGCTGAGGCTGGCAGAAGCGGGTTGATGAGGGAGTAGTCCGTCCCTGCCTTGCCGAAGGAAAGGAAAGTGGACAGGGCGCCGGTGACGTTGATGGTGTCGCTGCCACTGGTCCCCGTGTCGTTGAAGGTGTCGCCGCCCAGCTCATTGCCAGCGATGTTGTAGGTGTCGCTGCCCTCACCCCCATCCATGCTGTCGGCATTGCCGCCGCCTGTGAGGATGTCATCGCCCGCGCCGGAATTGATGATGTCGTTGCCGGCGCCGGTGCTGATCGTCTCGGCGAAGCCGCTGCCGGTGACGTCCTGGCTGCCGCCGCCGCCGTTGATGGTGATGTTGGTGACACCAGAGGTTATGGTCAAGAGTGATAGATCGACGTAGTCGGTGCCGCCGCTGGCATCGAAGGTGTTGATCACCACATCGGTCTCGAAAAATGGACCCGGCAGAGCGGGAGGAGTGGTGGTGGAGCTTGCCCCGGTAACCTTGTAGCCGCTACCAAAGTCGAAGACGTTGATCGTGTTGCCGGCGTTGTTGCCATTGATGGTTCGCGTAGCCATGGAGTTTCCTTCTGGGTGGTTGGGGAGATGGGAACGGAGAAACGGATAGGAAGGATAGATCTCTGCCTACCCTTTCACTGTTTGGCGATAATGGTCGCGAGAAGTACTTTCTTCATATTTCTTAGAACATATTACGAGTGAGTCTCAATTGCACCAAGGGCCATCATTGTGGCATCAACCCTAGTCATAGTCCATTTAAGGCATCCCCACATCACGAGCAAAAGGCACCTTTGAACGGGGCTGGCAGCGGATGGCGGGGTTGGGGTTGCCGCGATCAGGCTTTCAGCTCTGAGCCTGATGCCCCGTTGATACGACGACGAATCCGACGACTGAACGAGTAGGCCGCCGCGGCACCCAGCACAGGAAGGGGGCCAGGCACAGCAAACAGAAATCCTTTGGAATGATTGAATTTCATTAGAGGAAATGAGAATTCCAAGAAGATATTGACACAACGACTGCCCGCTTTTCCTGGGTGTTCTCGTGTATGCGCAGAATTGGCGCAGAATTGACGCAGAATTGAAACGAAATCAACAATCCTGGCTAATTGGATGTCGTGGATTGTTCTTACGCCACCAGCACCCGCTCCCCCTGATAGCGGCGGCGCTCGGCCTGCACCGCCAGTTCGTCGCTGTCGGCTTCCTCGCAGGGAAGATCAAACCAGAAGGTGGTGCCCACCCCGAGCGCACTCACCATCTGCACCGTGCAGCCGTGCCTCTCCACAATGCCGCGCACGATCGAGAGGCCCAGGCTCGTGCCCACCTCCGCGTGCACGGCGTTTTCCACCCGGTAGAAGCGTTCAAAAATTCGCTCCTGATCCATCTCGCTGATGCCCGCGCCCGTATCGGTGATCTCGATGCGCACCTTGGGCAAGGGGGAGCTCAAAGGGCAGCTGGGCGCGTCTCCGGGCCCGGTGCTCGGATCGATGGCGCAGTGGTCCGGCCAGGGGTAGGCCCGCAGCGTCAGCTGCCCGCCGGGGGGCGTGAACTTCAGGCCGTTGCCCACCAGGTCGTCGAACACTTGCAGCAGCAAATCCCAATTGCCCCGAACCTGTGGCAGCTGGGCTTCGCTCTCCAGCTCCAGCGACACCCCCTTTTCCTGGGCATTGAGCCGGTAGGTGCGCGGGGTTTGCTCCATCGCCACCTCCACTCTACCGGCTCCAGCTGCCACTCCCGATCCGATTCCAGGCGGGAGAGATCGAGCACGTCGTTGACGAGCCAAGTGAGACGATCGGTTTTCGCATTGGCAATGCCCAGAAACTCTTGTTATTGTTCTCGCTCAGCAGATCCCCCAGGTCATAGAGAGTTTCCACGTAGCTCTTGATGTTGAACAGCGGTGTGCGCAGCTCATGGGAGACGTTGCTGATGAAACGGCTCTGGGCGGCGTTGATCTCCACCTCCCGCTGAGGTCCTGCACCGTCATGGCGATGCCCTTGCGGCTTTCGCCGCTGGCATCGCGCACCGCCTGCAGCACGATCCGCACCTCCTCATCCAGCAACACCGCCCCATCGGCCATCGTGGCGATCAGCGACTGCTGCTTCACCTGGGCGGCGGTGAGCTCCTCGATATTGGCTTCGTTGTAGGCCTCCAGCTTGGAGGCCATGGTGTTGAAGCCCTCCAGCAGCTCCCCCAGCTCCCCGCCCACGGGAGGGCCGGGCGGGTTTGGAAATTGCCGCCCGCAATCGAGCGCACCCCACGCAACAGCACCTTCACCGGCTAGGTGATCGTGAGGGCATTGAACACCGACCCCAAAATCACCAGCACCCAGATCGAGATGAAGACCGCCACCGTCACCTCCCGGGTGAGGGCAGCGCTGGCCAGTAGGGTTTCATTGGGGTTGATGCCCAACGCCACCACTCCCAGGAAGCGGATCCCATCCAGCAAGGGCACGAATACATCCGTCACCTGGCCATCGGGGGTGAGGTGTTGGCGGATCAGGGGGTTGTCGGGCCGTTGGGCGAGATCGGCGGGCAGCATCAGCCGCCGGCTGACCAGCTCATTGGCCGGCGCTGAGTCGTCTTCGCCTGCCCCCATGGGGATGCCTAGATAAATCGAGCCTTCCCCATCGGCAAACACGATGTAGCGCAGGCTGCGGCAGGTTTGTCAGAAGCGTTCCGCCACGCTCGCCAGCTCCTTCTGGGTGCCCTGGCTCACCAAGGGCTTCACGTTGGCCGCTAGCAGCAGCCCCAGATAACTCACCAAGCCACCCAGGGTGGGTCAGCATCAGCAGAACTGTGCAGTGGCCCCGGGCCGGCGACCGCAGGGCCAGCCGGAGCACGACGACAGGCGCATCAATCCAGTCACCAGATGATGCCCAAATGGATGCAGCCTGGTGTTGCGGCCTGCTTTTGGCCATGCGCAGAACCATCACGCTTGTCGATGAACTGATGGCTCGCGCCGAGCAGCTGTGCGGTCCGCTGGAGCGCAGCGCCGTGCTCAGGCAGACCCTGCAAGCCCTGATGCAGCGCGAGAGTGGCAAGTAAGGTTGGTCGCCCTGGGCGGTAGCGATCCAGGCCTCGATCCGGTGCCGCGGCGGCGGAGTACGCCTTGATTCTGGCGGATTCACTCATCTGTGTGGAGCATCTGCGCACCGGCCTGCCTCGCTGGGCGGCCCTGCTGCTGGAGGGTGAAGTGCTCATCCGTCCATGGGTGATCGGAAAATCGCCTGCGGCCATCTCCGCAACAGCCATGAGGTGTTCGAGTTGCTGCAGAATCAGCCAGCGGCCACCAGCTGATGAGGCGTGGCATCGGCTGGGTCGATGACCATCTGCTGGCGTCAGCGAAACTGAGCGGATGCGGCCTGTGGTTTTTGGACCGCCGGCTGGCCGTGAACGCCCGGGAGCAGGGGGTGATGGAGGGTTGAGTTGCCGGCTGTCGTGCGGTTTCAGGCAAGGCCGCCGAGCTGCTCCAGGATTAGGCCCTGATCTTGAGGGTCGCCACTGGACTAGGGAGATAAAGATCACCAGCGGCCAGGGCCTACGCCTATTGCTGAACGACGGCAGCCGCGTGGTGCTGCGCCTCTCCGGCACCGGCACCCAGGGCGCCACCCTGCGGGTGTACCTGGAGAGCTACGTGCCCCCCAGCGGCGACCTAGGCCAGGATCCCCAGGTCGCCCTCGGCGATCTGATCAGCGCCATCGATGCGCTGGCGGAGATCAAGGTGCGCACGGGGATGGAGCGGCCGACGGTGATTACCTGAGGATGGATCAAGAAGCGACCTTGGCGGCTTTTAGCAAGAATTGCGGCCCATCGGTTTTTGGAGACCAAACGCTTGAATGAAGCGGCTGCTGCAGTGAACAACATCAGTTTACTCTTATCCTGGGGTGGATGTCCGCTTGAAAGAGCTACTAGACCCGCCCACGGATAAAAGCCCTAGCCGCCGAAGCCCGCGAAGGAACATGGCTTCAAGTCCAAGCAAGCGCGTTCAAGCTGTCGACAACCATATACAAACCAACCAAAGACATCCCCCAGGCTATCGCCTCGTTTGAATGACGAGACAATGACGCCTCCAGCTTTGCCAAGATAGGCGAGACATAACCGTGCAGCGAAAGCCGCACCGCCAGCAGCAATAATGCTGGCGTGATCATCAACAAACAATAGCCGAAAAGCACCACACTGCGCCCCAACAGAGATAACTCCGATGCGGTCAAAAAACCGATCGCAGCCAGATACGGGATCATCGAAGCAGCCTCTATGGCGGCCGCCGTCAACGCGAATACGATGACCGCGCCGACGGGGGCCGACGCATCGGTCGCATGCCTCCGCATCCGCATGAGGAGACCCGGCCCGGTACGTGCCAATTTTTCCGCGCGGCGAGCAATGCGACGCTCCTTGCCTGCTTTCGTCCAAGGCGCCATTCGACCACCGAGAGCCATGAATCCGACACCGAGGACTAACTGAGCGATCCTTATCGGTTGTGAGTTTCCCGTCTCCCGCAACGTGTCGAGTAACATCGAGGCTCCGAGTAGCAACGCAATCCCTAAAAGCAGATAGAACGCGGCTACGGTGCAAAGGAACAGAACAATCCTCCCTGGGCGTGGACGATCGGGTACCGACATCAACCACAGGGGGATGAGCAACGTACCGAAACTAGTGCTATCGACCAGCGCCAGTAAAACAAGCGGGGCGAGCAGTTCGATGTTCATCGATAGTAGTTTCTTAAAGATGCTGCAAGCGACTGAGCCATCATTGACTCATGTGTGGCGGAGGCACCAAGGCTAGTCGCATAACACCAGAAGTTCCTCTCTGAACAATCAGTAGAGTTCGACATGTTACTGCCGCGAGAGACCTAACGCTTGCCATCACCTGGCCGCAAAGAGCTTAAGCCTCAACAAGGGACTATTCGGAGGCGGCTCAGGTGCATGGCATTGTTAGCCGACATTCGATTTACCAAGATTGCATGTAGAGCAAAGCGTCTGCAGGTTCTCATTTGTTGTTTCTCCCCCTTTGCTCCACGGAACGACATGATCAACGTGAAGATCAACGCCGGGGGTAATCGCAGGGCTCGCACCACAGGCGCAACAGGAAAAGTGATCACGCTGTAGTACACGCCAGCGAAGACGCAGCGAAGGATCCCTGCCGGTCTGCCTCCTTGAAGAAGCACTCTCTATCTGTGATGGCGCTTCAGCCCCCTGATCATTCGCATACTCTATAAAAGCGTGTAGCGCCGACGTCCAAGATCCAAACCTACGATTGTATGGTGTCTGTGAGATTTCCGATGGCGGTGAAGAAAGCTCTCTACGCCTAGGCTGTCTACCAAAGTGCTGCCACAAAACGAGTAGATTCTCAAAGAGGCGCTCATCCGAAACATTCACCTCATTAGATAGAGGCAGGCCAGCCATTGCAAGAGCTTTGTTCCAGGAACTGAATCGCCTAATAACAGTGCTGCAGTCAAAGGTTCCATGCTCCGCGTATACCTTCTGAGTTACGTTAATGCCGCCGGTATTCAAGGCAACTCTCTTGAGGTCTGCAATTAACTCTTCATCGGCGACTGGGACACCCGAAACGCGCTCCCATTTAAAAGCGGAGTCATTCATAAACGCGACCTTCGGTAGGCATCTCTCTGGCAATACTAAGGGCTAGTGCCAGCTTCAATTGGGCAATCATTGGGACTCATGCCAATATCCTAGGAGATTTGCTGGTTCTCACCTGTTGGCTAACTATGTATTGGGAGGTTCCGAGAACCACGCCGAGAGCACCCCTCCTTTTCCGCAAACCACACTGCAGCATCGGGCTGGATTCTCGAAAACCATTGCAGTGCAGGCTTCCTTGACGACGTTCAGCCAAGTGTAGGGGTGTTTTGCGGGTCCGAGAACCACATGTTTGCCACGATACACAGTCCGGATCGGATGACCAGATCAGCCACAAACATCATTTTAGGCCAAGGTGCGCAATCTGACTAATCTGATCCTTCGAACGCTGCCCCTGAGTGGCAGGCAAGGAGCATGGGGTGGCGAAGCTGGTTGCTGGTGGTGGCCTGTCCACTCGAGGGGCTTGTTGGCCGGC
>Ga0208360_1000188_pt1 | contig 17457 bp, 4 predicted proteins | sample LakMenE27Jul10ns_FD_150739 | JGI IMG/M metagenome (GOLD analysis project Ga0208360, IMG submission 150739) | Freshwater microbial communities from Lake Mendota, WI - 27JUL2010 deep hole epilimnion ns (SPAdes) | ecosystem: Environmental > Aquatic > Freshwater > Lake > Epilimnion/Euphotic zone ...
GGACAAACAGCAACTCCTGGTTCTAAATTATCAAAAACATTTATAAAATTAGCTATTCCATTGATAGGACAGTAATAGTCTTTATACATAACAGTAACATTTTCAAGAATTCTTTTTGGATCAATAATTTTTATTTTAAAAATAAATCCTGAAGCTGTAATAGAGTATGTTGATTCATTAACAATGCCTCCAAAAACAAGAGCATTGCATTGAAATCTAACAGCTTTGCCTACTAGTGGCAGAATTGTTGGGATATTTGATACGTTATTACATCCTCCATATAAAAAAGATAATTCTAATGTGGAAGATCCTGATCCAACACCTAAATTAAGAGAAAAGTCTTGTAATGTAACAGAGCCGCTTATGGCTGCTCCGCCACCATTTACATAAGTAAAACTAAAAGAGGCTGGTGCGGAAGTACATAGTGTTGACATTATTATTTCCTTATAAATATCTTTTCATTATATGATACAAAGTCCAGGAAAACCTCCTCATCAGAATTGTTTTCTATAGTAACTTTCGTCTCATTCTGATATAGTCCTAAAGAATTAAGATTATCTTGATCTCCTATAATTGTATATACACCCGGAATCAAGTTTGCAAACTTTGTTGACACACTAAAGGATTTTTTATAATTTTTTGGCCCATATATATAACATTTTATATTTTTACTTAAATTTATACTTATACTAGACGTATTAGTAGTATCTGATGTTTGATCAACGACAACAAATGTTTGATCTAAAATACTTGTGGATAGAACCACCGGTTCTGATTCAATCAAGGGACTAGAAGGTAATTTTGTTTCTTCAATTATAATAGGATCATAACCCAGGTAAACAAAAATATCTCCATATAAAAATTTATCTAATACTTGTGAATTATAGGACTGGATAGTTCTTTTAGCAGTAAGGAAGTGATCGTCGTAGGAAATTTGATTTGAGTCGTATCTTATATTTCTGGGAATATTATTATATAAGTCTTTGATTCTAATTATATAGAATCCATTTTGAATATTTTGTACAGATGTGACATTTTTTATAATCTGTTGTCCTTTATATAAGGAGAACAATGATTCCGACCCTTGATCTATGTAGAAATAGTCTATATTGTATATATTTTCTGTTATTGTATTGTCTGGATTTTCGAATGCGTTATTACCAATAATATTAAAATTAATAAGACTCGTATATTCAACATTCTCTTTGTTATATAAAGAAATATTATTTATGTTATTAAAATTATTGATTGTTTTTAAAATATTTTTAATATTAATAATGTATAAATATTCATCTTTAGATATAGCGCAGTATGTTGCGTTAACGTTGACATTTTCATTCAGAATATTGAACTGTTCTAGAAAATTAATAACTGTAACGGCACCAATTTCGTAGGTGTTTATTTGAGTAATTTTTTTAATATTCTCAAGATAATATTCTGTATTGTCTAAGTCTATATCTCCAATTATTATATTTATATTTCCACCATTATAAAATTCTGGATATTCTAAACCATTAAGAATAAAACTACCTCTAACTAAACTAATATTTTCTGGATCTAGATTACCATGTTTGTCTAGTCCAAGAGTAACGTCGAAAGATTGATCTTTATCAACAAATTTAATTTCAGAATTCATAAATTCAGGATTATTATTTAGATTGATTGAAGGAGCTATATAGAAATAGTAAAACCAATTATCTGAATTATTGTCTAGTCTTAAAATTTCTATTTTTTCATCTCCAATACAATATTTATTTAGCAAGTTTTTAACTATGGAATATTCATAAATTTGTCCATCGATAGATAAATTAATACTATCCTTAGTTTTTTTGTCTTTGATTTTTTGCCAAACCTCAGAATTAGAAACGATTAATTTGTATGGAACTAGAATAGTATTAAAAATAGGTATTGGTTCTCTATATATATAAATTTGATTATCTTCATTGTTTGCTTCTATCTGAAGATTAACAGATATCTCGTTGATATTTGGTAAAACAATACTAGTTTGAGTGGAACATCCATAATCATTGCTAACCGTTAGGTCGTATGTTCCTGGAGTTAATAAATCATTAAATATATATACATAATTATTTTCGTTTATATTATCTAAATATTTAGTTTCTAATGGATGAACATATATCTTTTCTTCTGTAGTAGTATTGGAAAAAATAAAAGAAAATGGACCATATCCATTAACATTACACTCTAGATAAACATAACTATCTAATAATTTAGGAGGTAATGTTCTAGTAACAGAAAACACAATTCTACTATCTTTAATTTCAATTGTTCGTGGCCAACGATAAGAACATCCAGCGCTATCAGATAATAATACTGTATATTCTCCATGAACTATATCGTTAAATCTTATATTATTTGTTTCTGTTGTTGTAGATTGAGAATCAATTGAGCAAAAATAGGGTGGGGTTCCACCACTTATTTCAAGATATATATAGCCATTATTATTTTCACACGCATATTCTGAATATTTTAATTCTGTTATGGATAACTCTGGAGGAGATGTTATAGTTACAGAGTATACGTCTCCTTCAGCATCTGATGATGTGCTTACAACTTTGAATGTGTATGTGCCGTTAGATAAATTTGTTGCTATAAATCCATCATTAGATATAAAAGAGCTTTCAGAAAAATTGCCACCCCATTGTATGACATAGTTTTCATAAGCGCTTGTTTCGGACTCATCGAATTCTATATTTTCAATAAATATACTAGCAATATTATTATCAAAACAAGTATTGTTGATTGTCGAATATATTATTTCCATACATTATCCACATTTAATAAAGGTTTTATTCCTACTATATGAATATGTAGAAATAGTTTTATTTTCTTCTTTAACTAACCATCCATTATATTTACTGGAAGAAAGTGTAAATTGCCTATCAACACAATTTATAATTTCTGCAATTTTTGATTGATCACATCCTTGTAATGTTCCTCTAACCGTAACAGTAGCTTCTTGAGGTTTGTCTCCAATATAATGTATTATAGATCGTAAATTATTTGGCACAATAAATTCTTGATGTCTAACAGATGGCAATTTTTCATCTATCGTTGTTTCTATTGCTGCTACTCCTAATGTTTTACACGTTGGTATATCCGCATATTCTGCGTTAAATGTAATTTCTCCAGCAACAACAGATGTTGATATACTGCTAGATATTCTTTGATAACAAACTTCTTCTTTGTCGTCTGCTTCGCAAGTTGAGTTTGGAGTTGGTCTTGGTTTGTTTCGCTCTCCTGTTGGATTTGGCGATAATTCAGGCCAATTACCATTGATAATTTTTGGTAATATTTTACCCAAAGCAACATTAGCATTAGCTAATCTTTCTCCGGGTCCAATTTTATTGCCTAAAAAATTCAGAGTTGCCGGAGATAATCCTTTGATCGTTCCGCTAATTGTTCTAGTTTTTTTAGGCGTTTCTGATTCTAAAGACACTTTATCATCTGTATTAAGATCCACCCATGCGCTTGGAGCACAGCTCCCAGAGGACATATATAGATCAAATTTCCAAATAGCGGCCCCAGAATCATTTATTTCGAAAGTTTTTGTATCTATCCATTTTTGCCAACCAGAATAATTAGCTAGCGGATTTGTTGCTGCTTCTGGGCCACTAAATATAAAACTCATTAAATTAGCGGCTCTTTCTTCTATAAGAGCAATAGCCTGCTTCATGCCATCATATTCGGGAACACCACAAATATTTCTACCATAGCATGTAACGTTAATTTCTCCTTGTGCTTTAACATATGATTTTGATAAACCCAATTCGGAATCTACTAGTCCCAAGTTATCAGAATTTCCTTCAAAAGATAATTTTTCAAAATATGCTTTGATAAATCTTGCGTTTTTTTCACTTAAATTATTTCGAGTTAAAAATTCAGGATCTGGATTAACAGCCGGACCATCGCCTAATGCTTCTATCGCTATAACAATAGAATAAGTTGCTACGAATGGCTGGTCAGATTGGGATAATTCTACAGATCGTACTCGGCCAGCTCCTGATAAAAAGTCACTAGTTCCTTGACAGCCTATTGTTACCATTACGCAGTCCTGGGTGGATTGTAGGGCTCCGATGTCATTCATCTGTGTTACAATATCTTCTCCAACAATAGTGCCGTCTAAATTTACAATTAATAATCCTCCTATAATATATTGTCCACTTTTATTGTATTCGTATGATGTACTTACGAACGGAGCTGGCTTTAAATTTGTATTTCCTATTTTAACCGAACTGGGGGTGATTGTTGCCATTATAAGCACTCTATAAAGTTTTGTCGAATAGTATAGCTATTTCTAGTTTCTGTGGTGGTATTTTCTATTAGTAGTGCTTTTGCTGGAACATATTGGTTTATTGCTATTGCTAGTCCATCGTTTGTTGTGCATTTTGTTTTATTGCCACAATTATCTTCTGGATATGATGTTGCCACAGTAATATTAACTTTTTTTGCTGATTTACAATTTAAATTTTGTATAAGGGTGCCTCTTCCTGGTAAAATATGCTCGACATATTGAGGTTGTGGTTCGATAATTTCTACTGTTGTTTCTGTTTTGATTCCATCTTTTATACATGTACCTCCGCTACTATCTTGAGTTGTTGACCATTCAAAATTAAAATTGATTACTCCATCTGTTCTAGATACTGATATTGTGCCAGAGGATGGTTTTACATAATTGGAGTCCTCATTATTGCCATCTTCTGGTTTGTTTTCGCATCTACCTATATTGGTATTATTTGTTGGTGGACAATTTGGTTTTTCATTAAGTTCTAATGTTTTGCCAGCCCAACTACCTAAATCTTCATATTTTCCCCTTACTTTTGTAAAAGTTCCCATAGCATTAGCCAATTTTGAAACAGAGCATGTTGATACCAGAGTAACTAAGTCTCCCCAATCTATATTAACAAGACCCGTTACGGTTCCAGATGTAACATATGTTATATCTTTAGATTCGTATGTTCGATTATATGAAAAAATTAAATCGACGAATGCTGTTCCAATAGATGTTGGTGGTAATAAAATCATATCACAACTAAAACTTATAGATCCATCGTTATCTATCTCTATAGATCTAGACTGTAAATATTTTTTATACGCTCCATACAGTGTTATTAATTTTGAATTTGAAATACCGTATTTAACAAGTCTTTTCAAAACACTGATAGTAGTATTTGTTGATCCGCAATATGTTTCGCACTTTAAACTAATACTATTAGAAAATCTTATAAATGCTTTTGACACTCCATTAACTTCATCATAAACATATCCGTGAGAATCTTCCCCTATGGTAATTGATTCTTTTCTACTAAGTTCAACCACACCATCAGCAGCTGTTATTCCAAAGCTATTTGATGGTATAGAAGATATTAATCCTCTTAGTTCTATACTATAAGCGCCCTGGTTTACCCATGATGGATCAGGACCTTGGTCTATGGTAACATTTGTAATCCTCGCTTTGCCACCTAGTGGATTAAAATTTGGTATACCAGTAGTAACCACACACTTTGGTGACGATCCTAATTTTCTGATTAATGCTAGTCTGGACATGACTACGCTTCCGGTTTTCGAGCCGTCTTGATCTGAAACAGATACAATTCCTGTTATTTTAGCAATTATATTTCCTCCGATGATTTCTCCGGAGTCTGATGTATAGTATTCAAATGATATATTAGATGTTGGAGCATATTGTTCCTCATCTAATACCAATGATCCTATTGTAATTGACATAATTATGTATTAAGTGTTGATGCTGTGATTTTAATCCAATTATTATTGCCGCCATGAGCTAGTGTTATGTTATATAGAGAGGATAATGTTTCAAATGCGGATCCTGCTCCTGATTTTCTAATTTCTATAGTATTAACAGATGACATATTAGCTATAGTAAATTTTTTACCTAAATATAAGCCCGTGCCATTTGGTAGATAAACAATAGAAGATCCTGTTGGATATAAAAATTGATACTCGGCGTCTGTGTGTGTTAACTGTCTGGGTGATACAAAAGTTCCGGACGATGCTAAATTATTATATTCTACTTGATTATTTTGATACAATAATGATTGAACACTTCCACTACCAGAAACAGAAATCATAGAGGGTAATATTAATTGATCGGTACTAAAAGATGTAAAGTCACCGGTTGCATAATTACCATCATAACTTATATCTATTACATTACCACCGCTGTTGCGAACAATAAAATCTCCTATATCACTAACTTCCATTGTGCCACTGTTCCAAACAGTTGTGCCAATACTAACTATATCATTAACAACAAAAAGTTGTGCGGTATTTCCATTTACTCCACTACCAACAACGATCTTATCTAGATATCCAGTTTTAGCTATAAGATCTTCAACATATGTTGTATTTGGTTGAATTCCAGTTATATTTTGTCCAAAAATAAATACATTATCATAAGTATTATCGTTATTATTTTTTCCAAATATTGCATTATATTTCCCACTTGAAGTATTATTAGCGCCGTTTATAATTCCATAATCACCACCAGTAGAGATATTACCTGAACCACCCACAATAACACTAGATATTCCATTAGCGCTATTATTTATACCACCAAGTACAGCAGAGTAAATTCCTGCTGCTCTATTATTGAATCCGCCACCTAAAAAGCTATAACTTCCCGATGCTACGCTAATAGCAGATGATCGTCCTCTTTGTAGATCAACCGCATAAGACCCTCTAAGATTACCAGAAGGATCTAATTGAAAAGCATTAGTTCCACTAGGAACTAGTATTAGGTTACCGCTTGTGGAACTTAATGTATTTCCATCCAATTTTAGATTATCCACAGATATACTACCATAAACTATCAATCCAGAATCCACAACAAAATCTGATGATGTTTTAACAACAACTCCGGTGTTGCTAACATTGATATAATTACTAGCATCAGTATAAAGGCTTATAATATTATTACCAGAAAAAGATGCTAAACTATTATTAGAAAGTAGTATATTGTTAATTCCAGAAACTTTTGTATTAGCGCCGATAACAATATTATTATTGCCAGACGATACTATGTTATTGCCAAAAACTAATCCGCCAGATCCGTATATTTGATTGAGGTATCCGGCCATAAATCCGGTGTTAGAAATTGAGCCATAGTTTCCTATACCAAAAGCCACAAGAGAACCATCGTTTGCGGTTGCTAACAAAGAATTATTTTTACCAACAGCAACAGAGTTATTTGCTGTAACGAGATTAGATTCTCCTAAACCAACAGAGTAGTCACCGTGCGCTCCGTTAAGATAACCACAAGTAACCGAGTATAAACCACTATTAGCATTGCCGATACCTATTGCGGTAACATAATCTTCATTCACTTCGTTATTATTGCCAATTATAACTACTCCAAGATTACCACTACTTAAGCATGTGTTATTTATACCAAATATGCTCATGTTCGATCCTGAACATACTATGTCATCTCCAAAAAGAATATTATTTGTACCACTAGTAACTATTGATTTTCCAAAAATAAAGTTTCCAGAACTTCTAACAGTATTATCGTATCCAACTACTGTATTTACGCCACTAATACTATTGCGACCTATAGAGGCCCCATTACCATTAACGTTAATAATTTCCGAAAGCACTCCACTATTAAGACTTTTAACAATGAATGTTGATCTTTCAGAGTTGTTTGTAATAGCATTTATATTAGATACTAAGGCTAAACCTGTTTTTTCCACACCAGATGAGTTTACAAATGTGAAGACTAAAGATTCATCAATACCGCTTGCTAATATTGATTTATTTTTAATACTGAATACCACATTATTATCTGTTAATGTTGTGTATGTTGCATTACCGGAACTGGTGATTGAGAAGTGATTATCGTTATTTGTGGCTATATAAATTTTATTATTGCCACTAACACTCACATTTTCCCCACCTATTACCCATATGTTATTTCCGGATGCTGAATGATTGCTACCTATTAAACCACCAAATGTACCAGACGATAAAGAACAGTTGTCTCCTATAACAGCACAGTTTTCTCCACAGATATTATTATAGTATCCGAGAACAACGTTATTACCCTCATTAGATGACGCTGCGCCTATGATTGTTCCATCAAGATTAGAATTATTAAAACCAAGAGTTATGCCACTAGGAGCAAACACTGCCACATCTTCGAACGATCCATTGTTCATGATTCCAATATTTACTAAAGATTTTTCTGATCCGCTAGTTGTTGATTCTATTTCTGTTACGATTTTACTGTATACAACAGGAGAATTAGCAGAATTTAATCCGGAATAGGTTATTGTTCCAACAACATTATTTGTGGCTAAACCACTGGTTGACGTATTTCCAAGAACAATTGATGGACCAACACCACTCTTATAGATAACTATTCCATTTTTATTATTACTATTTATTGTTAAAGTATCGTATGCGGCGGATGTGTTTATTCCTATAGTATTTGCTCCGCCATCAACAAATAGCAGATGGGTATTTCCTGTACCAGCTACTCTAAGATCATTATCATATAATCTTTGATTAAAAATTGTGGTTTGTCCAGAAGATGACGGCAAAACTATGTCTGCTGTGGCATTTCCAGAATTGCCTATTAGTAGTGAACTGCTAGAATAATCCCATACAAAATTATTGACTCCACTAAATGATCCATCATATTTGAATTGTACGTAGCCATCATTACCGTATGGATTGGTGGAATCTTGAACAGGATCTAACTTTAACCATCCTGTTTGTGATGGTACAGAAATCAGTTGTAGATAATCATTTAGTATTGTTACTGTTTCAGAAGATGTCGAGCCGTTTATTGTCTCTGTTCCATATGGATCTAAAACTATAGCGTTTGATTGTTCGTAAGCTCCGCCTATTGTGGATTTTAATAAAAATGATAAAATTACAGGATCATCTTCAGAATTTACTTGTGGTAGAGTTACTGTTACTCCTGTAACAGAAGCATCCACAACATAGACCGCAGGAGCATATGGGGCGGTAAAAGATGATGATTTCTCTTCTAAATTAACAAACCCATTATTAATTAGATTGTCGGCAACAACACTCTCTACATATTTTGTGCCAGATGAGAAACTAACAAAATTATTACCATTTGTAGAAGATAATACTCTCTCTCTAACTAACTGATTAACTCCACCACCACTACTAATATAGCCAATACCAATTTCCCACTCCAAGTTTGTGTCTCGTCTATATATATAATAGGCTAGTTTTTTGTCCGATCCTATTGCACCAACAAAAGATCTGGACCCTAGCGTGGCTCCGGAAAGCACAAAATTTCCCGAACCATTTGTTGTTGATGTTTCTTGAATTTTACTAGCGTAATATGTTATAGACATTATAATGTTACCTATTTTTTAGAAGTGCGTAAATCTAATTGAATTCCACCATTAGTTTTATTTCTTAATTCTGTTGATATTGTATTATAAATATCGTCAGCAAACTGTTCAAGTTTTTCTCCCAATCCTTGTCCGCCGTTAACTGTTACTGTTACATTTACTGGTATGGATCCTGTTACATTAAGACTTATTGAGTCTGGTATGCTGCTAAGAGCGGTCTCTAGTTTACCAACAGTAGTATTAAATTCTCCAATAGATGTTGATAATCCTGTTGATGCTCCTCCTAAAAGTGATGCTGCTGTTGATAATGCTGTAAATCCGCTTACGATACTATCTAATGCTCCAAATCCACTTATTATTGCTGATCCACCACTAATAAACTCTTGAATACTACCAGATAACTGGCCAACAATAGAATCAAAAGACGAAAACGAACCATCCAAATTAGAACTATCAACTGATAATACACCGCCAGATGACCCTCCGGATGAACTAATATTACCACCAACTTTACCAGCATCAGAAAAATATTTGGGTTTTACAAAACCTCCAGTATTATAGTTTTGACTATTAATTTGTTGTAATAAGCCTAAATTTTGTCTAGTGGCTTTACGATTGACCACAAATTCTCCCGGAGTTAACATTGCGGGAACAGTATCGGTTCCTCGTGGTTGATAGTTTACTAATTGGCCCTTACTAGCATATATTAGTTTTGATCTTTCTAGTCTTAGTTCTTCTAATCTTGCGGTTTGCTCTGGTGTTCTTTCGTCTATTGGAATTCTTAATAGGTCAAGTTTTTCTATTTGTTCTTGTGTTCTGTTATCTGGATCTATATTAACTAAAGAGTTTTTTTCAATTTCTTCTCGTTTTGCTTTTTGCTCAGGAGATAATTCTGCTTCCAATCCTGCCGCTGCTGCTGGAGCGCCGTATGGTTTATTAGCCATTCTACCTTGCTCGGCTCCATAATATCCTCCTATACCTCTGGACATACTTGCTGTTCTTTCTGCTCTTTTGCGATTTTTGATTTGTTCTGGAGATAAATTTTTCTCAAAGTCTAAATCTGCTGAGACTAATCGGTTCTGTTCTTCTGGAGTAAGTTCATCATTAAAATCTTTACCACTTAAAGCTGCTCTTGTTGCTCTTATTTCCGCTCGTCTTTTATTTTTAGCTTTTTCTTCTGGTGTTAATGCTGTTGTTTCTCCACCGATTCTTCCGGTTTTTGGATCTCTACCAGTTCGTAATCTAAATTCTTCTCTTCTTCTAGCTTTTTCATCTTGATAGTTTTGTTTTCTTCTAGATTTTTCATCTTGATAGTTTTGTTTTCTAATAGCCATTTCTTTATCGTAAATACTCATACCAGCGTATGGATCTTTTTCTGAAACTGTTGATCCCGATGCTGGAGGAACCGGAGGTAGTGCTGGGCCGTAAACTGGCGCTGCTGGTTGTTGAAGTCCAAGTTGTCCTAATCCTCCGCCAACAAAAGAACCAATTGCGGCCAACTCGGCTTTACTAGCTGGTTGTTGAGTAGGTGTTGGAGTCTGATTATCGAATAGAGAAACCATATCGTCTAATATGTATGTTGGTGGACCTTGACGATTCTGTAAAGATTCTTTAAGTTTATTATACGCGTCATTATATGGTGTTCTCCAAGCATCAAACTCTATATTAGACATTTTGCTAATTTCTTCGCCACTGCTTTGTATCAAGCTCATTATAGCAGTCTCGAAATCCATAACAGCCTGATTATCTATGGTATTTGGAGATAGTTCTGACTGCCCTTTAATCCAGCCTAGTCCAGTTTCTATTTCTTTAGCAGCGTACTCGAATTGTTCTGGAGTTAGGTTTTGATCGGTGAAAGACGATGCGAAAAGCACGTCCATACCTTCTCCGAGGTGTCTCATACCCAATAAGCCGTTTCCATCTTTTTTCTCTGCTTCTTGAGCTTGTGGTTGTGTATTTTTCCAATCAATGCCCATCGAGTCCAATCTTACTTGAGCTATTTGGCGAGCTATAACAGCAGCCTGATTAGTCTCATTAGCTACAGCAATTAATTCAGGTATCGTCAAGTTTGACTGATCTGCTTCAACTATATTGTCGGTTCGTCCTCCTCCCAATTTTGGATATTTACCACCGTCTTGTAAATAAGCAACCCCACCCTTACTATATCCCTTAGCTCCGCCATTAATAGCCTTGAGGAGTCCAAGATTGTTTTTAGTGGCTCTGGCATTTACCACAAACTCTCCCGGAGTAAGCATAGCGGGTACAGTATCTGTGCCACGAGGTTGATATGGAACTAATGTTCCGTTACTAGCGTAAACAGTTCCCCCTTTTCTATAACCCATAGCTTTAATAACAGCCCTAAGCATATCTTGAGCTTCTTTATTTTTTTCAAAAGCTTCTGTGTTGGCACCCTGTATCAAACTAGTGAACAACTCAGAATGATTTTTAGAAACCTTTCCTGGCTCATAAAAGCCTACTCCATCAACTCCTCCTCGAAGATCTTTTATTAGTTTTTCATAGGCTCCTCCAGGTTTTGTAAATTCGTCTATTTGTGGTTGAAGAGTTTTCAATGAATCTTCGCCAAAGTATTTACCCTTAGTCTTTGATTGCATCATTCCAAGGTTGGCTTGTACACCATGACCAATTTCATGTCTTATCATTCCAGACTTGAAAATATCCTCCGACGATGGTATACCTATTGTACCACTTCCTATTCGATATTCTCCAGCTACACCGCTTTCTTTTCCTGTTAGGGCATTAACTTTTGATTTTAAATTTGGATCTATATCAAGTGCTCTAATATTAAAAATTTCTTTTTGATTGTCTATTATTTCTTTTGCTTTTTCTGGAGAACTAGAGTATCTAACCATAATATCTCTAACTTCCTCTTGAGCTTTTGCTACAAGCTCTCTTGTTTTCGCTATTATTCCTGGAGCAGATGTTCCGTGTACCCCATAACCCATTACCTTCATATTTTGAGTTTGTTCTTGTAGTTGTTTTCCTTTCATTATTTTAATGTATTCATCTTCGGTAACAATTTTACCATCAACAAGAACTTTATTAACTTCATCAGGATCATCGAAAGAGAAGGGCGAATCATCTTCCATTCCCTTGAAGGGTGAATCATCAAGAGGTAATGGTTCTTCTTGTGGCTTAAATGTTTGTTCTGGTATTTGATCTTTAGGTTTTGGTGTTTCTGGAATTGGTTGAGTTGTTTTAGTTTTTTTCTCTGATCCTAATTTTACCAAATCTTCTAAAGGATTTTCAGATAGTTTTTGTTGTTTTTGTAAATTTTCAAACCATTTTTTGGTTGATCTATTTCTCATGATATTGCTAATCATTTCAAACGGTTTTCCAACAATATCTTTACCCATATCCAATAGTCTCTGTCCTGAGCCAGAGACACCAGTCAACATATCTGTTCCAGACATACCAAGTGATACAGCGTCCGACAGTCCCTTTTTGCCAGCATTGTAAACATTTTTACCAATATTCAATAATTGTTCTGTTGCTCCGCTGGAACCAATTAACCGATCAATACCCGCTCTACCAAAAGACATAGTATCTGATAATACATCTTTACCTAAGTTTCCTAATGTTTTAGGAGTCGATTTAGCAATATCAACTAATTTATTCCCTCCAGATATAGCAAGATTTTTACCGGTCATGGCTCCCGTTTTAATTCCTCCGCCAAGAGTTTTTAGATGTCCCATTGTCGCATTAACTTGTTCTTGTGTTAATAAATCTCCAGCGTTTCCAAAAGTTAAACGACTTTTTATATTACTACCAGAACCTTTAGGAAATTTTACATTTGTATTATCAAATAAACTAGCGTCTACGCCTTCTCTGGGAATACCTCTTTGTCTAGTAAAAGCAGGATCGAGGTCATCCATTCTGCCCGCTATGCTTCTTGGAGATGCTCCTTTACCAAGACCCGGAAAAGGAATTAAACTTTCTCCAGCAATATCTCTAGTCATTTGTGCGCCCATGACTATTGGCCCCAATTCTCCTGATTCTTTTATATTTCTCTCGTCTAAGAGCTGTCCTTGGGTTTTGCCTTTGAGAAGTTGTGTGGGGTCGTCGTAACCCATGGCTAATTCTCCCAAACCAACCACTCCTCTACCTGTTTGTTCCATAGCTCTAGTAAAGTCACTACCAGCGGCATTTAGAGCTTCAAAACCTTTCTTTTCTAAAGCCTTAGTATATTCTTGCGTATCAAAACCCAAATCAGAAGCCATCATAGAGAATCCTGCGCCAGATAACATAGCCGCACCGCCTACGGTATTTAATGCAGAACCAACTGTGCCGCCGAAAAGTTCTCCAGTATATCTTCCGGTTGTTCCTAATGCTCTAATAACTGGATTAGTATGATTTTCCCAACTAAAATCTGTGTTACCAGCTTCTATTTGTTTTTGCTTATATTTATCCATTCTATCTTTTATATCGGCTACTCTTCTTTCGTCTCCTCCGGGTGGTCCTATGGTACTAGTAACGCCAGAAATAATATTATCTCCAGTATAGGCAAGCATACCCAAAGGCCCTTCATAATTTTTAGCCTTTTCAACCATTTCTCCAACACTATTTTGTAGTTCTGCCCCTTCTTTTTCAGCATCTTTGATATGAAGTTGTGCCGATTTGTTTCCTAGGTATGTCGCTTCAAAAGCAGAGCCGTATCTTTTTGAATCTCCTAAAGTATTTACAAAATTAGCTGTTGCGGCAGCTATCATAGCTCTATTCTGTTCTTGTCTAGCTAATTGTTTTCTCTCTGCTGATTCTCTACTTTGTTTCGCAAAATCTAACGATGTTGTTCTTGCTAGACTTAATAAAGACGACATTGAAGGCATTTGCTCATCTAGATCATCTGAATATTGTTCTGCAATTTTATCTTTAATACTGCTAGCTAAATTTTCATTATATCTATATTCTTTAAATAATGGATCAGTAGAAAAAAGATCTTGAAGTTTTTGAGCTTTATTTACTCCGGGATTGGTTCCTGCGGCTATGCTAGCTAAATCAGCTTCAGTTTTTGGTCCTGACCAAGCAATTTCTGGGAATTTTTTTCTTCTATCTGCAAGTTTCTGTTCTTCGGTTTTATTAGCATTAGATAGAATGCTTTCATAAGCTTTGTCTCTACGTTCTTTCTCTTGTTTTCTAAGTTCTTCGAGTCTAGCACCAGATTCTGCCGCAGTTCTTTTAGCTTCTGCGGCTTCCATATTGGTTTTATCTAGATCTGCTTTTGTAGCGGCCATTGACGCCGCATCCATTTGTCTCCTAGTCTGAATCTCAGATTGTCGTTGTTCGTCTTCTTTAGCTCTTTGTTGCTGAAATACTGATTCTTCTTGTTCCCTTTTCCTTTTTTCATATGAATCCTTAAAATTATAAAGAACATCTTGATCGGCGCTGTCTGCTATAAGTGGTATTCCTTCTGTTTTTAATCTATTATATAGATCGTCTTCTGTCATATTTTCGCTATTTGGACTATCATATAGAACGCTTATAAGTGATTTTAGTTCTGGATCTATAAGACCACCATCAGCTAAATAAACCATACCCCCCTTAGAATATCCAGTATTATTAGATCCATTATTTATAGATTTTAATAATCCCATATTTTTTTTGGTGGCTCTAGCATTAACAACAAACTCGCCAGGAGTTAGCATCGCTGGCACAGTGTCGGTTCCTTTTGGTTGAAAATTAACTAGCTGGCCCTTGCTAGCATAAATCATTCCTCCTCTAGAAGCATAACCAGCAACATTGGCAGGATTTCCATCTATACCAACACCAACCGGACGCGCTTCTAATGGTAAATCTCCAGCATTTTCCATTCTATTTAAAAATGCATCTGCCGCTTGTATTACCCTATTATAGAAAGCTTCAGACGAGTTTTCCATACGTCCAGATAATAGTAATGTGGCATCTTTTTGAGCTTCTATTGCTTGATTATATTGATCAATTGCTTGGGTCATTTTAGCGTCTGGACCGCCAACTCCTATTAATCCTCGTATAACTTCTGGATCTACCTTTAATCCGGCCTTTTGTAAAATATTAATAATATTATTATAGAATTTTTCTGTTGCGGCTTCTCTTTCTAATGGATCCATACCAGCAATTCTTGTTCTAAAGGCTTCGAGCGCTGGACCTATATCATTTATAGTGCCTGCTCCTTGATCAACCCTAACGAGAGAGCCAACTTGACTAGTAAATTCCGATATCCATTCTGGATTATTTAGATTTTTAAGTATTTCATCAAAAGTTCCTCGTCTACTTTCTTGAGCTTGTCGTAGTTCTCCGATTCTAGTAAGAGCATTAGAAGCTCTTGTGGTATTATTAGCAAGCATTTCTTGTGCTTTAGCAAGCCTATCGACCGTTGTTTTATTTTTGGCTAATCTAGTGTAAAATTCATCTAAACTTTCACCCTTTTGCTGACCACCCGCTTGTGTTTGAGCAAGTTCTTTGTCTGCTTGAGCTAATCTACGAGCTATCTCTTCTGGATCTAGGGTTCCGGTTCCACGAACAATTCCATTCGGTCCCTGAGTACTTGTTAAAGAGTCTATAGCGTTTTCAAATGGTCTATTTAATTCTGTTACTGAAACTCCTTTGCCAAGAGCTTGTTTAAGATTATTAGCAGCATCTAATTCGATAGAAGATGCTTGAATTTGTAAATCTAAAATTCTACCAAGATGATTGGTATAATTATTCATTTCGTTATTTGTTGCACTTAGCATATCATTGTATGCTTTTAGCGAAGACTCAACAGTAGTTGTGACATCGGCAAGAGGCTTTAATAATCCTTGTAGTTCTGGCACACTAGCGGCAATTTCTTCGAAACTTTTTCCTTGTAGCGATGTTGCTGATTTACCAAGAGCGGTCACAACATTTTTTAATGCTGTATCTAGAGTTGTTGAATTTATTTCTTCTCCTAGTACTGCCTTTAATGGATCAAACACCTCTGTTATTCTGTCTGTAACAGATTGATCTACTTCTCCGCCAGGAGTTTTTTGAGATTGAGCAGCCTCTAGTAGAATTCGTGGCAACTCCGATTCTAATGTTTGCTGTGCTACAGCGCTAGTTTTTATTTGTTTGCTAAATTCTGGAGAAAATCCCAAAGTTTCTGATGTTCTATCTAATGCTTGAACAAGTTCGTCTGTGGAATATGCTGTTAAATTACCTAATACATTTTCATCTAATCTTGATGGACCAACTATTTTGGCATCTCCTAGACCAGAGGATGTTGCTATGTCTCGTAATCTACCAGCTTCTGCAAATTCAGCATCGGCCCTACTTATAACCCCTCCTAATTTTTTAATCTGTTGAGCGAACATATCTATTTCAACGCTCACAGCTTTTGCTGCTGCTGCATTTTTATTACGAGTCTCTATTTCTTTTAATTCTTCCGAGGACAATCTGTCTATAGCTGCCGCTCTTTTTGCATTCAAAGCTTCTAGTTTTCTTGTTTTTTCTTCTTCTGCTGTCTCAACAGTACCATTTGCTCTAATGTCTCCTCCAGTATAACGCTTAGTTTCTGCCGCAGCAATATCTGCTTCTATTTTTGTAACTTCATCTTTGCCTCTAGCAATAGCTAGTGTTCTTTTTGTTTCAGGATTAGCATCTGCTCCTGTAAGCTTCAGATTTTTAAAAACATCTTCTAAAGATATTCCGGATGTTAATTGTGTTTCTATGGCTCTTTGTAACGCGGTTGCTTGTGGTAAAGATTCAGATAAAAGATTTCTATTAAGGGCTGTTGTATCTATTGTTTCTGGTGTTGTTCCAAAATATGTTTCTGAAAAATTAGCGGACACGTCCCTAAAAAACTCTCCAATATATCTTCCTATGGTTCCTTCTTCTCGTCCTAATAAGCCTTGTGACTCTCTGGTAACAATTTGTCTATTTTCAGCCCCAGATGAGATAATAGCCATAAGAGCATCACTAGCGGCAGATATATTGCTTGCTGTGTCTCCAACATTTTGTGAAAGATTTTGTAGTGCTTTTTCAAGTTTAGATGATTCGGTTTCTATTTTGAGTTCGTTCTGGGCTTTAGTATAAGCGTCTGCTGCCGATTCGGCATTTATAAAAGCAGAAG
>Ga0208360_1000190_pt1 | contig 17332 bp, 22 predicted proteins | sample LakMenE27Jul10ns_FD_150739 | JGI IMG/M metagenome (GOLD analysis project Ga0208360, IMG submission 150739) | Freshwater microbial communities from Lake Mendota, WI - 27JUL2010 deep hole epilimnion ns (SPAdes) | ecosystem: Environmental > Aquatic > Freshwater > Lake > Epilimnion/Euphotic zone ...
CAGGCCGTAGCTGGCCTCATCGATTGCCAGGGCACGGCGCATCATCGGCTCCGCTTCTGCCAGCCGATTGGTGGCCTGCAGCAGCTGCGCCAGGTTGTTCAGACGAATAGCCACGTTGGGATGATCCAGGCCGTAGCTGGCCTCATCGATTGCCAGGGCACGGCGCATCAGCGGCTCCGCTTCTGCCAGCCGATTGGTGTCTTGCAGCAGCTGCGCCAGGTTGTTCAGAGCCATAGCCACGTAGGGGTGTTCATTGCCGTAACTGGCCTCAAAGATCTCAACCACTCGTCGTTTAAGCGGCTCCGCATCGCTGTATGCCGCTTTTGCATCAAACAGCACACCCATCTCATGGAATAGCCGCGCAGCCGGATCCGATAGCCCAGCCTGATCAGCAAATCCCGCCACCGTCTTCGCATGGGGCGCCAGCGGTTCCAGCACCGGCCAACTGCGCACATCCTGTGGATTCCCCACAAATGCCGCATTGATCCATGCCAATGCGGCTGCCAGTTCATGGGGCACTTGCCCCGAATCCTGCCGCAGCCGCGTTACCTCCTGCACCAGGCGGTGGAGTAGGAAGCTATCGCTCTGGTTGGAGCGGCTCAGCAGCGAATAGCGATCCAGCTCTACCAGGCCATCGATCGCCTCGATCGGCTCAGCGTCAACGCCATCCCCAGCTGCAATGGCAACCTCTAGTAGCGATTCAGGGATCGGCTCCGTCGCTAACCAGGCCAGCCGGCGTAGCAGGGTCTGGGCATCTGCGCTCAGTTGCTGAAACGAGGTCAGCCAGGTGGTGGCCACACTCTGGGGGTATTGCATCAGCTGGGGGTCAAACCAGCTCAACAGCTGATCGCGGCGTTGCTGCCATTCCCTGCGGTAGCTGGAGAAGCTGATGCAGCGCTCATCGATGTAGGCGCCGGCCTGCTCCAGGGCCAACGCAAGGCAATCAAGCTGCTGGGCTAGATCCCGCGCCGCCAATGGATCGCCCGTTTCCTGCTTCCTGCTGCCGGCGGTCCGCTCCAGCAGGAACTCGGCCGCCGCCTCGGGGCTGAGCACCTCTAGCGGCAGCCGCCGCACCGCCGCGCTCCACCTGCTCAGCCGGGTGGTGACCAGCAGCTGCCCGCCGCTGGTTTGGGGAAGCAGGGATTCCACCGCCTGGGCCGCTTCCTTGGCATCGATGCCATCGAGGATCAGCAACCAGCCGGGATGGGAGCAGAGCCAGCCGAGCACCGCCTGCCGCTGGATCGCTTCCTCGCTGGCGGCCTTCTCCGGCAAATCGAGCACCGTCGCCAGGCCGGCCAAGCTGCGGTTCAGTGCCTCCGGGGTCCTGGCCGAGCCAAACAGTACCGCGCTATGGAGGGCGGCGCCGCGCCAGGCATGCTCGATTGCCAGCCGCGTCTTGCCCACGCCGCCCAGGCCAATCAACGCAACCGCCGTGCTCGGGGTGGCGGCGTTCTCGGGGATGGGGCCGAGCTCCCGCTGAAGCTTCTGCAGGTCGTCGTCGCGGCCCTTGAGCAGATTTCCCAGGGGCGCATAGGGCAAGGTGGAGGGCGGGCGGATCTGGCCTGCGGCGGTGCGCAGCTCCAGAAACAGCGAGCCCTGGATCTTCCAGGTGAGATGGTCGACGCTGTCAAAGTTCACCTCCGGATAGGTCTCAACGGAGCGCAACCGCACCAGGTGCTGCTGCTGCAAAACCAGATGGTCCGGATCAGCCATGAACCCTTCCTTGCGCGGGGCTCCAGGGCTGGGAACACAGATCAGCAGCTTGCGGCCATGCAGCAACGCCAACCAGGCCTCCCATTGCGTGTAGGAGAGCGACGGACCTTCCGGGCTCAGGAACCCGCCCAGAGCTGGAAAGCGGCTGCTTAGATCAGGGTATTGCTTGTTCAGATAGGCGAGGGAACGGGGTTTGGCCTGCGAGCCAAAACCATCCCCCACCAAGTGGATCACCGCATCGCACTCGCGGATGTAAAGATCAAGCTTGTCGAGGGTGGGCGTACCGCCGGCAATGAAGTCTTCCTGAATCTGAATGGTGACATCCGGCAGGTTCAGGTTGCGGCGCAAGACCTCGCGATAGTCTTTGAACTCCGCACTCACCGTGGAGAGGAACAGCTGAACCCGAGCCATTCCCCAAGAGCCGACTAGCTCAGTACTTTAGGGCCATTACCTCAGAAGTTGCCCTGGAGCCCAATGGCTGCTGTGGGAGGGAGTTCGGGGGGGGGTGGAGCAGGCGATGGCGGCGGTTCGGCGGGGATCTTCCGATGAGCCGTCGCTTCAATCCCTAAGGCCTTCTCTGCAGCAGCTGTTCAAACAACTCAATGATGCGTTCTTCAAGCTGATCGATACGCCGGAGCAAACGACCCTCCAACTGGGCTAAGGCCTCCTCGTTGACAGAGCCAAGCTCAGGTCCCGATCGGGCTAGTGTTCGGGCCTTTGTGGCCCAGGCGCCACTCACAAATACGGTGCTCAGATAGTCCCAGGTTTTCTTCTTGGTGGGAGCGGGGCCCAGGGCGGCTTCTAGATAGACATGGGCTGCTGCGGCAGAACCGAAGCGTGCTTTGAGGGCCGTTGGAGTGCACTGATCCTTAGGCAGGAGGGATTGGGGCCCAGCCTTCAGGGCCGGGGCCTCCTTGGCCCCAGAAGGAACACCAGGAGCCACCTCCTCCTCCACCAGCTGGCGGATCGCAGCGTTCTGCTCGCCCACGTTCAGGCGGCGCATGCGCTCGATTAGCCGGGTGATGTTGACAATGCTCCAATAGCCAGCTTCCTCCTTGGCGGCATCGAGCTCCTTCAGCACGCCATCGAGGGCCTGCTGCTTGTCCTCAAAGGCCTCCAGCTCCCTGTGCATCTCCTGGGCGATTCGCAGGGCCTCCGCGCCACCGTGAGCTCCCGGGAACGGCGCTGTAGCTGGCCACGGGAGCGCGTCAGCGAGGCATGGCTGTTGCGCATCGCTTGGTAATGGTGCTCGATCTGGTCTCGGCTCAGGGCGCTCAGATCTGCGGGGAAATCGCTGGTGGAGCGGATGCCCTTGCACTCCACGATGGCCTTGGCGGGATCAGGAGCCACTGGACTCGATTCAGGCTCCTGTAATGGGAGTCTCAGCTCCGCTTGCTCGCTTTCGGCCATCGGATCAACGTTGCGAACTCCATCTCAGCATTAAAGGACAGGCCATGACCAGCTCAGACGATTCACTGGTCATGGTCTGGTCATGGAACGATTCACATTTCTCTAAGTGAAATAGTCATCCTTGCAAGCTCCTGATCTAGGGAAGCCCTGTAAATACCGGAGCTGAAGCAGCTCCCTCCGGGCGCGGCGGAAGCAGAGCGATCAGGTGGCCTGAGTGCCTGCTAGCAACGCAGCCGCCCATGCTGGCAAGGGTTCCCGATGCAGCCTCAAGGAGCCGTTGGTGATCGTGAACACGGGAGCAAACGGATCATCCGCTGAGGAGTTGTCGTAGGCCCGCAGCACATCCACCAGGGGGATTGAGGCACGCACCTGATCCAGCAACCGGGGAATGCGGCTGATCACCTTGTCCGCTGGGACGTTATGGCCACCTTCGCTGACCCGGCCGGCGATGCGGGCTTGGTTGAGATCGGTGCTCTCCAGGTGGATCAACACCATGATCACTTGATAGCCCAAGGCCTTGGCGTGAGCGATGAAATCGACTTTGGAGTGATGGGAATAGACCGTTTCAAAGCAGAAGCTCACGCCCTGCTCCAGGAGCTGATATCGCTGCCGTTCCGCCAGTTGGGCGGCCTGATAACTGTGGGCCTCCGGGGCCTCCGCAAAGACGATCCTGGCCAGCAGATCGGCATTCACGAAGGGCAGCCCCAGTGGCTCGAGCGAAAGCCGGTGATAGGTGCTTTTGCCGGCCCCGTTGCCGCCCACGAGGATCCACAGCTGGGGGCGTTCGCTCAAGCTGCCGCGAGATCGCAGGGCCGGAACACACCACCTTCAAAGGTGCCGGCAGTGCGGTTGCCTTCGTTGTCGATCCGTTCCAGCAAGCCAGGCCGGCTGGGGCAGGCCTGGTAGCGCATAGAGGACGTGCTCACGGATGCGGCCAGGCTGCCGCTCTGGCGCTGGGCATCGAGGGATGCGAACACGCTCTCCGGCGCCACCGCCGCCGCCCGCACCGTCTCCACCCGCAGCCGCGCCAATCCGGCCTTCACATCAAGCAGCAGGTCGGGGTCGAGAAGGGCCGCCACGTCCTGGCCCAAGGCGGCCCAGTACTCAATCTGCTGGGCAGCGCTGCGGTGGTGGCGGGCACCGGCCAGAGCCGCCCTGCGCATCAAGTCGTCCTGCAGGCGCACAGGGGAGGCGGATTTCGCCATGGATGATCCGATCAACGTCGACTCAGGCCTAACCGTAGCAGTCTGCTACGCAGTGTGAGTGCCTGGGACAGGTGTTGAAAGCTCTGGTCAATGGCTGTCGCGTTCGGTAGCCGCCATTGTCCGGCGACAATGAAGTTGGCCGGCGGCCAAGGGGGTTGGACGCGGGACCCGGTTGAACGCAACACCCCCAGACGCCTTAGCATTGCTAGCAGTGCATGCAGTGCAGTCAGGAGCAGCCCATGGCCACCCTCACCATCCGGAACCTCGACGAGGGCACCAAGGCCCAGCTGCGCATCCAGGCCGCAAGGCACGGCCGATCGATGGAGGAGGAAGCCCGCACGATCCTCCGCGAGGCCATCGAAGCCAAGCAACCATCAGCAGCAACCAAGCAAGGGCTGGGCAGTCGCATCCAGGCCCACTTCGCTCCGTTAGGAGGAGTGGAGTTGGAGCTTCCTGTGCGTTCGTCGCAACCAAGTCCAGCCCAGTTCGGCGCTGAACCGTGATCGAAAACCCAGGAACGCCACCAACCAGCAGGGAAATCCCGCGGTGATCCTGCTCGACACCAATGTGATCTCGGAGCTGATGCGCCCGCAACCAGAGCCAAGGGTGCTGGCCTGGGCCGATGGCCTCGATCCAAATGCGGTGGCGATCACAGCCATGAACGAAGCCGAGATTCTGCACGGCCTGGCCCGGCTGCCAGATGGGCTGCGCAAGCAGGACCTACAGCAGAGCTGGAACGCCTTGACGGCCGACGTGTTTACCGGCCGGATCTGGCCGTTCACCAGCGAAGCGGCCCACTGGTACGCCCAGCTGCTGAGACGCCGCGAGCGATTGGGGCGATCCATGGCTACCGCCGATGCGGTGATTGCTGCGACGGCTCTGGCCCAGGGAGCGTCACTGGCCACCCGTGATATCGCCGACTTTGCCGACATCGGGCTGGAGGTGATCAATCCCTGGGATACCCCATGACCGCCACCCCATGAATCAGGGAGTAGGGGCGCCTGCTGGCTTCCTGGACGACACGCTGTTCGCAACGACGACGACGACGCGCCGGACCCCTCCATGTTCCGCCGCGGGCAAGGGCTCAACGCGAGCTGACGCGGCGGCGATGGCGGCGTCCCGTCGCGGCGCCCATTGGCGTCTGCCGTTCATGTCCCTTTCCAGTTGCCGCGCTTCTGAGCGCGATCCAGTTGCCCTGGTGAAGCCTGCCAGCGTTGGTTGCTCTGGCTTTTGCGCAGCCATCAGCGGGAGCCCCTGAGGCGCTGCTGGATTGATCACCCCTATGGGGAAGAAGAGATCACCCGGCTGGAGGATGAGCTGCTCCAAGCAATCGAGAACTTTCCAAGAGCGGATCGCAGACGCAGTCTTCCGCGTAGGCGAAGCCTTCCGCGTAGGCGAAGCCTTCCGCGTAGGCGAAGCCTTCTCGAAGAGAAGCGGTTGCGATCGATCAGCAGCTCAGGGAGGTCCAAGAGGAGCAGGAGGTCCAGGTCGAGCTGGAGCAGGCGGCCATGTTGGCTAAGGCCTCGGGGTGCCCACCGCATCAAGGGCAGCGACGTGGCGACCGTGCGGCGGATCGGATTCCGTGATCCGCCGCAATCCGTCGGTTGATTCCCGCTGCGGAGGTTCGCTTGTTTGGCTCCAGGGCCCGCGGCGAGGCCGGCCCTGATTCCGATGTCGACCTGTTGATCACGGCTCCGGATGCCTGGCTGGCTAGCCGCGACCGCTTTGCCCTGCTCGCCGATCTCTGGGGCGCGGTAGCCCAGCCTGATCTTTCGGTCGATCTGGTGCTCCACTCCAGCAGCGAGGCCGCCCGCCGGGCGCAGCAGCCCGGATCCCTCGTTCAGGAGGCCATCCGCGAGGGGGTGTTGCTTGATGTCCTCCCTTGAAGCCGAGCGGCTCCTGAGGATTGCTTGCCGCGACCTGCGCACCTAGCTGCGCCTGTGGAACCGCATCCGCCCTTAAAGTAGTGAAATCAACTACACCCACGCTCTTGGCTGGCACCGGCTCATCCCCCCATCCAGGCGTTGTGAGCGCATCCGAGGCCAATCGCTCCTTCTCGACCCTGCTGCGGCAGGTGGCCCAGGGGCAGCGCTTCACCGTGCTCTCCCATGGCCGCCCCGTCGCCACCATCGCCCCGGCCGCAGAGAGCACAGCCTCCCTGGGGGTATCGCGCCGTGCCCTGCTTGCGCGGCTGGCAACGCAGCCGGCGAGCGGTGAACCCCGCAGCTGGCAACGGGACGACCTCTACGACTGATGCGCGCCGCGCTTGACACCAACCTGCTGGTCTATGCCGAAGGCTTCGGGGATGAAGCCAGGGTGAGCGCGACGCGGCGGTTGCTGAATCAGCTCAGCGAAGCCGACCTGGTGGTGCCGCTTCAGTGCCTGGGTGAATTGTTCAGGGTGCTCACCGGCAAGGCTGGTCATCCGGCCCGGCAGGCCCAGGACGCCGTGCTCGGCTGGATGGACGCTTACCCCGTTCTGGAGTCCAATGCGGCCGCCTGGCGGGGCGCCATGGACCTGTGCGTGGCGCATCAGTTGGCCAGTTGGGACGCCCTGGTGCTCAATGTCTCCGCCGAGGGGGGTGCCCGTCTGCTGCTCACGGAGGATCTCCACCACGGTTTCAGCTGGCGAGGCGTGCGCGTGGTGAACCCACTGATCGAGCCGCAGGATTCGCTTCTAGGGCAGCTGCTGGGCGGATGAAGCCGACAGCCCGGCGGCTCAGTCCTGTTGCTCCTGGAGTTCCCTCGGTGGGTGCCATGGGGAGCCCTCCGGGGGAACTCCAGGAGCAGTGCGGAGCGGAGTCGCTCTGGATGCGCTGAGCCACGGCTTGCGCTGAGCTCTCGCTGGGCGCCGCTGCTGCAGGCCCCTCCGGGGTCCTGCGGCAGCGGCGCCATGGTTCCCTCCGTCCTTGTGGTTCACCGCCACCAGTGGCATGGCCACAAGCGCAGGGCGGTCAGTACACCCGGATCGAGCCCCAGACTGTTGAGCACTGGAAGCTGTGCTCCGATGAGCTGGCCGGGTTCTGCGGCTGTCCGGTAGCGGCGCTGCATTCCCTGCGCTGGCCCTTCCTGGATGTGCCGGTGATCGATGGGCCAGCGGTGGCGGTACGGCCGGTGCTGGGTTCCGGTGGGGTTGATCGCCCTGGTCAGGGCCGCGGGGCTCTCGCCTGGCGTGCGTTCGATCTCTGGGAGGCCGAGAATGGCCTCTGGGTGTTCCGCCGCCATGCCTTGCCCCTGGAGCCGCTGAGCTGCCCGGTGGATCAGGCCTGCTTGAATTCGATCTGCTGGCCGCTGCTTTGCAACTAATGGCCACTGCTCTACAACTAACGCGTGGCGCAGCGATCTGACGCTAGCTCCGCCATGCTCAGCATCCGGTTGGAAGTACAGCGCGAGCGCGCTGAGTGGGCCCTGGCTCGGGGCTGAGGCTTCAGCTGACCGTTTCGCGGAAGACGGTTTCGGCCGGATCCATCGGAAACGAGCAGCTGATCAGCGCCTGGATGATCTCGGGGACCGAACGACCACTGCGGACCGAGAGCTCCTCGATGCGTTCATAGAGATCGGGGTCGATCTCCAGCTCCAGACGCTGAGGCAAGCGCAAGGGATCAGACATACCAAAAACAACGTGATGGGGGGGGGGGGGGGGGGGGGCGAAGAGGTCAACGCAGTTGAGTCAATGCTGTTTGTAGGATTTACTTAAATCGAGACAAATTTTAAGGCGATTTTGTAAAATTTATACAGATACTCCAATGTTAGCCCTCCAGAAGCCTTCTTTTTGTATCTAGCGCTACATTTCAGCGGGGCTCAGGTTTGAGCTTGATCGCCGCAGCGGCTGGCTTCTTTGCAGAATGCTTCCATGGCCCCAACCAACCCGCTGCGCCACGAAAGCACTGCTGTGATGGCGGTCAACATCGGCCGGGAGCTCAAGAAACTCCGTGCCGCCTTGGCCAACAGCCGCGGGGACCTTGTCGCCGAACCCCGCATCACCGCTGCGGCCCTGGCCCACCTGCTCCTATGCAGCCGCGAGCTCCTGCAGAACCTGCTGATCGACACCGCCAGGCGTCCAAGGCGGATCGAGCGGTAGCGGGCACCGGGCGCTTCTGGCTCTGCTGACGGGCCAGCTCCACCAGGGCATCGGCCAGTTCCCAGGGACCCTGCACCAGGGCTGTCAGCCGACATCGAAAACTGGACCAGCGCAGCCCAGCGGCATCACCACCACCCGCCCATGGCGACGCTGCACAGATCGAGCGGGCCGAATACCGGGCCCTGCGCCTGTTCCTCTGCAGCCCCCTCTGCCGCGATCCGCTGGCGGTCCTCGTCGTCCGCAATGACCTCTACCGCCGTGCCCAGCAATGCCTGGTGCAGGTCCATCAACGCATCACCGGTCCGATCGCCAGCGCCCAGGACGATCCGCTGCCCCGATCAGTCCTGGCGATCTGCCCGCAACTCGAACCCCATCTCGGCCAGCTGCTCGAAAGCCTCTGCAGCCTTGATCCAGGCGTAAGAGACACACTCTTCCGGCAGCCGGAGGGGGAGATGATGGCGATTTTGGATGTGTTGGAGCCGGTGGTTTAAGGCGAATAGTTTGATTAACGCCGAGTTAACAGGACCGGGGAGGCCGACGACGAATGGCCGCATAGGGATGATGCATGTCATACCTTGGTGCGGCCAAGCGTTGGCTGCCGGAGCCAGAAAGGGTGTCGAAAGCTCGCAGGACAGCGTTGCAACGCTCCAAGGGGCTGGAAGGTTTCGGCATCGTCAGGGATCCGCTGTTAGAGGGTTCCCGAGCCACCTGTTGGATTTGTTCTAATCCTCACCTTGAACTTTTTTGTTTGGGACTAAGTCCCAAACACATGACCCAACTGGGGTTTTCGGCGGTCTTTTGCGGTCTCACTCCGGATAGGTGTTGAGCCAGCTCGTTCGCCGGAAACGTCTGCGGGACAGACGTTCTGCCAGTCGTCGCAAGGGGAGAGAGAAAATGGGTCGCCTGAGATTCGAACTCAGGACCAATCGGTTAAAAGCCGAGTGCTCTACCGCTGAGCTAGCGACCCGAAGCGCCTGGGGGAAGGAAGCTGGACGTCCGGCTGGTGCCGGCATCCGGATCGCCATCCAGTGCTGAAGCGAACGTATCACCTGGAGGGTCGCCCTCGCCACCGTCCGCCAGGTGGCGGGGGCTGCCTGCCTGCGGCAGAAGGAGGCCGGTGGGGAGCTCCTGGACCTGTGGGGGGCGCTGGGGTGCCGCTCCCGGGTCGGCCGGGGTTAGCTGGCCCAGGGGGGGAGGTGGATCTCCCAGCGCCATAAGAATGGCCCGAAATCCCCTGCGCTCCAATGGACCATCCCTTTGAGTCGGACGTGATGGCGACCTGGGGGGAGCCCGTGGTGCACCCCGAAGCCTGGGTGGCGGCCTCGGCGGTGCTGATTGGCGATGTGCGGCTGGCGGCGGGGGCCAGCCTCTGGCCCACGGCCGTGGCCCGGGCCGACCTCTGCCCGATCGTGGTGGGTGAGGGCAGCAACGTGCAGGACGGCGCGGTGCTGCATGGGGATCCGGGCCAACCGGTGTTGATCGGCGCCGATGTGACCATCGGCCACCGGGCCGTGATCCATGGCGCCACCCTGGAGGACGGCTGCCTGATCGGCATCGGGGCGGTGGTGCTCAATGGCGTCACGGTGGGGTCGGGAGCGCTGGTGGCGGCCGGTTCGGTGGTGACCCGTGATGTGCCGCCGGGAACCCTGGTGATGGGGGCGCCGGCCCAGTCGAAACGGGAACTGGACGCCGAGGCGATCGAGGGACAGCGCCAGCACGCCCGTCGCTACCGGCAACTGGCCATGGCCCATGCCGCTCGGGAGGGTCGGCAGCACTGCGGCGCCTCAGGAGCCTGATCAGGCCTGGCCGCTTGGGGGCTCAGCGGCAGGATCGGCAACGCAGGGAAGCTTCCGACCACTGTGGCCGAAAATCCACCCTCAGGTGTCAGAGGCTTTAAGGGGTCAAGATTCCAACGGTTACAGGCAAGCGCGGGTTGAGATGTCGGGATGCAGATCGGCAGGCCCCCTGTCCTCTGTTTCAGCCCGGGCTGCCGCTGGTCAGCGTCCACGGAAGCGCCTGAGCCGGGACGGTCGTAGCTGACCACGGTCGTGGGACTGACCACGGTCCTAGGGCTGACCCTGACCTGGCAGCCAGTGCATCGAAATCGATCAATCCCCACCCGGCGGCGCGAACGACCAGGGCGGTTCCTTAAGATCACTCAACCACGCTCACAAGCCACCATGGACCTCAGGCTCATCCTGGTCGCCGCCCCGATCCTGCTGGCCGCCAGCTGGGCCGTGTTCCACATCGGCCGTGCCGCCGTGGGCCAGCTGCAGCTCTTTATCAAGCGGGCCGCCTGACGCCTGGGCCCCTACGGGGCTATCGATTAGAACCGCTCGGACCTGTCGGGACTCCTGAAGGTGTGCCTGAGCAACGACCGCAACGTTGACGGGAATTGGGCAATCCACTGGTTGCCCAGCACCTCACCCCTAGCGTGAAGTCACTCTGCCCCTACCCGTGTGGTGACTTCCACGGCTGATATCACTGCTGCGGCTCTCCTTGAGCCCACAAGGCTGGAGGCAATGGTCCGAGGGGATCGAGGGTCCGGCAATCAGATCGGCGGATCAGAACCTGAGGTGCTGGTAATCGGTGCCGGCCTGGCGGGAACCGAGGCCGCCTGGCAGGTTGCCCAGGCCGGCGTGCGGGTGAGGCTGGTGGAGATGCGGCCGGTGCGCCGCTCCCCCGCCCACCACAGCGGCGAGTTCGCCGAGCTGGTCTGCAGCAACAGCTTCGGGGCCCTCAGCAGCGACCGGGCCGCCGGGCTGCTCCAGGAGGAGTTACGACGCCTGGGGTCCCTGGTGATCGGCACCGCCGATCAGCACGCCGTGCCCGCCGGTGGCGCCCTGGCGGTGGACCGGGGCCGCTACAGCGCCGCCCTCACCGCCGCCCTTGAAGCGCATCCCCTGGTCACAGTGGAGCGCCGCGAGCAGAGCGAGCTGCCCGGCCCAAATCAGATCACTGTTCTGGCCACCGGGCCCCTCACCGCCGATGCGCTGGCGGAGCAGCTGCGCAGCTTCACCGGCCGTGATGACTGCCACTTCTTTGATGCCGCCAGCCCGATCGTGGAGGGGGAATCGATCGATCTGGGCGTGGCCTTCCGCGCCTCCCGCTACGACAAGGGCGACGCCGACTACATCAACTGCCCGCTGGACCGGGAGCAGTATCTGGCCTTCCGCCAGGCCCTGCTGGAAGCCGAACAGGCGGATCTCAAGGACTTCGAGGCCGAGTCGGCCCACTTCTTTGAGGGCTGCCTGCCGATCGAGGAGCTGGCCCGCCGCGGTGAAGACACCATGCGCTACGGCCCTCTCAAGCCGATCGGCCTCTGGGATCCCCGCTGGGGCGATGTGAACGACCGCGAGGTGCGCCGCGCCAACCGCGCCTATGCCGTGGTGCAGCTGCGCCAGGAAGATCGCGATGGTCGCCTTTGGAACCTGGTGGGCTTCCAGACCAACTTGAAGTGGGGCGAGCAGAAACGGGTGCTGCGCCTGATCCCGGGCCTGGAGAACGCCGCATTCGTGCGCTTCGGCGTGATGCACCGCAACACCTTCCTGGAGTCCCCCCAGCTACTGGATGCCACGCTCCAGTTCCGCCAGCGCCCCTCCCTGCTGGCCGCTGGCCAGATCACCGGCACCGAGGGCTATGCGGCAGCGGTGGCCGGTGGCTGGCTGGCCGGCACCAACGCAGCCCGCCTGGCCCAGGGCCTGGAGCCGATCACCCTGCCCCACACCACGATGGCCGGAGCGCTCACCCACTTCGTGGCCGAAGCCCCATGCGGGGATGGGCGGGGCAAGGGGCGCTTCCAGCCGATGCCCCCCAACTTCGGCCTGCTGCCCGAATTGCCCGAGCGGATCCGCGACAAGCGCCGCCGCTACGGCGCCTATCGCGACAGGGCCCTGACGGACCTGGCCACGACCCTGGAGCAAAAGGCCTGCGCACCACGAACCACCAGCCCTCACGGGCAGGTTTGAGCCTGATGAGTCCCTTACTGAGCGCAGATGGTGTAGCCGGTCGGCCCATAGACCAGACATTCCGGCTTGGTTCCGTATTGCCAGCGAAACGTGCGGCCATTAACCCCGCCGGCTTCGAAGCAACGATTCCGCTGGCGTGCTCAGAACTTGCGCAGTTCCCTGCGGATCTTGAGGGACTGACCGGAATGCTGCTGGTTGAACAGAAGGATCCCAGCGGTCACCAGCACCAGAGCGAGCACGGCGATGGCCGGCCAAGAGCGGAACGACCGTCGCACGGTTACGGACCGGCGGGTCGGTGCTGCGCGGCGCCGCCTGTGCGCCTGGTGGTCGTACCTGTCCATCGGTTGCGGCGGCGAGCCCGATTGACCTCCACTCTGGCGGAGAAGCGCGTATCCGGGGCGCTGGCGGCTGCAACGGGTGATGTTCCGCCCTGGCGCAGCGACCACGAACAGCCGTGCTCGCCGTGGCCAAAGCCAACGCCTCCCGCATCCCGGAAAAGCTGCCGCAGCGATGCAACCGGTGATCGAGACGCGGTGCAACTGCGGGTGCTGAATCAGCGAGGAGAGAGAGTGGCTCTTGCATTCCCGATCGTGCGCTCTGCTGTCAGTTTCCAGCCATAGACATTTCCAGGCGGTTCGATACAGTGTGACCTGAAAGCAACTTCCATGCACCATGCTCACCGGATCTGAATTACTCGCCAAGGTCAAGGAACTCGGCGATGTCTCGAAATCCGATCTAGTTCGTTCCGCCGGCTATGTCAGCACCAAGAAGGACGGCACCGAGCGACTGAACTTCACCGCCTTCTACGAGGCCCTGCTGGAAGCCAAGGGCGTCAACTTCGGTGACGGCGGTGGCAGTGGCGGCAAGCGGCGTCCTGGCCGCAGCTTGAGCTTCAACACCAAGGTGCAGTTCAATGGCAACCTGCTCGTCGGCAAGGCTTACACCGCCCAGTTGGGCCTGCAGCCCGGTGATGAGTTTGAGATCAGGCTGGGCCGCAAGCAGATCAAGCTCATCCCCCTGGGCGCTGCCGAGGAGGAGTGAGGGCCTGCCCTCCCGCACCACGGTTGATCGACGGTTCCGAGGCCGCACCGGCCACCGTGCTAGCCCATGGGGCCGGCGCCGCGATCGACAGCCCGTTCATGGCGGCGATGGCCAGCGGGATGGCCGGGAACTGGGCCACGGCTCCTGGCGAATCTTCACCTCGATGCCTTAGTTCACCGCTTGCGGTTGCGGCTGCATTCGAACAAGACCCAGCTCCACCGACCGAACCAGCATCGGTGCCAGTTTCGTGAAGTTTCGTCTGATCGCCCCTCGCATACGCCCCCGTAACAACAGCCTGCTCCGCATTCGCCGGGGACTGCGGCATTGCGATCCCGCCATCGGCCAGCGTTAGGTGGGTTGGTGAAAGGGCCTGGCTCAGCCAGCCGGGTGGTCGTCGAACCAGGCCTGCAGGTCGGCAGGCTCGGTGAAATCGAGCAGGTCTTCCGCCAGCTGTTCCAACTGCTGCAGGGGCAGGGAGGAGAGCCGCTCCCGGCTGCCCTCATCGAGGCTCCCGAAGCGGCGGCTGAGCTGGCGAATAGCCAGGGCAGCGGCTTCCTGCTGCCGGCCGGATTCGAGTCCCTCCTCACGGCCTTCCTGACGGCCTTCTTGCCTTCCCTCCTCCAGGATCTCCTGCACCGCGCGGGTGTGGCGCAACTCCTGCAACGGCAACCCGGCGATCATCAGAATCTCCTCCTTGCTCAGCTGTGGAAATCGTTCAAACAGCATAGAGAAAACCACCGGCTCCAGATCCCGGCGGCTCGCCAGGATCCGCCGGCAGCTCTTCTGATCCCGTCTCGCTTCCCAGGGGCCAGAGCACGCCATCGAGGCGATGGCTGCCCGCTTTGAGCTCTGGGGCCGAGAAGCGGTACTGGCGATCCAGCTCTGTGGGAACCGCACCGAGGGAGGCCTCGAGGCCTGGGGGCGATACCGCCAACCAACGGGTCAGATCCGGCGGCGGCGCTTAGCCTTACACCATGAGCAGTCGCATCACCCACAACCCCCAGCAGTGCGGCGGCAGGCCCTGCATTCGCGGCATGCGGATCCGCGTCCAAGACATTCTTGAGCTCTATGCCGCCGGTCAGAGCAGCGAGCAGATCCTGGTCGACTTCCCGGATCTGGAAGCTGAAGACCTGCAGGCCGCCCTGGCCTATGCCGCACGGCAGATCGACCACCCCGTTCTGGTGGGATGAGGCTCTGGCTGGATGCCCAGCTGCCGCCGCTGCTGGCGGGCTGGATCAATGCGCAGGGGTGGGGAATCCAGGCGGTCGCGGTGCGTGATCTCGGGCTGCGCGAAGCTAGCGACACCGTGATCTTTCAGGCAGCCCGAGAGGCTGGCGTTGTGGTGATGGCCAAGGACCGTGACTTCATCCGACTGCTGGATGAACAGGGCCCACCACCTCAGGTGCTCTGGTTGCGACTGGGCAACTGCAGTAACGCTGCTCTGCAGGAGGTTCTCTCGACCACCCTGCTGCGGGCGATGGATCATCTGCGTGACGGAGAGCCCTGGGTTGAGATCCGTCCGAGACAGGCAAGTGCGGCCTGATTCGCTGGGAACGATCACCACCACGCGCTTGGGCTGAAGCGAGGCCGTCACCCCTCACGCAGCAGCGGTTGGCTGAATTCCTCCGCGCGCCTACCACAAGCGTGATGCGGCTCCCCTTCCTACGGCAGACTGCGGAGCCAAGCCACACCCCTCCAACTGCCTGCGGTGCCCAACTCCAAGGGACAGCCAACGGTCTACGTCTCTTCCACGTTCAACGACCTGGAGGCCCACCGCGCCGCGCTCAAGAGCGCGCTGGAGAAGGCGCGTTACGACGTGGAGTGCATGGAGAAGTACACGGCATTCGATGAGCCACCGCTGGATCGCTGCCTGGCGGATGTGGCGGCAACGGATGTGTATGTGCTGCTGATCGCCCACCGCTACGGCTACAGGCCAGCAGAAGACAACCCCCAGGGGCGTTCGATCACCCAGCTGGAGTACGAGGAGGCCAGCCGCCAAGGCAAACCGCGCCTGGTCTTCACCGTGGATCGCAAGCAACTGTGGCTGCCAGATTGGATCGACGGCGGTGATGACGCAGCAGATCTGGCGGCATTTCGGGCTGAGGTGGAGGCAACCCATGGGGTGAATCGATTCACCACACCGGATCAGCTGGCCAGCCTGGTGCAGCAGGCGCTGCAAGCCCTGAGGCCGCCCTCCCTGGATTCAGGTTCGCCGCGAACACGCACCTACACCCCCGCCGACCTCCAAAGCTGGGTGGACCGCCACCGGGACCGCATTGAAAAGGCCTTCCTGGGTCTTCCATCGGTGCAGGCCCGCCAGGTGCACGTGCCGTTGGATGTGTGCCTCACCCTGGCGGGGGCGGCGGCGACGGAAGGCCCGCGGCTGCTGGAGCCGCAGGATCTTGAACCCCTGCTGGCGGCGGCGGGCAGCCATGTGCTTCTGCTCAGCGGCGATGGCGGGGCGGGCAAGACGAGCTTGGCCTTCGCGATCGCCCGCTGGTGGCTGGAGGGAGAACCCGGCGGAGTGGTGCGCCTGCCGGTGCTGATCGAAACCGCCCTGGGCCCCCAGGAGACGGTGGCGGATCGAGTGCGGAGCTGGCTGTGCAACCAGCTGGCCGCTACAGCAGAGGACGAGCTAGCGCCGGAGCTGATCGAGGCCCTGCTGGCCGCCAAGCGCTTGATCCCGATCGTGGATCACCTCTCGGAGCTGACGTCCGCCGCCCGCGAGCAATTCCTGGCCGCCTTGCCGCCGGGGCTGGTGGTGGTCACCAGCCGCAGCGATGACGACGGGTTCAAGGAGCGCCCCCTGAGCCGGATCGAACCGCAGCGGATCGCGGTGGAGCGGCTGCAGGCCTTCTTTCTGGATTACCTACGCCGCAAGGGGCAGGGAGAAGCGTTGAGTGACGACGACCTGATGCCGGCCCAGGCGCAGCTCAAGCGGATCGTGGGCGATAAGCCGATCACGGTGCTGCTGGCCCAGATATTCATCGACGACGTGATCGCCAATCGGGAGCAGGGTCTGCTGGCGGGTTCGGTGCCGGAGCTGATGCTCAGCTACGTGCGGCGGCTCGATACGCCGGCTGATCCAGCTCTGCGGCGCCGAGCGGGACTGGTGATCAACGAAGCGCTGGTGCAGCGGGCCCTGAGGGTGGTGGCCCTGGCCAGCCACCGCCAGGGGAAGCCGGGCCAACCCTTGTTCCAGCCGTTGGAGTTCAGCGACACCTTGGCCCGCAGCGCCCTGATGGCAGAGGAGCCCTCGGGCCTGGGGTTTAGCCGCGAGCAGGCCGAGGCCCTGCTTGGGTACCTGATCGAGCTGCGGCTGCTGCTGCAGCCCGGCGCGGCCGTGGGCCGCCTGCGCTTCCCGCTGGATCCTCTGGCCGATCACCTGGCGGCGGCGGAGCAGTTTGAGCGGCTGGAGGAAAAGGCGCTGAATGAAGGCTCAGGGGCGTGGGAGGCGTTCCTGGCGGCGCTGGAGCCCCGCCCGGAGGCGGAACGGGAGCGGATGCGGGGTTTCCTGCTGGCCCTGCGCGACGGGGCGATGGAGGCCCAAGGGAAGCGAGCCTTGGCAATGCCACCGGAGGTACCCGACCGGCTGGCCAAGCTGGGCTTCCTGGATCCGGAGGGCGAGCGCTACCGGCTGGCGTTGCAGCGGGCCCGCAAGTGGATGTGGGAGCTGGGGGTGCCGGTGGCCAGCGAACGCCGCGACGCGATCGCCAAGCTGGCGGCGATGGCGGCGGCCCCGGAGGATTCGGAGCGGCGGGCGGCGCGGGATGTGGCCAGCCGGCGGCTGGCGCGGCTGTTGCTAGAGGTGCTGAACGAGCGGCAGGCGGAGCGGCGGCTGGAGCAACAGGACGCCGCGGTGGTGCTCGGCCTGATCGGCGCGGAGATCGGAATCGAGGCGCTGGAGCGGCTGGC
>Ga0208360_1000192_pt1 | contig 17152 bp, 20 predicted proteins | sample LakMenE27Jul10ns_FD_150739 | JGI IMG/M metagenome (GOLD analysis project Ga0208360, IMG submission 150739) | Freshwater microbial communities from Lake Mendota, WI - 27JUL2010 deep hole epilimnion ns (SPAdes) | ecosystem: Environmental > Aquatic > Freshwater > Lake > Epilimnion/Euphotic zone ...
CTTCTCTTCGCCTTTGATGGTCCGGGTCTCGATTGCTTCAATGAGAGCCGCTCCGTGATGGGGATAAACAACGGTTTCGCCGACCTTAAATGACATTGAGTGCCTTTCGCTAGGGGACGATTTTATCAGAGTAATTCCAATCACGAAAACCAGCTCAAGTAGGCGTAATTCAATGCTTTTCTGCCATTATTCGCCAATGAGTTCTTCTCTTATGTCACGTCGCCTCGTTGGTGCGCTCGCTGCAAGTAGCTTGCTCTTGACAGGATGCGCTGCAGGTGGTCAAGCGCCTACTCGAATCATCAAACAAGTAACAGATGGTGTCGAAAAAGATGCAGGCGATCTCAAGATTCGTAACGTGAAGGTTATTGCTCTACCTGACGGCTCAGGAACTCTCATTGCTTTTATTGTTAATCACAACGATGATGCTGATCAACTAGCGGCAGTTACCATCAATGGGCAGCGCGCTGATCTTGTGACTGAGGCCGTGCTAACAAAGAACAAGCCGATGATTTTTGAAGGCGACGCCGCAAATGCAAAATCAAAAATTGCTGTACTTGGCGCTAAGCCTGGCTATCGAGTCCCCGTAGTTTTCTACTTCACAAAGGGCGGAAAAGTTGAACTTGATGCTCTCGTTGTAGCAAATACTGGAATCTATAGCTCCATTTTGTAACCCAGACCGCGCACGGTCTGAATTAAGGTTGGATTAGCTGCATCGGGTTCGATTTTTGCACGCAGACGTTTGATGTGAACATCCAGCGTTTTGGTATCGCCCACATAATCACTGCCCCACACTCGATCAATGAGCTGCATACGAGTCAGTACGCGACCGGCATTACGCATTAAGAACTCAAGTAATTCAAACTCCTTGAGTGGCAAGGAAACTGGTGCGCCGCTGACCGAGACTTGGTGGCGATCGATATCCATGCGGACTTCGCCAACTACTAATACGCCAGGTGTGGCTTCTACATCTTCTCCGTGATTGCGGCGCAATACAGCGCGAATACGGGCAACGAGCTCGCGGGATGAATACGGCTTGGTGACGTAATCATCTGCGCCGATCTCAAGGCCAACGACTTTATCTACCTCTGAATCTTTCGCAGTAAGCATGATGATTGGAACGCGAGATTTTGCACGGATCTGGCGGCAGACTTCAGTGCCCGAAACCTCTGGAATCATCAGATCAAGGAGAACTAAGTCGATTCCACCTTGGTCGAATTTACGGAGCGCTTCTGCTCCGTTATCGGCAGTAACGACCGAGAAACCCTCTTTTCCAAGGAGAAATTCAAGCGCCTCGGAGAATGAAGCCTCATCTTCAACAATCAAGATTTTGGTCATGATGCGCTGCCTTCCTCATCGAGTGCAACCGGTAGCTGGAGAGTGAATGTACTTCCCACGCCCTCTTTACTCCATACCTTCACATCACCGCCATGATTCAACGCCACGTGCTTCACAATAGAGAGTCCCAATCCAGTTCCGCCCGTCAAGCGTGAGCGCGCTGGGTCAACGCGATAGAAGCGTTCAAAGATGCGATTGAGTTCTGAGTCTGCGATTCCAATTCCTTGATCAGTGACCGAAATTTCAATGATGTCCCCTACTCGCTTAGTAACGATAGAGACTTTCGTCCGCTCTGGACTGTAATTCACAGCGTTCTCGACCAAGTTATGAACTGCGGTGATGAGTTGATCGCGATCGCCGGTGACTGTGGCATTTTCTATATCGCCAATCTCAAGGCTGATGCCGCGCTGTTCAGATGAAAACTGTGCTTGATCGACAGCTTCTCGGACAACATCACTCACTTCAACTTCAAGAGCTTTCTGAAGCGGGTCGCTACTCTGGAGACGAGAGAGATCGATAATCTCCTGAACTAATTCAGTGAGTCGCTTTGCTTCGTTCTGCATCCGCGTCGCAAACCGGACAACTTCATCTGGTTGGTCCTTCGCACCGAGAATCGCTTCGCTCAATAATCCCAAGGCCCCGATGGGCGTCTTTAGTTCATGTGAAACGTTTGCTACGAAATCACGGCGGACCGCATCGATACGTCGCGCTTCGCTTTCATCTGAAATCAGTACAAGGACCATACCTTCGTCATCCAATGGCGCGACTGAAACTTTCAACTCTCTTTTTCCAGCACCGATAGGACCACGGGCGAGTTCTAACGTTCCACGGTGAGACTCTCGAGTTCTGCGCACTACCCGAATAAGTGCCAACAGATCTTCGCTCGTAATGCGATCATCTTTAATTAATCCGAAGTTAGAGACTCCTTGAGATTGAAAGAGAATCTCCTCGCCTGGAATCAGCACGAGTGATTCAACATCAAGAGATTGCAGAGCTTTGATGAGAACTTCCGGAACTTGATAGATAAGTTGGTTCTCGCTAGTGCTCTTGCGGAACTTCATGTCGCAATAGTACGAAAGGAGTCATAACTCGTCACGTTTCAGCGATTTACCCGTTGTTCACCGCCACGAAAGACCCTATTAACCATAAAAGTTCACATCAGAGCTGAAAACTATTACCTTTAGCCCATGAATTGGCTACGTAGCGCATTCCAAGATGAACTCGATGGAGTCACCCAAACTCTCGTTGACCTATCTGCTCTGGTTTCTGATGCAGTCACACGCGCGACTCATGCTCTTCTTAATGCAGATATCAAGGAAGCAGAAGAAGTCATCGCATCTGATGATCGCATCGACGATATCCAACATGAACTAGATGCACGCATCATCGACATCATTGCGCGCCAACAACCTGTCGCCTCAGATCTTCGTGCCCTAGTTACCGCGCTTCGTATGAGCGCTGACCTTGAGCGTATGGGAGATATGGCGCATCACATCGCAAAGATCACTAGATTGCGCCATCCAAACTCGGCAGTTCCACCTGAATTGCTCTCAACAATAGAAGAAATGGGCAGGGTCGCTCGCCTTATCTCTGACAAAGTTGGTGGCGTCATCAATTCGCGCGATGTTGATACTGCTCTTGAAGTCGAAAAAGATGATGATGAGATGGATAGATTGCACCGCAAACTCTTCACAACTTTGATGGACGAGAGCTGGTCACACGGTACCGAGTCCGCAATTGATATCACTCTGATTGGTCGTTATTACGAGCGATACGCAGATCACGCAGTTTCTGTGGCTCGCCGCGTTTACTTCTTAGTGACTGGCAAGTTCTCTCAGTAATTACTTCTTGCCTTGATTGGCTACTGCTTCAATAGCGGCGGCTGCAGCTACAGGATCTAAGTATTCGCCGCGCTTCACAATCGGTTCGAAATCATCATCGAAGGTATAAAGCAACGGAATGCCGGTCGGAATATTGACTTCGGCAATCTCTTCATCAGAGATACACGCAAGAAACTTTACGATCGCGCGGATGGAGTTTCCGTGTGCAGCAACCAGAACAGTCTTGCCCTCGCGCAGGTCTGCGCCAATATCTGAGTGGAGATACGGCAACAAACGCTCAACAACATCCTTGAGGCATTCTGTTTTAGGCATGTCAGCGCCGAGATCTTTATAGCGCGGGTCGTGAGCCTGTGAGTATTGGTCGTTTTCCTCGATAGGTGGTGGTGGCACATCAAATGATCGACGCCAGAGTTTGAACTGTTCTTCACCATAGGTCGCAAGAGTTTCTTTCTTATCTTTACCTTGCAGAGCGCCGTAATGACGTTCATTCAAGCGCCAGGTGCGCTTGACCGGAATCCAATGGCGATCACATTCATCAAGTGCGATCTGGGCGGTATGGATTGCGCGGCGTAACAATGACGTATGGAGAACATCAGGCAGCAAGCCCTTCTCTTTGAGAAGTGCTCCACCTCGTTTTGCTTCAGTCTCACCGAGCGCCGAGAGTCGTACATCGACCCAGCCAGTAAAGAGGTTCTTGGCATTCCATTCGCTCTCGCCGTGACGAAGCAGAATCAACTTTCCGATGCTCATGAAGTAATCCTAATGAAGATCAAATCAGATGTTCAAATGCCGAGAGATTTCCGAGCGATTCACCGCGCGAAACCCTCCATGCCCATTCGCGGCGGATGGCGTTGGCAAAGCCCAACTCCAGAAGTGGGTTGAATGATGAATCTGAATATTGCAGGACTGCGCCAATCACGCGATCAAGCTCTTGTTCTGTGACAGCGCTAAAAGGCAATCTCCCGACGAGATAGATATCTCCCAGTTCGTTGACGGCAAATGCGACGCAATACATGCTGGCATTTTTCTTTAATAACCATTCATGAACTGCGGCCGAATTCTCATCAGGTTTGCGGATAACGAACGCGTTGATGCTCATTGATTGATCACCTAAGACAAGTGCGCAATGTGTCTGCAGTTTCTTCTCGCCGGGCAGCGTCAGTAAGTAGGTTGAATCAGAGTTCTTCTCAAAATCAATATCGTGGGAATCAAGGAATTCTTCAATCGTGGCAAGCGCCATTGCACGGCTAGACATTATTGAGCGAGATTAAGTCGTGCGTTCTGGCCCTGAGAGAGCACGCGGTCATAGACATCAAGCATGCCGCGAGCAGTCGTGTCCCAGCCAAAGTGGGATGCATGTTCGATGGCGCCCATTCCAAGAATTAACCGGCGTTCTGGCTCCATCAATAGACGCGAGATAACTGCAGACCACGCGCGAGGATTATGTCCATCAACGAGAGATCCAGAAATTCCATCAGCAACGGCGGTGCGAAGTCCGCCGACCGCGGTAGCCACTACAGGGGTTCCACAGGCCTGAGCTTCAAGCGCAACTAACCCAAATGATTCTGAGTACGACGGAACGCAGACCAAGTCGCTCGCGCGATACCAATCTGAGAGTTCTTCATGTGGCACGGGTGGAAGAAATTCGATGACATCGCTGACGCCAAGAAAAACTGTGAGCGCTTTCAAACGTTCTGGTTCTTGCGATCCATTTCCTGATGCGCCGCCAATGATGACTGTCTTGAGGCGTGAACGCAGCGCTGGGCTATGGTTCAGCATTTCTGCAACCGCACGGATCAGCACTTCTGGGCCTTTATGTGGCTGGATGCGACCAACAAAGGCCAACATCAATTTATCTTCGCCAATTTTCAATTTCTTGCGAGCTGCGCTCTTGCCACCATTAACTTTATATGTTGTGAGATCAACTCCGGGCGGCACAACGAAGACGCGGTCGGGACATGCATCGTAAAGCGATACAAGGCTGGCGGCTTCTGCAGTGGTGTTTGCGATGAGAGCAGCGGATGCCCCAACAACTTGTTCTTCGCCGATTGCGCGAACTTGCGGTTCAGGTTTTTCACCTTCTGCCAACGATAAATTCTTCACCTTTGCCATGGTGTGCATGGTGTGCACCAGCGGAGTTCCCAATCTTTCGCTAATCAACCAACCAAGTTGGCCCGAGATCCAATAGTGTGAATGAAGTAGATCGTAATAACCCATCGGTAGGCGCGCTTCTTGATGCATAAATGAGGACATCAGCGCACAGATCTGTGAAGGAAGTTCATCTTTAGAGATTCCGTCATACGGACCAGCTTCTAAGTGTCGAACGCTCACGCCGTCGGCTATTTCAACTTTTTCTGGAAGACCAGAGCGATTGGCGCGGGTGAAGATATCTACTTCAACGCCAGATGCGGCAATTCTCTTCGCGCTTTCAACGACATAAACATTCATTCCGCCGGCATCACCAATACCCGCTTGTTCGAGCGGGGAGGTATGAAGCATCAAGGATGCGATGCGACGTTTGTGCTTAGCCATGAAGGACGAGTTTACTCGCCCTTATTTCTCCTACAACTTGCCCATCGCCCATGACGTTTTCACGCTCAATATCGACCGTAATTCCTAGATGCGAAAGGGTTGCAGCAGCAAGTGCGCCTGCGCCTCGTTGAGAGCCATCGCTCATCTTCCAGACAATTACTTCGCCCTTGGGAGTTGAGATAATCATGACTCCCTCAGCTCCATCTTTCACAAAGAGTCCAGGAGACTTCTGCATCAAAAGAGTTGGAAGTCGTCCAATCCCAGAAACCATCACCGGATTTGTGCGGCAAGCGCGAAGAACTGATTGATGAACTTCATCATCTGAAATAGTTAGTCGATGAATCGCGGTAGCAAGCGCGTGCAGAGACATGGCAAACAGCGGCGCACCACATCCATCAACGCCGACCTTAGTAATCTTCTCTCCACTCAATAATTCAAACTCATTTCTAATTGCGCGCTGAAGAGGATGATCTAGGTTTTTATAGGTCGCAAGATCCCATGAATTAACCGCAGAGGTTGCAACCATCGCCGCATGCTTACCGCTGCAGTTAGCGGCCAAAGACGTGGGTGCTTTATTCCCCCACGCTGCACGTTCAGAGCTATCGAGAGGTTTATCTGGGGTATTACGTAACGCACTTTCGTCCAAGCCAACACTTGCCAACATCTCTTGCGCTACTGCAAGGTGTTCGGGACTGCCAGCGTGACTTGCGCAGGCCAGAGCTAATTGCTTATCGGTGACCTTTAAACCAGCGCGCACCATGGCTGATGCTTGGAGCGATTTCACTGCAGAGCGTGGATAAATAAGTTGTTCTGTATCTCCCAGAGAAAAAATCTTTTCACCTGATGAATCAAGGATGAGAAGGTGGCCGGCATGGATAGATTCGACCATCTCATTGCGAACTACTTCGAGTAAAACCTCGCCAAGTTTCATCTTTTAAGACTGCACTCGAGGCAGAGTTGACCAGATATGAGCCTGCAGTTTGTTTCCGCCATGTGCCATGTCATATGCATAGAAGAGTTCGCCTTCAACTAATCCATAGAGGCGTTGGCCGGCTTCAACGGATTTGGCTGATGGAGCTGAATAGGCATGATCCATCGCGAGTTGAATCTTGGGTCCATCAAAACGACCGACCCAACCCTCAGAGATCCCAGTGCTATGTGCAATGAGAACTTCGAGTTGATTATCTGGCTTTACTCGCCAGAACCCAGTCTCGGATGCAGAGGTCTTGATGATCTCGTTATTGTCATCAATTAACCAAGAGCGAGAAAAATAAGTAAGAAATGGTCGACCGTCATGGCTGAATGTCACTTCTTGCGCGAATTGAAAATCTTGTATGCCGGGATATTCACCATGACCTTTACCGCGCCATGTGCCGATCATCCACGCAAGTGGATTGAGGTCGGGATGAAGACCTTCAGGGATCTGGAACGCCATTACTGTCCTCGTTTCAACTTACGCCATTGCTTTGCTGCGTAACCCAGAATCGCGAGCGCCATGAAGAGAGATGTGGCAATCAGCGCAATAGTTGTAATGAGTTCCACGGATAAATGCTATCGCTTGCTATTAGACTTCAACCCATGAATCTGGTTCTAGATCTTGGCCAATCTGGAGCTCGTGTACGAATAGATGGCAGAGATTCGCAATTCAATCTACCGAAGAATTCCGCAGAACCGATCGTTCACACTCTTCGTCGTATTTTCCAACAGATACCGCCCCAGAAATTTGAGACTGTTTACTTGAGTCTGACAGGGCTACAAGGAACGGTTCCAGATATTGCGCCATACGGCGATCTCTGTCACGAATTCTTCTCTGCAAATCGCGTTGCTGTCATGGATGATGGAATTGCAGCCTACGACGGAGCGATTGGTTCGCGAGACGGAGTAGTGCTTACTCTCGGCGGCGGCATTGTTGCAATTGCCGGTAATCACGGCCGCTTTGCTCACGCTGACGGCAAAGGTCCAATCTTCGGTGATTTTGGCGGCGGCTTTTGGCTTGGAAAGTATGGACTCTCGCGCGCCATTTCAACCCTGGATGGTCGCGATGATGCAACAGACCTTGTAACGCTGTTGGATGCAGAGTTACGCAGTTATCGAGAACTTGCAGATACCACCGGAACCGATGCTGCTCTGCTCTGTATCAAGAGCGCAAAAACAATTATTCAAGGCGCAGAAAGTGGAGTCGCGAATGCAGTCCAGATCCTTAATGAAGCGGCTCTCCACTTATCCCGCACTATCAATAGCGCGTGGCTGAAAACAAATCCAGCCGCAAATGATCAGATTCATATTTCATATCTTGGTGGACTTTCCCAGAGCAAGTTCTATAGTGATTTGATTTCAACGCAAGTAAAGAGATTGCTGCCGAGCGCCACTTTTGTTCCACCTGAGGGAAATCACCTTGATGGTGCGCCTCGAGTAGCAGAAAACTTTCCCAACGGAATGAAACCTTTGCTGGCGTGGTGGCAGCGTTAACCTTTAATCGCGCCGGCGGATAAACCTTTGACAAGGTAACGCTGAGCAGCCGTCGCAAAGATCAATGGCGGCAAAATTGATAGCACTACAGCAGCGGAGATATCTCCCCATCGAACTCCATAACTTGTCACAAAGTTAGCTGCTCCCACAGTAACTGGGGTGGCCTCACTCGATGAGAGTACGACAGCAAAGAGATAATCCGACCACGAGAAAATAAAGGTGAGAACTCCGACGGCTGCTAAACCTGGACCCATCAAAGGCAGGATGATGCTTCGCAGCGTGCGAAATACCCCTGCCCCATCGACAAAAGCCGCTTCTTCAATCTCATAAGGCAGCTCTTTGATGGCGCTAGAGAAGATCAATAGCGCCAGTGTGATGTTTACGAAGGTATTAGCAAGGATCAAACCGCGAATTGAATCGACCATCGAGAGATTGGTGAATAGTTTGTAGAACGGAATGATGAAGAAAACAGCAGGCAGAATTCGAAGACTTAACGCAATACGCAACAACCATGCGCCACCAAAACCAAGGCGAACGATGGCATAGGCCGCCGGCAAGCTGATGAAGATAGTAAGAATGACGGTACCGATAGAGATCATTGCGCTGTTCTGGAAGAAGCTGGCAAAGTCATACCCGGCAGCGCCCATTGCATTCTTAAAGTGCGACCAGTCTTTATCGAACTCCCAAACAAAAGGGCCGCTTGCAATTGCATTATCTGTGCGCAGGGCGGTGTAGATCGCGCCAAATACCGGTAATAAGAAGAAGAGTCCGAAGAAGCTAGCCAGGATTGTGGCCCAAATATTCTTTGATTGTCTCATCGCACATCCAGCCTGAACTGCTTGATGATGAATGGCATAAATGGCGCAAGAAGCATGACGAGCAATACCGATGCAGCTGATGCCAAACCGAAGTCGCCTGTGATGAATGCAGTCTTATAGATATGGATTCCAATGGTCTGAGTGCTAATGCCTGGCCCGCCGCCTGTCATGATGTAAATAGTGTCGAAGGTGCGGAAGGAATCAATTAATCGCAGCAGAGCAATGATTGCAATTGCTGGACGGAGGATCGGGATCGTGATCCGAGCGATGATTTGGCGAGGAGAGGCTCCATCAATAGCGGCAGATTCGTAGATCTCATTAGGCATGTTCTGGAGAGCTGCATAAATCAGAAGGAATGCAAATGAGGTGTATTGCAGAACATCAAGAGAGACCAGGGTCCAGAAGACATATCGCTGGTCGAAAATTGAGAATTCCAGCCCAATATTTCGCAGCGCCCCGGGGACAATGCCGATATTTTCATTGAGAATCAAGCGGTACATCACGGCCATCAGAGATGGTGCAATCATGATGGGAACGAGGGTGACTGAGAATAAGAAAGTTTTGCCTGGGAACTTACGGTCGAAGATCAACGCTAGAGCAAAACCAAAGAGGCATTCGATGATGGTGACGGTGATAGCAAAGATAAATGTAAAGCGTAGAGATTGCCAGAACTCAGGTTGGGCAAGAATTGCGCGGAAGTTATCTAATCCTGCTGGGGTAATCTCGAATTCACTTAAGAGATCTCGCGATAACGCGGTCTTGATTCCAAGATATGTAGGCCAGACAACGAGAACGCTAAGAAAGAGAAGAAAAGGAGATGCGAGAACAAAGGCTGCTCCTCGGTTTCTGCCCTTGATCACCTGGACTCCTTACTTCCTGTAGCGATTTACCATGAAGATATTACGGTAAATAAAGAGATGGCCGACTCAGTTGAGCCGACCATCTCTCCTCGTTACTTTTTAAGTAACGTATTTAGTCCTACTTACTTACGCAGACTCTTCAGAGCCGCGTCAGCAGCTCCTGCAACTTCTTCTGCGGTTTTCTGTCCAACCCATGCTGGGCTGAGAACCTCTGCGAGTTTTGCATAGATATCAAATTCGCGAGGTCCGCCAGCTTCTGCGTAACCATACTTACCTGCGTAAGTAATGATGTTCGCAAATGATGCGTTGGTTGAGACCATGGTCTTAAGAATTGTTGGCATTGATGGAACTCCACCGGCTGCCGCGTAATTCTTCATTGCATTCACAGTTGCGAGATGTTTCATCCACTTCTGTGCTGCTGCTTGGTTCTTGCTGTACTTGTTGAGACCGACAGCAAGGGCGTGAACGTGTGTACGTTGTCCCTTTCCTGGAGGTACAGCGATTCCAACTTTTCCGCTGGTAGCGCCGGTTGTGCTCAACTCGCTATATGCGGCATTCCACTGAAGTCCCATCATGGCGTTGCCGGATGTAAGCGCTGCATTGGTCTCTGCATACTCCCATTGTGATGAATCAGGAGATGTGAGTTCCTTTGTGTAGATAGTGCGGTAGACATTGATAGCAGCTTTTCCAGCAGCAGTGTTGATGGAAGGCTTGCCATTCTTGTACCAATTTCCGCCAAGTCCCCATAGAACGTCGTTCCAGATCATTGTGTTGTAGAGGAGGTTCTTAGCAGGAAGTGCATATCCATACTTGGTTGGTGAATCTGGATTGTATTTCTGGGTAAAGAATGCAGCGGTTGCTAGCGCATCATCCCAAGACCAGGTCTCTGGATTTGTGTTAGGGCTGAGTTCTTTACCAAGTACAGTCTTTGAAATCTCCTTGTACTTTGCAGTGTTCGCAGCAGAGCTCAATGAGCTCACAAGATCAGTGCGGTAGTACATGAAGTGAAGGCTGGTATCCAATGGAAGAGCCATCTGCTTCTTGTTAACTTTCAATCCATCGATAGATGCCTTGAGGTACAACTTGTCATTAACGCCCTTGAGCTCGCTCAAGTATGGCGCGTGTTGTCCAACAAGATATGAAGCTGTGAAGTAGATGTCATATTCAGATGACTTCGCCTTCATGAGGGCAGCTTCTTTTGCGAATGTGTTATCGCGGCTTAGCAAAACTTGCTTTACGACAACGCCATCCTTCTTTCCTTGACCTGCGTTGTAGGCGTCGACGACTTTCTGCATCGCTTCGCCTTCAGGTCCTGGCCAGAGAATCATCTTGACTTCAGTGGCAGCCTGGGCTGGTACAACGGTGAGACCTGTAAATAGCGCGCCCGTCGCTATTGCAGCTGTGAGAATTTTGCGTAACCGCATCGTCCCTCTTTCCTATTCTGGTTTCATGATCACTAGGCTTCCTGATTGGTCTAACACGGAGGGAAACCGTTCTAGACCAGTAGCCCAAAACTATAGTAAGGTACCCGTAAGTCAAGGGTTCTCGGAGGGAAATTTGGATAACGTTTCGGTTTCGAAGCAGCGAGCAACGAGCCAATTCCTTCCCCTGAAAAGTGGTCTTGTCGTCTCATGCCAGGTTCCTGATGGAACTCCCATCGATACCCCAGAGTTCATTGCAGCTCAAGCAGCGACTGTTGTCGAAGCTGGCGCAGTCGGAATCCGGGCCCAAGGAATCGCAAATGTTCGAGCGGTCGCACAATCGGTCAATGTGCCGATCATCGGATTAGTAAAGCGCTACCTGGACTCGACGCCCATCTACATCACTCCTTTAGTTGTCGATGTTATTGAACTCGAAGCTGCTGGCGCCACAATCGTTGCAGTTGATGCGACCGAGAGATTACGCACTGACAACGTATCTTTCACAAAGTTCATGATTGAATTACGTCAACATACTGATATCCCGATTCTTGCCGATGTTGATTCACTCGAAAGCGCCATTGTTGCGGAGTCTTTGGGCTGTAATGCGATTGCTACGACACTTTCTGGATATACCGATATTCCAGCACCCGAATTACCTAATATCGAATTAGTCGAACGAATTGCTAATCGCGTCAAAGTCCCGATTGTGGCTGAGGGTGGTTATACCCAACAAGAACAAGTCACCCAAGCGCTCAATGCTGGGGCATGGAGCGTCTGTATCGGAACTGCAATCACAAATCCTTTTTTACTTACCAAACATTTCTTGCGAGGAATTCTCGAGCGTTAAGCCTGGATACTAAATCTAAAATCGTATTTATCTCCGCGTCGAATAGAGACACAGTGCTCCATTGTTCGTCCGCGCGCATCGTAAGCAGTGAGTTGGAACATCAATGAAGGCGTATTAACAACCGCCTTCAACTGCGCCGCCTGCTCTTTATTGAGCAGGATGGGCGAAACAGCTGAATCAGCGCGTAGAACAGGCTTCTCATAGACATTTTTGAATATCTCATAGAGCGAACCTTTGAGGTCTTGATCCAGTAAGCCAGGAGCATTTTCACAAGGGATGTATGACTCTTCTAGCGCCAAAGGAATGTTATCGGCCAAGCGCACGCGAGTTACGCGATAGGCATCTTCGCCTACCTGAATCTGCAGGACTCGAGCAAGGTCTGCCTTTGTAATCTGAATACGCTCTGCCTTAATAATCTTTGACGAAGGTTTCATACCTTTATCAGCAACTTCTTGAGAGAAGGAAACAAAGACGAGTCGCTTCGAGACTTTTTCGCCTGCGACATAAGTTCCAGAGCCTGGAATCGTGTAGATAAATCCTTCATCTTGCAGGGCTGCGAGCGCCTGGCGAATTGTCATAATGGAGACGCCATACGTTGTTGCTAAATCACGTGCCGAAGGAATTCTAGAGTTTGCATCGAGACGCGAAAACTTACTCTGTAACTTCTCACGGAGAGTCTCGTGCTTATGTTTTTTACGGCCCGACTCGGCGCGCGAAATTTTCTTGCGCGTTGATTTAGCTTTCGAAGTCTTGCTGGCCACGACGGCATCTTGCCATTTACTTGCTTACTTAGTCACTACTAATCAATCGGTACAAGGATCTCTTGGCTGGCGGCGATTCCTTTTACCTCTAACACTGCATCAGCCGGTGTCATACGCTTGATCACCGCAAGGGCAATCGGTCCAAGCTCGTAGTGTCGAGCCACAGAGCCCACGAAGCCAATCTCTTTACCGTTGTAGACAACCGGATCACCCTGGCTCGGAATATCAACCGCACTTCCATCAAGGTGCAGCAGCACTAGGCGACGTGGAGGATGGCCGAGGTTAAATACCTTTGCGACCGTCTCTTGGCCGCGATAGCAACCTTTATTCATATGGACTGCTTTATTGAGCAAGCCCAGTTCATTTGGAATCGACTTGTAATCGCTATCAACTCCGATGCGAGCGCGGCCTTGTGCAATGCGCTCGGCTTCAATGGCCCACATCCCGATTTGCAGGTTTGCGCTATTAAAAGCCTCGAGCGTTGCCGCTAACTCCGCGCGTGGCACCAGAGCAAATGGACCACCAATTGCATCTGTCTTGCCTGGTGCTTTCAAGATCCCATATTCATTCGAAACATCTCTTACATCAACGCGGAGCATGAACTTCATCTTCTGTAGGTAATCTAGAAGCGAAGGCACTTTCTCGTGATCGAGATGAATGAAAGTGGTCGCGCCATCATCGACTAAGAAGAGTTGCTGCTCGACATGTCCTTGGGGATCAAGGATTAGCGCTTCTTTCCATTCGCCCGCAACTAATTTCTCAAGATGCTGAGTAGTAAGAGAGTGCAGCCACATCAATCGATCTTCGCCGGAAATTGCAATCACTGAACGATGCGAGAGATCCGCCCATGCTTTGCCTTCAGCTAACGCGCGTTGTTCCTTGGCGACTTCACCAAAATGCCAGATAGCGCCTTTATCTAAACCTTCTTCTAAATAGACCGCCGTCATGATTTATCTGTGCAGTTCTCACATGTTCCGTAAATTGCAAAGTGCGTGACATCAGTCTTGAATCCATATTCGTCAATCAGCGTGTTTACAAATGATGCAGCAGTCTCAATCGGCGCATCTCCCACAGAACCACACTTGCCGCACACTAAATGCAGGTGAGTTAACTCTTCAGCCGCGTGATACGTCGCACCGCCATGGCCTAAATGAGTGTGCTGAACTAGGCCAACATTCTCGAGAGTCTCGAGGTTGCGATACACGGTAGAGAGATTGATGCCGGGGTGAGAAGTGCGCACTTTCTCGGCAACCTCTTCGGGGGTGGCATGACCAAGTTCACGAACTGCCTGTAGGACAAGTTCGCGTTGGGGAGTTAGACGAAGACCTTTATCGCGTAACTCATTTTTTTTATCGGCCACGCCGTAATTCTAGAGGTTTGGCAGGTTGTAGGAATCCTCAGAGTTCTTACGCCCAGAAACCGCCCCGCGTGCGCGAGCAATCAAGAGATACATCTCGCAGCCTAAGCAGTAGTTGAAGACTGCGTTGAGAAATGCTGCTGCTAGCGCAAAGCTGATGGCAACAGTGAAGATTGCCGTCGCATCAAGAAGAAGTGCGGCGGTTGCAGTCAACGCAAATAAGAAACCGACGATCTGTGCGAATTGTGGTGGACGGACATCCTCAGTTGGAACATCGCCCTGCAGTCGTGGCTTCACAAAAGTGCGATAGATCCATGCATAAGGAGTCGCCTGCGGACCTACGAAAGCGCCGAGAGCAAAGACGGTTAGTTGCCAAACCAGTAGAGGCAATGACGCAGTCGCCAGAATTGCGGCCAGAACGATCGTGGTGAGTACCGCCCCAAAACGTGGACCGCGCGCATCAAGCAGTTGTACATCGCTATTGGTATTGAATTTCAAAACATTTGTAATCGACATAATTTCCTCAAGTCTTGTTAACTGAAAGTGGGTAGTTGGATGTTTAGTAATCAACAACTACGCAAGACAGAGCTGGCCAGCAAAACGGCAGAAATCAATCACACGCCGCTTGGTAAAGAACTGGGGCTCGATGAAGAACATGGCCTAAGAATAGATAAGGCGAGAAGAGTTTGCGAGTTGCGAATTATTTGCAGGTAATTACTTGATTGCGCCGAGAGTTGCGAGAACTTCGGCTCGTTTTGGCGCCCCGACAGCGCGGCCGACTTCGGTGCCTGACTTATCAAGTACCAAGGTGGTGGGGGTCGATCGAATATCCAGACGTCGTACAAGTTCAAGGTTCTTCTCTGCATCGATATCGATATGTTTCACGTCATCAAGGTCGGCCGTGATATCTGTGAGTAACGCACGAGTTGCGCGGCAAGGCGTACAGAAAGCAGATGAAAATTGCACGAGAGTCACACGAGATCCAAGTTCGGTGCCAATATCTCGAGAGCTGATTGCAGGCTTACCCACACGTGAAGATTTCGTCTTTAACTTGCCGCGGCTGCGTTGGTACCAAAGTCCATACGCAGTTGCGAGCGTGAAAACGACGAGAATTGGTAGGTAATTATCCACGCGGGTATTCTTTCACTCTTATGGCTCGCATTCTACTTTTGACGAACACTAACGGCGCTAGCGCTGAAGTGATTCCTGCACTTGGTTTGCTTCAGCATCAAGTTCGCATCTTGCCTGCCATCGGCTCAGTTCTCGTTGATATCCCAGAAGTTGATTGCCTCTTCATTGATGCACGTCGCGATCTACCAGCCGCGAAATCACTAACAAAACTCATCACTACAACTGGAATTGGTTGTCCTCTCATTCTCATCACAACCGAGGGCGGATTGTCTGCCACAAATGCTGATTGGGGATTTGATGATGTCATTCTCGATACCGCAGGCCCAGCCGAAGTAGATGCGCGTATCCGCATCGCTATTGGAAAAGTGCAAGCCCAACGCATTGCAGCGGATCCAACTTCAGGTGAGATCAAGAGCGGCGATGTTGTCATCGATGAGAAGACTTACACCGCAAAAATCAAAGGCCGTTCACTTGATCTAACTTTCAAAGAGTTTGAATTGCTGAAGTACATGGCCCAACATCCCGGCCGTGTCTTCACTCGTTCTCAATTGCTCCAAGAGATCTGGGGTTATGACTACTTCGGTGGAACACGTACGGTCGATGTTCATATCCGGCGCCTTCGTTCAAAGCTTGGTCCTGAATTTGAAGCAATTATCGGAACTGTTCGCAACGTTGGTTATCGCTTTAATACGAGCCCTAAAGAGCAATCTCAATCTGATCTCAGCGTCTGAGGACTGCCTTGATCACTCAGCTTGATCGACTTGACTCGAAGGTCCAACTTCAAGTCCTTGCACTTATTGCCGCAGCTTCAGATAACGATGGCATTCCCCCCGTAAGCGAACACATTCTTCTTCACTTACGCCATGGTGGAGATAAGTCGGATACTCACTTCATCGCAGAAATCGCAGGCAAAGTCGTCGGATATGCCCACCTAGATCTCACCGATAAAGTCGAAGGCCCCAGCGCAGAATTCGTGGTTCATCCCAGCCATCGCAAAGCCGGTATCGGACAATCACTTCTCAAGGCTCTTCAAGAATCAGCCGGCGGCACGCTTCGACTCTGGTCGCATGGTGATCTCGGTGAGGCCAAGAACATCGCAGAACGAAATGGTTTCACACGTGTGCGCACCGTTATTCAGATGCGTCGATCACTCAATGATCCCATCCCAGAATTAGCTCAAGAGATTGCCATTCGAAATTTCCTGCCTGGAATCGATAACGATGAATGGATTGCATTGAACAATCGCACCTTCATTGACCATCCAGAACAAGGTAATTGGACCACGCGTGACCTTGAAGTGCGCACTAAGGAAGATTGGTTTAATCCGCAAGGATTTCTGATCTCTGAAGAAAAAAGTGCGATGACGGGATTTTGTTGGACCAAGATTCATGGTGGGCATACTCATAAGCATTCACATGATGAAGCAGAACATGATCATGATCCCATCGGAGAGATTTACATCATGGGAGTAGATCCCAAGCATGCTGGTAAAGGAATCGGCCGCGCGGTTACTATCGCAGGACTTCGTCACATGCGTTATCAAGGAATCTTCAGCGCCATGCTTTATGTTGATGCCAACAACAGCTCTGCTATCAAGCTCTATCAATCACTGGGATTTACTGAGTGGGGACGCGATGTCCTCTATCGATATACGATGCCACAATGATGATGCTGCCACATACGGATCTCAAAGTTCACCCCCTCTGCCTTGGCGGCAATGTTTTTGGATTTAGCGCTGATGTCAGTAATTCTGAATTAGTCCTTGATTATTACTTCGACA
>Ga0208360_1000194_pt1 | contig 17146 bp, 25 predicted proteins | sample LakMenE27Jul10ns_FD_150739 | JGI IMG/M metagenome (GOLD analysis project Ga0208360, IMG submission 150739) | Freshwater microbial communities from Lake Mendota, WI - 27JUL2010 deep hole epilimnion ns (SPAdes) | ecosystem: Environmental > Aquatic > Freshwater > Lake > Epilimnion/Euphotic zone ...
AAGGTGCAACAGAAGAATTTAGTAAATATGCGGGAGTGCCTGCAAAAAAAATAGGAACAAATGAATATAGCCGTAATCTTATTAACCCTAAATAGAAACGATTTAACAAAGAGGGTTATTGATCAAAACTTTTTTAATTCTGGATATGATGCCGATTGCTTTTTAGTAGACAATGGAAGCGATCAAGTACCTTATGATTTATTTAATTGGGCAAATTGTAATGTAGGAAATAAAAGAGGCATAGGTGCAGGAGTAAATGCAGGGCTTAATATGACCAGAGGATATGACGGCGTATGCTTATTAGCAAATGACATTTTACTACCTACCAATTGGCTTAAAAATTGGGTTATGTTTGCGAAAAAAGTACCAAAAACAGGCATTATTGGAATACATTGCGTAGAGGAATTGCCGCCATTAGTTGACGGGATTCATAAAACCCACGTTCCTTTTGGCAATAATTTTATAACAAGGGAATTGATTGACACAATCGGAGGGTACAATACAGAATACGATCCATACGGAATGCAGGACAGGGATTATGCAGAAAGGGCTATCATTGCTGGGTTTACTAATTACTACATTCCTGATTTAAGAAGCGAACATATTGGACACGATGTTGGGAATGGCACAGATTACAGGGCTATGAAGGACGCAAGCCTACAAAGGGCGCAGGCAGTTTGGGAAAAGTATCAACCTATATACCATACAGAAAAAAAAATTAAATGCGAATTTTAGCAATAACGAGTAAGCAAAGCGGAGTTGGGTATCATAGGATAATGATGCCATTGGTTAATATTAAAAAAGATTATTGCTTAATTACTGATACGTTAAGCGAGGAAACATTTGAGGGGAACTTTGATATTGTAGTTATGAATAGGATGCTTGCTAACATAACCCCAGAGCAAATGATTGAATGGCGCAAAAAGTATGGCTTTAAGTTAATAGTTGATAATGACGATCATTGGCAACTTGATCCTTCGCACATACTTTATCAGCATTATATTACAAATCAGATACCAGAACAGATTATAAGTTGGTTACTGATAGCAGACCTTTGTACTTGCACCCATAGTAGGTTAGCAGAGGAAATATACAAGCACAATATAAACGTAGAAATATTGCCTAATGCTATTCCCTATGGAGAGGAGCAATTTATCTTAGATAAAAAGCCTTCTGATATTGTAAGACTGTTTTGGTCAGGATCAGGAACGCACGGAAGGGATTTGCAAATACTACGCAACCCAATGAAGCGGATTAATTTCCCTGTAAGAACAATCATAGCAGGGTATAATGAAGGCGAGAAACATATTTGGGATAATATGATCTGCGCGTTTACAAACGGCTTAAAGCTAAAGCCTACAATCTATAACTATAATCCTGTAACGGAATATATGGCGGCTTATTGTGATTCAGACATAAGCCTTATTCCTTTGGTGGATTCTAAGTTTAATTCAATGAAGTCCAATTTAAAGGTATTAGAAACCGCATCAAAGAAAAACCCTGCTATTGTCAGCAACGTGCATCCTTATAAGGGCTTTTATCCCGCCTGCCACGTTAATAGTCAAAAGGATTGGTATTATTGGATCAAGCTATTAACCCACGATCAGGCAGCACGCACACAGTACGGCAATGACCTTTACGAGTATTGTAATAAGAACTTCAACTTACACGAAGTAAATAAGCAGAGGTTTGCTATTTATAGTAAATTGATAGGAAATGCCAGTAATTAAATGCTCAAACGGAAAATATAGAATTGGATCAGGTGGTTGCATCTTTGATACAGAGGAAAAGGCTCAAAGCGTTTGGGCTGCAATCAGGGTTTCAATGGTGGATAGTTATAATGATTACCCAGAAGCGGCAAAGGCAAATGCTCGTAGGGCATTAAATATTAAAAAAGAAAACGATAAAGGCTGCGGAACTTTAGTAGGTTGGACAAGGGCTAATCAAATAGCTAATGGCGAAAACATATCAAGGGAAACAATTGCCAGGATGTCAAGTTTTGAAAGGCACAGAGAGAATAGCAAAGGCGATCCTAAAAATGATTGCGGTGCGCTTATGTGGTTAGCTTGGGGCGGCGACGAGGGCGTTGCTTGGGCGCAAAGGAAACTTGAACAAATTGATAATGAAAAAGCACGTTAAAATATACCTTGATTATTTCGGTTACGGAATAGAGGACTTTATACCCTGTGAGTCTTGCGGTTCAAAGGCAGTAGATATTCATCACATAGACGCAAGGGGAATGGGCGGATCAAACAAGGCAGATACGATTGAAAATTTACAGGCATTATGTAGGCAATGCCACGTTGTAATGGGAGATACAAAGACGCACTATGATTATTTAAAAAACATTCATAATAAAAAAATAGATGGCAAAGGTTAAAAGTGATTCAAAAAAGGTTAATTTTGGTAAAAGGAAACGCGGTAAATACAAAAAGTCCTATAATAAAAATGATAGAAAAGAACGCAATTATAGAGGTCAAGGTCATTAAGATATTTGAATGTAATTGTTGTAAAAAACAATTTACATCTAAAAAGGCTTGTAAATCAAGAACACCAAAGTATTGCTCAAAAGAATGTTATGCTAAAAGACAAATAAGTGATGAAACAAAGAGTAAAATGTCTAAAGCTAAAATTGGTATAACAATATGGAACAAGGGAATTAAAATGTGGGAAGGGAAAGAACACCCAAGAGGAGCATTGGGCATGAAATTTCCTGATAGAACAGGTGAGAAAAGCAAATTTTGGAAAGGTGGTAAAAGTAGCGAAAGTGAATTAGCCAGAAAATCTCCTGAATATAAAGTATGGAGAACAAGCGTTTTTGAAAGAGATAATTATACTTGCATACATTGTGGTAAAATAGGTGGTAAATTACAAGCTGACCATATTAAGCCTTTTTCTAAATATAAAGATTTGAGATTTGATTTAAATAATGGTAGAACATTATGTATAGAATGTCATTATAAAACCGATACCTATGGGGGTAAAATATTAAAATATGAGCAATCTTAAAATATCAGATTTAACACCTGATGATAAAAACTACAACAAAGGAAGCGAATTTGGTAATTCACTTATAGAAAAGTCTTTACGCAAATTTGGTGCAGGACGTTCAATTTTAATAGATAAAAATAACCGAATAATAGCTGGTAATAAAACTATTGAAAATGCAGCTTCAATAGGATTAGATGATATAATTGTAGTTGAAACAACAGGGAATCAAATTGTAGCAGTCAAAAGAATGGATATAGACATTGATTCAAAAAAAGGTAGAGAATTAGCCCTTGCGGATAATGCTTCAGCAAAAGCCAATATTAATTGGGACTTTGAAGCAATTAATATTGATTGGAACGAAACCGAAATAAAAGAATGGGGTTTAGATTTACCCAACTTTACTAATAAGGATATTAAAGAAAAAGAAGATAATACTATTGATGTTTTAACTTGTCCTAATTGCGGAGTATCTTTGTAAAAACAGAAACATATCAGAAATGCCATTTGAAAAAGGAGTAACACCAGAGGGCGCAAAGCCATTTGAAGCAGGGGAATCTGGAAACCCAAACGGACGACCAAGAAAGTATGTTAGCCTATTAAAAGAACAAGGCTACAAACTAAGCGAAATAAACGATACAATCCAAGTGATGATGTCAATGGATATGGAGGAACTTAAAAAGGTTTGGGATAATCCAAAGGCTACAATATTAGAAAAGACTATTGCAGCTGCTATGCGTAAGTCTTTAGAAAAGGGCAGCTTGTATTCTTTAGATACTTTACTAACCCGAGTATATGGCAAGCCAAAGGAACAAATGGACATTCAGCAAGATACCAGGATCGAGGTTGTATTTGTTGAAGGTAAAACTATTTTATAGTGCGCATAGAATTACCAAATCCGCATATAAACCAAAAGAAAATATTAGAATGCGATAGGCGTTTTATTGTAGTTATGTGCGGACGTCGTTTTGGTAAATCAGAACTATCACAGATACTTGCAATTAGCGAATCAATCAAGGGCGGTCAAGTTGCATACATAACGCCAACGTATAAATTGGCAAAGGCATTTTTTGAAAGGCTTACGGCAGCACTTCCGTTTAAAAACAATATCAGTAACTTAAAGATATACTGCCCTAATAACGGATCTATTGAATTTTATACAGGGGAACGATTAGACAATTTAAGAGGTCGCAAGTTTCATTTAGTTATCATAGACGAGGCGGCGTTTATCCCTGACTTAGAATCAGGGTGGCAGAATAGCATACGCCCAACGCTAACTGATTATCAAGGCAAGGCGGTATTCCTATCCACGCCCAGAGGCAAGAATTATTTTTACTCAATGTTTATGAAACAAGGCGAGGCTGATTGGCAGTCTTTTAAATTCAGCACCTACGACAATCCATATATTAATACAAGGGAAATAGACGAAGCTAAACTGCAGTTGCCAGAGGTTGTATTTGAACAAGAGTATTTAGCAAACCCATCGGAGAATAGCGCAAACCCATTCGGCAACGCATATATAAAAAACTGCATACGTTCAATATCAAGTCAGCAAATCTTAGCTTATGGGATTGACCTTGCTAAGTCAGTTGACTTCACAGTTATCATAGGGCTTGACAATGGGGGCAACGTGGCTTATTTTGACCGCTTCCAAATGGATTGGCATAATACTAAGGAAACAATTAGAAGGCTCCCTGCTGCGCCTATATTAGCAGATAGCACAGGTGTTGGCGATCCTATCCTTGAGGACTTAAAAAGGGAAGGAATAAACATAGAAGGCTTAAAGTTTACAAGTCAATCTAAGCAACAATTAATGGAGGGCTTAGCACAGGCAATACAACAGGGTAAGATAAGCTATCCAGAGGGGGTGATTGTGGACGAGTTGGATATATTTGAATATCAATTTACGGCTAATGGCGTAAGGTATTCTGCGCCTTCGGGATTCCACGATGATTGCGTTATGGCATTGGCTTTAGCCTGGCAGAACTTTAACTATAAAAGGGGATCAGGGCGATACGCCTTTGCTTAATTACCGCTTATCCTTTATATTTACCGCTTATCATATTTTTAAATAAATATTTATAAGATGTATAAAATATGTATAAAAGGTGTATATTTGAATCCTAAACCAAAACAAACACTATGAACAGATTAAAAACCTTACAAGAAAAAAGAAACGAGCAATACAAAGCGGAAAGCCTAAGCGGAAAATGGTTCTGGTATATTATGGGCGGTGCTTTATTACTAACTGCTTTAATTGAAAACTTATAATATGCCATATTCAACTTGCTGCGGCGCACATACCACAATGGAGGAGATCGACATTTGCCCTGATTGCTTAGAGCATTGCGATTGGGAGGAGGACGAGGAGGAAATAGAAAAGGATAAAGAAACAGAAAACCAAATTGATCAAGCTAAAATAAATAAGTATGACAAAGAATAATTATTTAATGGGGCAGGAATATATGATCCGCCTTGAAAATGAGTTACTTATAGAAAGGATTGCAAAGATTGAAAAGGAATTAGGCTTAAAAGAAAAGGAAAACAAAGAGTTGAGGATTCAATTAAAAATGGTAAATTTAGCATTGGCAGACGTATCGTAAAACCTATACTATGATAACTAACTTTGAGGAAATCACAAAGGAATTAACAGAGGACGAAAAGAAACTTGTGCCTATAATCATTAAGGGCTTAAGCACAAAGACTAAAGACAATCCTATCAAGGCTGCGGATATTGTAAACGCAATAAACGAAAATAAATACAGGTACGGGATTAAACTATTTAGCGAGCCAAGATTAAGGAAGATAATTAACTTCATACGATCAGAAGGCATACTTCCTGTTATGGGTACATCAAACGGATACTATTGCACAAAGGATCGGGCGGAGTTACAAAGCCAGATTGAAAGCCTGACACAAAGGGCGGAGGCAATAATGACAAGCGCAAACGGACTAAAAAAATTTATATTATGAAAGTATTGGAATTGTTTGCAGGCAGCCGTTCAATAGGCAAAGCATCTGAAATTTTAGGCTATGAAGTTTTTTCAAGTGATTTAATTAATTTTGAAAAGATTGATTATGTTACAAGTATTTTAGATTTTGATATTAATAAAGTTCCATTTCAACCTGATATTATTTGGGCATCCCCCCCTTGTACAGGATTTAGTGTTGCTGCATTAGGGCATCATTGGACAGGAGGAAAAAATGCTTATATACCTAAAACAGATACTGCTAAACTTGGTATTGAATTAGCAAAAAAAACAATAGAAATAATTAACTACTTTAAGCCTAAATATTTCTTTATTGAAAACCCCAGAGGTTTATTAAGAAAAATGGAATTTATGGATAATTTCATAAGGCAAAGTATTACATATTGTCAATATGGGGATACAAGGATGAAGCCAACTGATATATGGACTAATAGCGAAAAATGGATTCCAAGACCTATGTGCAAGAATGGGGATGATTGCCATATCGCAGCACCAAGAGGATCAAGAACAGGAACACAGGGTTTAAAAGGTTCTTATGAACGAAGTAAAATTCCAGAAGATTTATGTTTAGAAATTTTAAAATCTTGTAAATAAAACTATCTATGAAACAATTAATTGACCTTCGGGATTGGGTGGATCAGCAATGCAAGACAGGGCAGCCCTTTACTTGCGCAGACGTATTAAATAAGATTGATGAAATCTTAGAATCGGATGATGATATTCAGGAACTTTTAGTAACTTCGGCTTATGAAATGGAATAACATTAGCGTTTGGCAGTATCAGAATATTGTAAAAACCCTTGCAAATAAACAAGATGACGAAATAGAAAAGTCATTTAAACTTATAGGCATAGTTTACAATATGACTGAAAACCAAGTCGATAGCTTAACACAAGCAGAGTACAAGGCAAAGCTAAAGGAGTGCGATTTTCTAAATAGTATGCCAGAGGGTAAGCCTGTAAAAGTCATAAAGGTAAACGGCAAAAGATACCGATTGATTTATGATGTTACAAGGATGCCATTCGGAAGGTATGTAGAAAGCAAAGCATTTGTGGGGGATATATACGGCAACCTTCATAAGTTAGGTGCTACAATGGTAATGCCACAGAAAAAGAATTGGCTTGGGTTATGGGTTGATGACAAGTACAACGCAGCCAAACATGAAGATTATGCAGATGATATTTTACAAGCTAATTTTCAAGACGTATATTTTTCGTTGGTTTTTTTTTATCAAGTATTCAGAAATTGGATCGAAGTTACAAGGGATTATTTGGTGACCAAGATGATGATGACAGGACAGACGGAGCAGCAATGCAGCCAAGTGGTAGCAGATTTATGCAGTATTTTGGATGGCATTATTCAGCCAAACTTATTGCCGACCACGAAAATATCAGAGTTGAGGAAGTTTACGACAGATTAACAATAGAGGCTTTAAATACATTGTCTTATCTAAAAGCAAAAGCGGATTACGATAGGGAGTTACATAGACAGTTGTAGATTTGTGGTTTACCCCTGCCAATATGGTGGGGGTTTTTTGTGCGGTATATTTAAGCCGTTTATCTATTTAAAGATATGAGTATTACTAAAGCACAGGCAAAAGCGATAGCGGATAATTTTACATCCTTATATGGGGAACAAAGAACTATTAATGATGAAATGCCTGTTATTGAAGCATTGCTTTTTAAATATGGCGCAGAATTTAAGCAACAGGCTGTTGATAATTTGAACGCAAACAAATCAATCGCTTCTGGTAAAATAGAGGACATAGCTTTTGAAGTTACTAAGTTTGGCACTACTTATACATTGTCAATGGGTTATCCTAAAAATGAGCCAGCATCTAAGTATTGGGATTTTGTCAATCAAGGCGTAAAAGGAACTAAAAATATAAAGGCAGACGGCAAAACGCCATACGCTTTTAAGAGCAGTAAAAAGTCGATACCTGTATCGGTTGTCGAGGGATGGCTTAAATACAATAAACTTAAAACAGTTGCAGTAAAAAAATATAGCAAACTTGGGGTAGAATTAAAAGCGATTGACAGTAAAAAGAGTTTAGCGGCTTCAATAGCAAAGTCAATACATAGGAAAGGTTTAAGATCAACCAGGTATTTTGATAAGGCAAGGGATAGCGTATTTGGAATTGCTTTTCAAAACGTTATGAGTGCAGCATTAGGATTTGATGTTGAATTAAAAATTAAACAAATAGCAAACGAAATAAAAGATGGCAATAACAATAGAAAGTAGTCCTGCAACTTATAGCAGTATGCACGATGACCTTTGGTTTGTAGCGAGCTCTACAAATGTAGGCGAAACTTCCTTTAAGTTTATTTATGATATATTCATAGATGGCGCACAGGTAAGCAGAACAAAGATATATCCAGCACCAAGCGCAGAGGGTAGCTATGGCATTTACAATTCAAGTCCTGTGGTTAGGGCTTATGTTCAAAACTACTTTGAGCCTTCCGGTAGTTCAATCCTGGTAGCTACAAATGATAAGATTAAGGTTGATTATCAATACAGGGTAGGCGAGGAATATCTTAACGCTTCAGGATCAATCAGCAACTATAATTTAGCATCTGGCAATTTAAGTGCTTACAATTACTATCCGCCTTTATTTGCGGACATTCTATTTGTAAACAATAATACGCCTTTGGTTTTATCTGATTACTATGACAACTTACTTTTAGAAAATTACACGGATGATTGGCTTACAGAAAGAGACACAGATAACATAGTCTTAGAATACGGCGATAACTTTTTTGCTACTTATCTAAAAATAACTGCTGGGTCTTATACTGCGGTGGTAGATGTAATAAATGAAAGCGGTGCGGTTATCAATACGGCAAGCGGAAGCGTAACGCTAACAGGGCAGATGAATCTATTTAACCTACAAGCAGGGCATATCAATACGTTTGCAGGATCAAATATAATCAATGAGAATACTTACGGATACAATGTTTATTTAAAATTAGGGGTTGCAGAATCTCGTAAACTTAAATTTGTACAAAAGTGCTATCCTAAGTTTAAGCAATACAATTTGCACTTCTTAAATAGATTAGGAGGTTGGGATACTATGAAATTTGCATTGGTCAATAAAAGGTCAAGCGAGTTTAAAAGGGCTTCATATAGACGCAATGATTGGCAGCTAACAGGCAATCAAATGAGAAACAATGATGCTTACAATAGGTACAATGAAACTACTTTAAACTATGCTATTCAGCATACAGATAAATATAAGCTAATAAGCGATTGGGTTAGCCAACAAGATTACGAATGGCTTGCGCAATTAGTAGCAAGTACTATATGTTATATGGAAGTACAAGGTGCTTATTTCCCTGTAACGATAGCTGATACAAACTACGAATATAAATTAGAGGTAAGCGATAAGCTATTTAATTTTGAAATTGGAATCGAGGTAGGTAAATATACAAATAGTCAATTTAGATAATGATTAGTACAGAAATATACATTGAAGATTATAGACTTGATTTAGTACAGGATATAAGTACCGAGTTTACATATACGATTGATGATATTACCGACTTCGGTAGTAAAAACACTTCATATAGTAAAACAATATCCATAACAGGTACGGCTACAAACAATAAAATATTTGGCTTTATATTTGATTTAGGGAATGCGAATGATACAGATGATAATTTACCGAATGTTAACTACAATTTTAACGCTTCAAAACAAGCTAATTGTAAAATATTTATTGATAAAATTCAAATATTTAAAGGGACTTTAAGGATATTAGAGATTGTAATTGATAATAAAACGATTGAATATCAATGCTCTGTGTTTGGGGAGTTGGGTGGATTTATAACTGCATTAGGAAATAAGAGATTAACAGGCAATAAAAATGTTGCTGATAATTTAGATTTTAGTGATTACGATCATATCTACGATGTAACTAATATTAAAGCAAGTTGGGATGCCGTTGCAGGATCAGGTTATTTTTATCCATTGATCGATTACGGAAATGTAAGTACAGACAAAGTTAACTTTCAAGTAAAGTCATTTCGCCCTGCTTTATATGTAGCGGAATATATAAAAAAGATATTTGAAAAAACTGATTACACATATACATTAGATTTATTACCTGAAGATCAGAATTTTTTTAATAGACTTATAATTCCACAGAATCAAAAGAGTTTAACAAAGACCACAAGCAACTTTCCAGTAGCTACAAAAACGACAGAGCAAATAATTACAGGCTCAAGCCTTTATAGGTTTACAACAGTAACAGGATCAGGATTAGTTGCAACGTCTTCAAATAGCGTATTCACTTATACAGGCGCAGCTTCTATTACCTTAAGTATGATTTATTCATTTTCAGGGGACGCAACAAGCGGAGTTTTTAATATTTTAAAAAATGGAGTAAGCGTTTATTCAGAAAGTTTTTCAGGTGGAGTTGGCGTCGGTGGAGGATTTGAACTATTGATAAACACAAATGACGCAATAAGTTTTAGGTTTACCAACACAGCACCGAATAGAGATGATCCACCTGTTACAATAACAGAGGGGCAAGTGTCTTTTTTCTCTGAATCTTCTGTGCCTGTTGATATAGCTTATGGGGATCAATTATTTGTTAATGATACAATTCCAAAGGGTATATTTCAAAGAGACTTTTTTTTAAGCATTACAAAGATGTTTAATTTATATGTATATGAAGATACTTGGGATGATAAAAAGATAATGATAAAACCATATATTAATTTTTATCCCGAATCAAGCGCAACTGCTTTAGACTGGTCTAATAAAATAGATAGGGCAAAGCCTTTGAGTATCAAGCCAATGAGTGAATTAAACGCAAGATATTTTCATTATAAGTTTAAAGAGGATAATGATTTTTACAATGAGAATTATAAGAAAAAATATAATGAAAGTTATGGCGATAGAATTTTTGATACTGAATATGATTTTAGTAAAGAAACTGATTCGCTTGAAGTAATCTTTGCGCCAAGTGTATTATACCAAAAGACAGGCACGGATAAAATATATCCTGCTATTTACAAGGTATCTGATAATAACACAAAAGAAAATTCAATGGATAGTGTTATCAGGATAATGCAAGCTAAAAAGATAACAGGTAGAACGAGTTATAATATATTAAATAGTTTAGCAGTCCTTGATACCCTTACTACCTATGGATATGGTGGGCATTTAGATAATCCTTTTGCACCTACAAATGATATAAACTTTGGCGTACCTTTTGAGATACAATTCAATGCCACAACTTATCCTACAACTAATGTATTTAACGCTTATCATAGTGAATACATTGCAGAAATTACAAGCAAGGATTCAAAGTTATTAACTTGTTCAGCTTTATTAGATACTGTTGACATTATGAACTTAGATTTTAGTAAGTTTTATTGGATTGATGGAGTATTATATAGGCTGAATAAAGTAGATGGGTTTAACCCAATGGAATACAAGACAACAAAAATTAGTTTATTAAAGGTTATTGAAACAAAATATTTTTTATAATGGCACAGAATTTAGATTTAAACATAAATGTCAATACGGATCAGGCAGGCAAATCTGTCGGATCACTTAAATCACAATTAAGGGAAGCGCAGGCGGAAGTCGCAGCGTTAGCGGATAAGTTTGGTGCTACATCTAAGGAAGCTATTGAGGCAGCAAAAAGAGCAGGGGAATTAAAAGATAGGATTGGCGATGCAAAAGCATTAACAGAAGCCTTTAATCCAGATGCAAAGTTTAAAGCATTAACAGCATCTTTATCTGGAGTTGCTGGTGGATTTGCCGCCGTTCAAGGTGCTATGAGTTTATTCGGTTCTGAATCTGAGGATGTTCAAAAAACTTTATTAAAAGTACAATCAGCAATGGCTCTTTCGCAGGGTTTACAAGCAGTAGGCGAAAGCATTGATTCATTTAAGCAATTAGGTGCAGTTATAAAAAGTACAACCGTATTTCAAGAATTAAATAATGCAGCAACTGCAACGGCATCGGTTGTTCAACGTGCTTTTGGTGTAGCAACAGTTCAAACGAGTAATGGATTTAAAGTTTTAAAAGGTGCTATTATAGCAACTGGTTTTGGTGCGCTTGTAGTTTTATTGGGATCAGTAATTGCAAATTTTGATGCTATTTCTGATTGGATAAAGAAAAGTCCACTTGGTGCATTAGCAAAAGGTGTTGGTGATTTAGTTACACAATTTACAGACTTTATTGGAGTTACAAGTAAAGCAGAACGTAGTTTAAATAAATTATCTTCTGCTAATAAAAGAGCAAACGAAGACATTGAAAACCGTATTAAAGTATTAAAGGCGCAAGGCGGTTCTGAAAAGGAAATTTATGACTTAAGCCAACAAAGGATTAATAATGAATTAAATTCTTTACGAGCAAGCTTAAAAACAAAAGGCAAATTAACAGAAGAAGAATATAAACAATTCAGTGATTTAAAAACTGAACAATTAGTTTTGACGGCTGAATTTAATAAAAAGATTGCTGATGATAATGCAAAGGCTGCTGAAGATGCTTCTAAAAAAAGAAAAGAATATCAAGAGAAAAAAGAAAGAGATGAAAAAGCGGCAGAAGAAAAAAGGCAAAAGGAAATACTTGATAAGCAAAAGTGGGATTTAGAAAAAAAGCAATATCAATTAGGAATTGACAAAGAGGAAAGGGAATATGGTCAGAAATTAATAGATGACGCAGCAAATGCTGACGCAGAAAGGGAAGCAAAAGCAACTAAGGATAAAGAAGATGCTTTAAAATATAGGACTCAATTAGTTATTGATAATTTTAATAGAGAGAAAAATTTAAAAGAATTAGATAAATTAAATGATGATATATTAGCAAAAGCTAAAATAGATAATTTAAATGCTATTGGAAATGCAACGCAGACTTTAGGTGCTATTATTGGTGACCAAACAAAAGCAGGTAAGGCTTTAGGTGTAGCAAGTGCTTTGATTAATACATATACAGGAGCAACTGAAGTTATAAGGGCTAAGTCAACATTGCCAGAGCCATTTGGTACTATTCAAAAGATTGCGTCTGTTGCTGCTATAATAGCAACGGGTATGCGTGCGGTTAAATCAATAACTGCCGTTCAAGTTCCTGGCGGTGGCGGTGGCGGTGGTGCTTCTGTTCCTTCAATATCAACACAAGCACCTATTTTGCCACAATTACCAAGTGCGCAAATGACACAATTAAATCAACAATCAATTAATGATTTAGGTAATCAAGCGGTAAGAGCTTACGTTATTGAGACAGATGTTACAGGCAATCAACAAAGAATGGCAGCCATAAGACAAAGAGCAAGATTTAGTTAAACGATAAATATTCACAAATAAACTATTTAAAGATATGAATACAGAGATACCTATTTATATGTTGGACATTACAGATAGCATAGAAGATGATTCACAAGTTGATTTCATTGCATTAGTTGATCGTCCTGCAATACAAAAGAATTGGAACGCATTTAATAAAACCCAAAAATTTGAGGTAACAAATGAAGATCGCCGTATTATTTCGGGAGCTATTATGTTGGCTGATACGCCTATTTTCCGCAGCGATGCTACTTATGGGGATTACTATGTTGCTTTTAGTTCGGACACTATTCTTAAGATTGTACAGAAGTTTTTTAAAAAAGGCTTCCAAAGCAATGTGAATTTAATGCACGATTCTAAGCAACAATTTGAGGGGGTTACTTTATTTGAAAGTTTTATCTCTGATCCTTCTCGTGGCATTATGCCAATGAAAGGCTTTGAAGATGCGCCTGTTGGCAGTTGGTTTGGGTCTATGATCGTGGATAATGACGAGGCGTGGGCTAAGGTTAAAAGCGGACAAATAATGGGATTCAGCGTAGAGGGTTTATTTACCTATAAACCGAAGGAAGTAAACAAGGTTGCGTCTATGGTAGATGCAATCCAAAAAATATTATCACAAGTTAAGTGATAAACTATTTATTTTTTAACTATATAATAAAAAAAGTATGAACGCACAGGAAGCAATTTTAAAAATTAAGGCTTTGTTTGAGGACAACGCTGCGCCTGTTAAGGAAGATGAAGCCGATATGACTAAGGTTGAGGAAACTAAAGTTGAGATGGCAGAATATTCTTTAATGGACGGAACTAAGGTTGAGATTTCAGCTTTAGAGGTTGGCGGTTTAGTTACTATTGAAGGGCAACCAGCACCGGTAGGGGATCACGAATTAATGGACGGAACAGAAATTACTTTAGACGAGAACGGCAAAATTACCGCTATTGAAACTAAAGTTGTAGAAGCAAGTCCAGAGGTTGACGTTGAAGCAGGCAAAGATTATGACGATAAGAAGATGGAGGAAATGGCTGAAAAGTTTGAAGCAAAGATTGCTGAATTAACTCAAGCTAAAAACTTATCTGACGCAAAAGTTTTGGATTTAGAGAATAAGGTTAAGCAAGGATTTGCACAAGTAGCTGAATTAATTGAAGCACTTTCAAATACGCCAAGTGAAGACCCTATTAAAAAACCAAATAGCTTTAATGAATTTGTAAACACAAAGGGCATTAAAGAACAAAGATTAGAGAAATATAGAAACGCAATTTTAAACAAATAAAAATTAATAACAATGGCATTTGACGTATCAACATTAGCCGCTTACACAGAGCAAAACGAAGCCTTATTGGTAACTGATTCTGTATTAGGAGCAAAAACCGCAGCTTTAATTAAAAGCGCAGGTAACGTTATGGTAGGCGTAAAGTCTGCTGAAACAATCAACATTATGGACACAGACGCGATCTTCCAAGCAGGTGGATCTTGCGGATTTACTGCATCTGGTTCTACAACTTTTACTCAAAGAACAGTAACAGTTGGAAAAATTAAAGTAAACGAATCTCTTTGTCCTAAAGACTTAGAAGCTAAGTACTTACAAAAAGCATTACCAACAGGATCAATGTATGATTCTATTCCTTTTGAGCAAGAGTTTGCAGATAAGAAAGCAAAAACAATCGCTTCTCAATTAGAAACTGCGTTATGGCAGGGCGATACAACGTCTGGCAATGCAAATCTATCTAAATTTGACGGGCTTGTTAAGTTAATCGGAGCTGCTTCTGGAGTTGTAGCTGCAAACGTTTCTACTTACATTTCAGGTGCTCCTTTAAGCACAATTACTGCTGGGAATGTTATCAGCATTTTTGATGGTGTATATCAAGCAATCCCTGCACAAGTTGTAGCTGCTGACGATATGGCTATCTTCTGTGGTCAAGACGTATTTAGAACTTATACAGTTGCATTAAAGAACGCAAATCAGTTCCATTATTCAATTGATGTGAAAGCTGATAGCGAGTTTGTATTACCTGGTACTCCAATTAAAGTAATTGCTTTACAAGGTTTGAACGGAACTAACAAGGTTTACGCAATGCGTTTATCTAACTTGTTCTTAGGAACAGATTTGTTGAATGAAGAAGAAAAATTTGAAATCTTCTACGCAAAAGAAGCTGATCAAGTTCGTTTCGTATCTGAGTTCAAAATGGGTGTAAACGTAGCGTTCCCAGACGAGATCGTTAAGTTTATCTTAGCATAATTATTGGGGGGTTTAATCGCCCCCCATTTTTAATAAAATTTTAAATTTAATATTATGCCGTGTGCATTAACATCAGGATACACTTTAGACTGCCGAGATAGCTTAGGCGGTGTTACGGAAGTGTATTTCATAGAAGCAGCTAACGTAACTGCTACAACCGAAGCGAGTGGTGTAATTACCGCATTAACAAAGGCATCAGGTAAGAAGTTCTATAAATACGAGCAAGTAAAAGATACATCAATGATGAATCAAACTATTACTGCAAACGTACAAAATGGAACAGTATTTTATGCACAGGAATTAATGGTTGTATTAAATAAATTACAAACCGCTACAAGAAACGAGATTTTATTACTTGCTCAAAATACTTTGATTGCAGTAGTAAAGGATTCAAACGGCGTATATTGGTATCTTGGTAAATCAAGAGGATTAGATTTAACTGCTGGTACTGCTGGTACAGGTACTGCTCAAGGCGACAGAAGTGGATTCGCTTTAACCTTTACAGGATCAGAAGCAGAATTAGCTCCAAGCGTAGCTCAAGCAGTTTACTCTGTATTGACAACCGCAGGCGCATAAGTTTTTTCATAGGTTTATAGGTTTGCCGCCGTTCCTTCATTGGTTCGGCGGTTTTTTATTGTAGGATATGCAACAAATTAGCTTTTTAGCTATATAGATATATGATTAGGTTAACAAAGGGGGCAACCCAAAACATAATTTTAACCCTAACTGAAAAGCAGTTATTGACTAATCCAAACTATTTGTTTGTATTTACTAATAGAAGTGCAAATACAGAGGTTAAATTTGTTAGGTTAAATAACACAGACATAAGCCAATACAAGGACAGGTACAATGAGTTTAGTATTGTTACAAATACTAATTTTAGTACTGCTTTAAATGGTCAATATGATTACGATATATATGAGCAGACAAGTACATCTAATCTAAATCCTGCTGGTTTAAATTTATTAGAATCAGGGATTATGGAATTAGTCGGAACGCCTTTCAATTTCACGGAATATACTACAACGGACACTTATAAAATAAGACAATAATGGATTTAAGAGTACTAACATTTGCGGAAGCCAAGCAGCCTGAATTTAAAGAAAAGAAAGGCGAAGGATATATTCAGTATGGCGATCGCAACGATTACCCAAACTACTTAGTTGAACTTTTTAATAAGTCAGCCAAGCATAATGCTATCATAAAAAGCAAGGTGCATTATATTACTGCAAATGGTTGGTCAGGAAGCGAGGAGGCAAAGCCTTTTATTGATCAAGTCAATAGAATGGAAAGCCTTGAAGATTTAACAAGAAAGGTTTCTTTGGATGCCGAATTATTTGGCGGTTATTATTTAGAGATTATTTTTTCAGTATCAGGTCAATTAAGCGAAATTTGGCATTGTGATTATACAAAGATTCGTACAAACAAAGACAATACACAATTTTGGTATAAAGAGGATTGGGCGGATAGGGCAGAAAAAGCGGAGATTTACCCTGCTTTTAACCCTGCTAATCCTTACGGCAAACAGATTCTTTACATAAAAGAATACCGCCCTAATATGGGTTATTATTCTTTGCCCGGTTACTTTGGTGCGCTTAATTACATAGAATCAGATATTGAAATATCTAAGCACGTTTTAG
>Ga0208360_1000199_pt1 | contig 16633 bp, 21 predicted proteins | sample LakMenE27Jul10ns_FD_150739 | JGI IMG/M metagenome (GOLD analysis project Ga0208360, IMG submission 150739) | Freshwater microbial communities from Lake Mendota, WI - 27JUL2010 deep hole epilimnion ns (SPAdes) | ecosystem: Environmental > Aquatic > Freshwater > Lake > Epilimnion/Euphotic zone ...
GCGCAACGTCAAAACCATCGCCCTGAGCGTTGACAGCGCCGAAAGCCACAAGGGCTGGATCGGCGACATCAACGAAACCCAGAACACCACGGTGGATTACCCGATCCTCGCCGACGCCGATAAAAAGGTGAGCGATCTCTACGGGATGATCCACCCCAACGCCCTCAATAACCTCACGGTGCGTTCAGTGTTCATCATCGACCCCAACAAGAAGCTGAGGCTCCAGATCACCTATCCCGCCAGCACCGGCCGGAACTTCGATGAAATCCTGCGCGTCATCGACTCGCTGCAGCTCACCGACCACCACTCCGTGGCTACCCCGGTGAACTGGAAGGACGGCCAGGACTGTGTGGTGGTGCCCTCGATCTCCACCGAGGACGCCCGCGCCAAGTTCCCCAAGGGCGTGACCGAGATCCGCCCCTACCTGCGCACCACACCCCAGCCCAACCGCTGATCCTTCCGCCAACAACACACCAACATCAAAATGGACGCCCCTGGAAAGGCCTGGTGGCCCTGGAAACCCCAGGAGCGCCTGGGCAGCTACGCAGTGATTGGGGTGGGGCGCTTCGGTGGAGCGGTGTGTAGTGAGTTACTGCGGGCCGGGGCGGAGGTCCTGGCCATCGACAGCAGCCAGCGGGCCATCGATGAACTCCGGCAACTGGATCCCGCCCTGGAGGCCCGGGTGGTGGACTGCACCGACGAGGAGGCCCTCAGGGCTTCCGGGGCCCTCGATGTAGACACGGTGGTGGTGGCCATCAGCGAACCCCTTGAGGCCAGCATCACCGCCACCCTGATCGTGAAGGACAGCCACGGCAGCCGGGTGCGCCAGGTGATCGCCAGGGCCACCAGCGACCTGCACGAAAAGATGCTGCAGCGGGTCGGAGCCGACCGGGTGGTGTTTCCCTCGCGCATGCAGGGCCTGCGCCTCGGTCGCGAACTGGTGAGACCCAATCTCCTGGAGCGGCTGCGCCTCGACGACCGCAACAGCATCGAGGAAATCACCGTGCCCAGCACTTTCGTGGGCCGGTCCTTGCGGGATCTCAACCTCCGCCGCAACTGCAGCGTCACCGTGCTGGCGGCCGGTCCTGCCAACCGGCTCACCTTCAACCCCCCGGCGTCGTACACCCTGGCAGCGGGCGAACTCCTGGTGGTGATGGGCAGCTGCGAGGCCCTCGAAGCCCTCCCCAGCGGCTGAGGATGCGGGTTCTCGGCCTGATGAGCGGCACCAGTGCCGACGGGGTCGACGCCGTGCTGGCCGAGCTGAGTGGTGCGCCCCACCGTCCGCGCTGGCGCCTCCTCGCCAGCGAGGCCGTTGCCTATCCACCCGACCTGCGCCGCCGCCTGGTGGCCCTGGGCCAGGGAGATCCGTTGCCATCCGCCGAAATTCTCGAGCTAGCCGAGGCCCTCACCGAACAGCAGGCCGAAGCCGCCCGGGCCTGCGATCCCCACGGGCAGGCGGAACTGGTGGGCTGCCACGGCCAGACCATCTGGCACCGCCCCCCCGCTGCGGGCCGGCGGGGAGCAAGCTGGCAACTGCTGCAGGGTCCCCTGCTCGCGGAGCTGCTCGACAAGCCGGTGGTCTTCGATTTCCGCAGCGCCGACCTCGCCCTCGGCGGCCAGGGGGCTCCCCTCGTGCCGGCCACCGACGCTGCCCTGCTGGGGGGCATCGGTGGCTGGCGGGCGGTGCTGAACCTGGGGGGCATCGCCAACCTCACCCTGCTGCCACCGGCCAGCGGCCCGGATCGGAACGCGCCGGTGCGCGGCTGGGACTGCGGCCCGGCCAACACCTTGCTGGATCTGGCCGTGAGCCAGTTCAGCGGCGGCCGCCTCAGCTTCGATGCCGACGGCACCTGGGCCCGGCAGGGAACAATCCACGAAGCGCTGATCGCCCGATGGCTCCAGGAGCCCTACTTCCGGCAGGCCCCCCCGAAGTCCACGGGGCGGGAAAGCTTCGGGGGCCCAGACCTGGAGCGGCGCCTGCGGGAGTTGGCTGCCCTCACTCCGGACGACCGCCTCGCCGCCGATGCCCTCGCCACCCTCAGCTCCTTCGCGGCGGCGGTGGTGGCTGCGGATCTCAACCTCCAGCCACGGCCCCTGGAGGTGCTGGTGGCCGGTGGTGGCTGCCGCAACGGCGTGCTGATGGAGCAACTTCGCCGCCGTTGCCGCGGTCTGGCGGTGCGGCCCCTGCAGGAGTTGGGCATCGCCGACTGCCAGCGGGAGGCCCTGGCCTTCGCCCTGTTGGCCTGGTGGCACCACCGCGGCCATCCGGGTTCCCTGCCCTCGGTCACCGGGGCACGGCAGGCTGCGGTTCTGGGCGTGCGGGTCGAGCCGGCCGGCGGAGCAAGCCGTGGACCGTCAGGGGGCCGCCGATCCCGGGAAGCCAGCGGCGCCTGATCGGCCCCCCATCCGCACCCCCCATCCGCAGACGTTCCGAACGGCGTGTTCACCCCCCGGGGGGACGCAATCTCAGACGACGGGGCACCCCCCGCAGACGGCGGGGTCCCTGGGCTTCATTCCGCTCCAGTTCGGCCCGAAAGCGATCGGCGGCGGCATCGGAGCCGGGAACCGGGCCCGATCCGGAATCATCCAGCCCGGACCCGGAGGTTGCCGGTGGGGAGGATGGCGCTGGCGTCAAAGTCGGCGCTGAAACAGTCGCTGGTGGAACGGTTGGCTCTGAAGCCGTTGGCGGTTGAGCGAGGACTGCGGGATGGGTTGCTGCGGGAGCTGGCTGGCCAGGGCTGGGGGGGCTGAACGCAGGAATGGGGGAGGGGGGCGCCGGGCTGGCTCCTTCGCCTGGAGCTGCCGCGGTCGCGCCGTTCTGCAGCCGCAGCAGTTCCAAGCGCTCCACGCCCTGCTGGATGAGCACCTTGGCCATGTTGCTCACGGTGCGGGATTCATCCTCGGCCAGCAGGGCCAGGCGCTGGCAAAGGTCCTCGGGCATCACCACCTGAATCCGGGGTGACTTGGGCCGGCCACTCGAGGAGGTCTGACGGGTGGGCACGACCCAGGAAGCCAGCGGGTTACGAAAAAGTGTACTGAGGCTGGCAAGGGTAGTATCCAGGGGTAGTATCCAACCGTAGGCTTGTGGAGCGGATCCCCCTCCCAGGGATCCATGCCTCCTGGATCACTCCCCTCTCCGGCCGCACGGCCCGACCGAACCATGGCCAGAACCAGGCAGACCCCGCCCCCCGTCGTCGAACCCCAGCTCCCCGCGACTGCAGCAGCCCCGAGGACGGGCCGCAGCCGCGGCGCTGGCACCGCAGCAGCCGCAGCGGCAGCCAGCCAACACCGCCGCTCTGCCGCCGACGCCAGTGACGTGCTGGTCTCCGCAGTGATTAGCACCTATCTGCTCACCCATCTCCACCACGTGCTGCAACGGGCCGAGTACGGCGCCCAACAGGAGGGTCGTCAGGCCCTCGCCGCCAACTACGCCCAGTTGCGCAAGGTGCTCTGCCTGGATGCCCGCACCATGGAGGATGCCTCCGCCAGCGGCATGGAGGACGACGGCCACAGCAACGCCGCCTGAACGCCGCCATCTCAACTGGCTCCTCGACCGGCTCCGCCGAACGATCTAGGGTCAGTCGAACCGATTCCCTGAGATGAGCGCGGAGACCAACCCTTCCCCGGGCAGCCGGCAAGCGGCCGAGCTCTACGCCCGCATCAGCCAGAACTCAGACCTCACCCAGTCGCTGTTCCGGCAGGCCCTGCAGGACCCCAGCGGGGCCCTGGCCAGGATCGTGGCCATCGGCGCCGAGCAAGGCATGACAGTCAGCACTGACGACGTGAAGGCCCACCTGGCCAGCCTGGACGATGGCGCCACCAAGCAGTGGCTGCTCAAGGCCCGCGGCGGTCTCTGAACCCATCGGCCGGGGCCGCAGCGGCGCCGCCGGCCTGTCCACCATTCCCTTATGGCGAGCGGGCAGCCGATGCTCCGCGCCGCCCCCCCGGGCCCAGCTGAAGAACAGCCAGTAACTCACCAGGGCCAGGCCCGCCGCCACCACCAGGGCTGCCACCTGCTCGAGCCGTCGAATCATGGCGTTCGGAGGCAGTGGGGAATCGTGCAGTCTGCCCGAGCGGTCCATGGGCCGCGAAGAGAGATGATGCAGTGACATTGCCTCCACGCCCGCAGTGCTGCGCCTCGAAAGGATCGGCAAGATCTACCCCACGGGTGAGGTGCTGCGCGATGTCACCTGGGAGGTGAAAGCCGGCGACCGCATCGGCCTGGTGGGAGTGAATGGGGCCGGCAAGTCCACCCAGATGCGGATCATCGCCGGCCTGGAGGAACCCAGCAGCGGCCAGGTGGTGAAGCAGGGGGCGCCCCGCATCGTCTATCTGCAGCAGGAATTCGATGTGGACCCGCGCCGCACGGTGCGGCAGGAACTCTTCCAGGCTTTCGGCGAGGCCGCCGAGGTGCTCAACCGTCAGAGCGAGGTGGAAGAGGCCATGGGCGGCGAGGCGGCCGCGGCCGATCCCGAACTGCTGAATCGGCTGATCGAGGAGCTCGGCAACCTGCAGAGTCGCTTTGAGGCCCTGCACGGCTACGAACTCGACGCCCGCATCGACAAGCTGCTGCCCACGATCGGCTTCACTCCCGAAGGGGCGGAGCTCCGGGTGGGCGACTACTCCGGCGGCTGGCAGATGCGCATTGCCCTGGGCAAGATCCTGCTGCAGGAACCTGATCTGCTGCTCCTCGACGAACCCACCAACCACCTCGATGTGGAGACGATCCAGTGGCTGGAGGACTACTTGATCGGCCAGACCGTGCCGCTGGTGGTGATCAGCCACGACCGCGCCTTCCTCGATCGGGTCTGCAATCAGATCGTCGAAACCGAGCGGGGCGTCTCGCGCAGCTATCTGGGTAATTACAGCCAGCACCTGGAGCAGAAGGCGCTCGAACGGGAAGCCGGCCAGGCCGCCTTCGAGCGTCAGCAGAAGGAGCTGGCCAGCCAGCAGGCCTACATCGACCGCTTCCGGGCGAGTGCCACCCGCAGCACCCAGGCGAAGAGCCGCGAGAAGCTGCTCGACAAGGTGGAGCGGATCGAGGCGCCCATGGAGGGTGTGAGCGGCCCTCGGTTCCAGTTCCCCCCGGCGCCCCGCTCAGGCCGGCAGGTGGCCATGGTCGACAACCTCACCCACAGCTATGGGGAGAGGATCCTGTTTCTGGGGGCCAGCCTGGAGGTGGAGCGCGGCGATCGCATCGCCTTCGTGGGGCCGAACGGGGCCGGCAAATCCACCCTGCTGCGACTGGTGATGGGGTTGGAGCAGCCGGAGGAGGGCCATGCGGGGCTGGGCGAACACCACGTGGTGGCCGGTTACTTCGAGCAGAACCAGGCCGAGGCCCTCGACCTCTCCCGCCGTGTGGTCGACACCCTCTTCGAAGCGGTGCCCGACTGGACCCAGACCCAGGTGCGCAGCCTGCTGGGCAACTTCGGCTTCAGTAACGACACCGTGTTCAAGGAGGTGGGCCAGTTGTCCGGTGGGGAAAAGGCCCGGCTGGCCCTGGCCCTGATGCTGCTCACCCCCTGCAACCTGCTGGTACTGGATGAGCCCACCAACCACCTGGACATCCCGGCCAAGCAGATGCTCGAGGACGCCCTGATGGCCTACGACGGCGCCGCCCTGCTTGTGTCCCACGACCGTTACTTCATCTCCCGCGTGGCGAACCGGATCGTGGAGCTGCGCGATGGGGAGTTGGTGCTCTACCGCGGCGACTACGCCTACTACCAGGAGAAGAAGCGTGAGGAGGCGGGGGAGGCCGAAGCCCGCGTGGAGGAGCAGCGGCGGCTCGACAAACGAGAAGCCAACCGCACCAAGCAGCAGCAACGCAAGAGCGCTCGCCGTGGGGCTTCAGATCCGGACGGGGCGGGCGAGGGAGAGACCCCACAGGAGAGCCCTTCGACCCGGCGCAGCCGGGGCAAGGTGGCCTGAGCGGCACCCCTGATGCAGGAATCCTGATGCAGGAATCCTGACCATGGCGGCGGGTGAACCCCTGGCCAGGAAGCTCCCAGGAAGCGGCAGGCCAACCGTCGCCCCCGTGGCACACCCGGCAGGGGAAGAGGACAATTCACCAGATACCTGCGCCACCAGAAGCTGAGCGCCTCCTGGGCGACTGCGGACCGCCCCATCCGCGGACGCAGTCCCACGGCCTGTCGATCAGCGTGCGCGGCTCCCGTGCTGAGCCGGCGCGGGGTCAGACTGGCCTTCCTGACAAGCTGGGATTTCAAAACAAGCTGGGAATCCCTGACAAGCCAGGTAGCCCTGTTGCAACGGATACGCGAGATCTCGAAACAGTTCGTAGCTTTATTCCGATCGAATGATCCCTCGCGCCGCTCGCCATGTCCGAACCTCTCGCCCTCACCCTCGGCCAGAAATTCGAGCTCGAGCGGATGAACCGGGCCATCGACGCCACGGCCGATCCGCAGGCTCTGCGTGGACTGGCCAAACAGTTGCTCCAGGCCTGGCACAGCCAGAAGGCCGCCACCCAGTGGGTGATGCGTCAACAGTTGGGGGGCCCGGCCCGGGTGCCCACCGAACTCGGCCTGGACACCATCGGCTTCGATGACCCGCTTCCCGGCCCCGATGAGATGGAAGCCGAAGAGGGCTGAGCCGGAGCGATCTTGAACCTGGGAGATGGTTGCGCTCAACGCATAGCCGGTCGCCCCATCTCGCCGGGTACCACACTGAGCAGCAAGTCAGTTCCATTGCGGTTGATCCGCACGGCCATAGGTTGACCCACCACAGCACCCTCCACCGAGGCGATCATCTGAGCTGGGGTTGCCACGGGACGGCCCCGCACCGCCACAATCACATCGCCCACTTGGAGTCCAGCCCGAGCGGCCGGTCCGCCCGGCTTGACCGAGGCCACCTGCACGCCAGATCTCAAGCCGAGCCGATTGGGCTGGACCAAGTTGTCGAGTCCAACACCGATCACCGGGTGACTTGCCCGTCCCGTGGCCAACAGTTGGGCCACGATTCCCCGGGCCCTGTTGATCGGGATCGCGAACCCGAGCCCAGCTCCCGGACCCGTTCTCACCAAGGCATTGATGCCTACCACCTCACCATCGGCATTGAGAAGCGGCCCACCGGAATTGCCGGGGTTGATAGCAGCGTCGGTCTGGATCAGGTCGAGGCGCTTGTCCGTGATCCCTAACTTGCTGGCATTGCGGTTAAGGCTACTCACAATGCCCAAGGTCACGGTGTGATCCAGGCCAAAGGGATTTCCCACCGCAATGGCCCAGTCGCCCACCTGAAGAGCGTCGGAATTGCCGAGCGGTGCCACCGGCCACGGTCCCGGTCCGACCAGCCGAACCACCGCCAGATCGGTCACCGGATCGGCACCCACCACCCGACCCTCGACGCGCTGCCCGCCTTGCAGCCCCACGGTGAGCCGATCGGTTCCCTCCACCACGTGTGCATTGGTGAGCACCAGCCCGTCAGCCTGAAAGATCACCCCACTGCCTTGACTGCGCTCCGTGCGCTGCGAGGGAGCTATCGAAGCGTTGGGCGGCAGTCCAAAGAACTGCCGGAACAGTGGGTCGTTGAGCGGGCCCCCGGCGGTACGGGCCGTGGCCACGGTGCGCTCCGTGTCGATCGTGACCACCGCAGGGCCCGTCCGCCGGACCGCCGCGGCCACGAAGGACTGCCGAGTGAGGGTGGCGGCCGCCCCCTTGGCGACAACGGGCACAGGCAGGTTGGCCAGCCCGGCCAGCCCCAGCACCGCGAGGCCGGAGGCTCCGGAAAGAAGAACGCGGTTTGGACGGGTCACGCGGGGCGACTGGAACAGGGAATCAAAACGTTAAGCAGGGCATCGCAGCCTGAGAAGGGAGGCAAACCGCCCGCGTCCCCTATGGTGTGTGAAGTTTTCTATCTAGCCGTGGACACCAGCCGTCTGCTCCTTGCCTTTCTCGCCTTTGGCGCTGCCTGCACCACCCTCTGGGCCTGGATGCTGGCCACCACGGGGGCCGCAGCAAAGGAGCGATGATGGGGGAGTCCACGGCATCCGGGGGCTTCTCGAAACCATGCCAGCTCTTCTGGCCGATTTATTTCCATTCCTATACGCCCTCTGCTTCCTAGCTCTGCTATGGCAGGCGTTCAGGATCATGTCCCGAGGGTTCAAGGCCGCATCCGGCCCTTTGGAGCGGCCGCCAATCGACGCCGCAAGCGGTGGTCGGGTCGACCGCACCGGTCGGCTCACCATCCATCCCGAATTGCTTGATGCCGATGGTCAGCTCACCCAGGAGGACCTCCTCACGGTGCGCTTCAGCGGCGACAACGAACCCACCCCTTTTCCCGGCGATCCGGCCTGAGCAGCTCTGCCGGCCCGGGATCCGATCCCCGCGAGATCGGGGATGGCCGGCCGCTGAATAGGCTCGGAACCGTGACCAAGATTTCCGGCGGAGGCTGAAGGTGGACCAGAGGACGAGAATCGTGGCGGCCGTGCTTGGGGGCCTAAAGCTGCCGCCCCGTTTCCGGCTAAAACTGGTGAAGGATGATCCGGTTCGTCTGGAGCTCAGCATCACCCCCGCCTACGGCAAGGATCCGATTCTGGTGGGCATCGTGGAGTCCCAGGATCTGGTGGCCCGCCGCGACCGCGAAGGCAGGATTCCCCGCGACCTTCAGGGGACCTGGGACTGGACCGTCCGTCACGGCAAGGTCAGCACCGGTGGCTGGAACCCCTATCTCAAGGAGGCCCTGCAGACGATGTTCGAAACCGGCCTGCCGGCGATCGTCTACGAGGAAACGACCGGCGAGGATTACCATCCAGTCGACGGCATTCGCCACGTGCGTTGAACCCCAGGGCCCTGGCCGATCGTCTGCCGATCGACGACCAGTTGGAGGCCATCCGCGGGGCCCTCGCCCCCGGGGCCACCGTGGTGCTGCAAGCCCCGCCGGGCGCCGGCAAGACCACCCGGGTACCCCTGGAGCTGCTGAAGGCATTCGGTGACCAAGGGCGCATCCTGCTGATCGAACCCCGCCGCCTGGCGACCCGAGCTGCTGCCGAGCGACTCGCAGCCGGTTTGGGCGAGGCGGTAGGCGAACAGGTGGGCTACAGCGTGCGCCTGGAGAGGCGCAGCTCAAGTCGCACCCGCCTTGAGATCCTCACCGGGGGCCTGTTCCTGCGGCGCCTGCAGGCCGATCCCGCCCTGGAGGGGGTGGCCTGCGTGATCTTCGACGAATTCCACGAACGGGGCGCCGAAGCGGATCTAGCGCTTGCTCTGGTGCGCCAGGCCCGCACCCTGCTGCGGCCGGAGCTGCGCATCATGGTGATGTCCGCCACCCTTGATCTCGCCCCACTGGCGGCCGGGCTGGATGGGGCCACCGTGATCACCAGCCCGGGGCGCTGCTTTCCGGTTGCGGTGGAGCATCAGCGGCCGCGGGAGCGGGAACGGCTCGAGCAGCAGGTGGTGCGGGCCCTCGAGAACCACTGGCTGGAGGAGCGCGGCCCAGCGGAAACGGTGCTGGTGTTTCTGCCCGGCCAACGGGAGATCGCTGACGCCCAGCGGGCGATCGAGGCCACGGCCTGGGGCCAGCAGGTGGCCTGCACACCGCTGCATGGCCAGCTCTCCCTGGCCCACCAAGCCCAGGCGATCGCCCCGGCCCCCACGGCGGGCGGCAAGGTTGTGCTGGCCACTTCGATCGCCGAAAGCTCGCTCACGATCGCCGGGGTCACGCTGGTGATCGATGCGGGCCTGAGCCGCCGCAACCGCTTCGATCCCGCCACCGGCCTCGACCGGCTGGTCACCATCCCCGCCAGCCTGGCCAGCGCCGAACAGCGCCGGGGTCGGGCCGGCCGGCTGGGTCCAGGCCGCTGCCTGCGGCTCTGGGCACCGGGTGAGGAGCAGCGGCGGCCTGGCTTCGATCCACCGGAGCTGCTGGTGTGCGATCCCCTGCCGATCGTGCTGCAGCTGGCCGAATGGGGCGATGCCCTTGGGGAGGATCTGCCCTGGATCGATCCTCCCCCCCGAACGGCCCTGCAGCAGGCCCGCGAGCTGCTGGAGCAACTCGGCGCCCTTGATGACGGCGGCCGGATCACGCCGGCGGGCCGAAGGATGGCGGGCCTTGGGCTATCCCCCCGGCTGGCCCACCTGCTGCTGCGGGCCCAGGCGTGCGGCAGCCTTGAGCTGGGCTGTGAACTGGGCGTGCTGCTCAGCGAGCGCGACCCGCTCAATCCCCGCGATGCGGGCAGTGATCTGCTGCGCCGGCTCGACTGGTTGCGGGCCAGAGCCAGCGAGCCGGCCGATCGCCTGGCCCCCGGACGCTCCTCCCAGCGGCGCGAAATGCAGAAACTGCAGGCCGAACTGAAGCGGCAGGTGCTGGCAGCTTCGCGCCGGGATGGGGCCACGAATGCGCCGACCACCGCCGCCAAACCGCGCTCCGCCGCTTCGGAGGAGGCCATGGCGGCCCGGCTGCTGGGCTGGGCCTATCCCGAGCGGATCGCCGTGAGCCGCGGCCGTGGCGATGGGCGCTTTCTGATGCGTGGCGGGCGCGGAGCGGTACTGCACCCCGACGATCCCCTGGCGGATGCCGAAGCCCTGGCTATCGCCATCGCCGATGGGGAGGGGGCCGAGGCCAGGGTGCGCCTGGCGGTGCGGCTGGAGAGGGCCGATCTGGAGGAGCTGGCGGCGGCGCAAGGGCAGGAGTCCCTGGAGGCCCGCTGGGATCCCCGGGCCGAGCGGGTGCGCTGTGAGCGCAGTCTGCGGCTGGGGGCCCTGGTGCTGGCCCGCACCCCCTGGCCTGAAGCACGCGGTGAGGAGGTGCAGGCGGCCATGGCGGAGGGACTGCGACAGCTCGGTCTGGCGGCGTTGCCCTGGTGTCCCCGCAGCCGTTCCCTGCAGCAGCGCCTCGGCCTGGCCCACCGCTGGCTGGGCCCCCCCTGGCCAGACCGTCGCCTCGAACGCCTGGAGGAGGATCCGGCTGCCTGGCTAGGGGAGCGGCTGGCCGGCCTGCGCAGCCGCCAGGACCTGCGGCAGCTCGACCTGATCGAGGCGCTCTGGGGCGAGCTGGGCTGGGCGGAGCGGCAGCAGCTAGAACGCTGGTTTCCAGAAACCATCGCGGTGCCCTCGGGGCGGCGGGTGGCCCTCGACTACGTCGGCGAGGAGCCTGTGCTGGCGGTGAAGCTGCAGGAGATGTTCGGCGCCGCGGTGAGCCCCACCCTGCTGAATGGCCGGCTCCCGGTCACGGTGCAGCTGCTCTCCCCGGCGGGAAGGCCCGCCGCGCTCACCCGCGACCTGGCGGGCTTCTGGAGCAGCGGCTACGCCGAGGTGCGTCGGGAGCTGCGCGGCCGTTACCCCAAGCACCCCTGGCCGGAGGATCCCCGCCAGGCTGTGGCCACCGCCCTCACCAAGGCAAGGCTGGAACGGGAGCCCCCCAGCGGCAGGACGCCTGGTAGCGGTTAGAAGACCGCTTCGAACAGATGGCCAAAGCCGAAATGGTGCAGGCCCTCCACGATTCCCTCACAGCCATGGCCGCGGGCCCGGTAGGTGCGGGGCAGGCGGGGCAGGGCCGCCAACAGACCCGCTTCGGCATTGCCCACCATCACGCTCTGCAGGCCGGTTTCGAACATGGCCAGGTCATTGAGGGTGTCGCCGGCCGTCACCACGCGGGCGTGGTCCACCTCCAGCCAATCGAGCAGATCCAGCAGGGTGGAGCCCTTGTTCACCCCGGCTGGCAGCACATCGAGATAGCGGTTGTCAGACACCAGGCAATCAACCCCGTGGGCCTCGATCTCGGCGAGCTGATCGCGATCGAGTTCGGCCGGATCGATCAGGTAGGCCAGACGCCGCTGGGCCGTCACCGGCTGGGCCGCGATGCCGGGTATGCGGGCCAGCATGGGCAGCAGACGCTCCGGCAGTCCGGCCCAGCGGGCCTCGATCGGATCGGTGGCCAGGGGCAGAGGTTCGAGGGTATGGCCGCACGCCACGGTGCTGCCCACATCCCCGATCACCAGATGGGGAGAACCGAGGCCCAGCTCCCGCTCCTCCCGCAGCAGCCGCGCCACCGAAGCCAGATCACGGCCCGTGCAGAACACATGCAGCACCCGCTGTCGCTCGGCCTGGAGCCAGCCATAAAAGCGCCGGCGCCAGGGATCGCTGCCCCCCAGCAGGGTGCCATCCAGATCGGTCACGAGCACCAGATCGGGCGCATGGGGCAGGGTCGCCGCCAACTGTCCTTGGAGCAACTCGCGTGGGCTGCGTTCAGGAGCCATGGACGGGAAGGCAAGCGCAGCCGAAGGGAAGCTGGCCTTGCATCTCCAAGATCCCCACTCCCCAGCCGCGGATCACGCCGCTCAGCGATGCGGTTTCCTCGGAGGACCGCGATGGGGGGCTGGGCGATGGGATCAGCAGGGCACGGCTGCTTTTGGGGCACGGCTGCTTTTGGGGCTCAGTCATTCTCTCGCAGGCCTCAGGGATCCGGAGTCAGCGGAAGCGATGCTTACCCGAAACAGGAGGGTGGTGGAGTTCGCGGGTCTAGCGTGATGAACCGTCCCTGCGTTCCCCCGGATCCCGTCCATGCCCTCCCCCGGCCTCGGCTTCCCCGGCAATCGCCGCGATGGTGCCCGCCAGCTGAGCATCGTGACGCTGATTGGCGGGGCCGCCCTCACCCAGATCAACCATGCGCTGGGTCAGGTGGTGCTGCTGATCACCATTCCACTAGGGCTGTACTGGTGGACGCTCTATCGCCAGCTCAGCGAATGACGCTGGCGGCCCCTTCCCCGAGCCCAGAAAGAAGCAGCAGGGGCCTGCCCCGTTACACGGTTGGAGAACTGAATGGGGCGATCGGCAACCTGCTGGAGCGTGGCTTTGCCCCCCGCTTCCTGGTGGAGGGAACGGTCAGCCGCCCCCAGCTCAAGAAGGGCCATCTTTGGCTCAGCCTGAGTGATGGGGAGGCGTCGATCAATGCGGTGGTCTGGGCCTCCCAGCTCCGCCAGCTGGCCTTCGTGCCAGAGGAGGGAGATGGGGTGGTGGTGGTCGGCAGGCTCAACTTCTGGATCGCCCGGGCCACCCTCACCGTCCAGGTGCTGGACCTCAGGCCGAGCCTCACGGCGGTGTTGCGCCAGTTCGAGCGGGTGCATGCCTTGCTGGAGCCGGAGGGTCTGTTTGAGCCCGTGCGCAAACGCCCCCTCCCCCGCTTCCCCACCCGCATCGCCCTACTCACGAGCGTGCCCAGTTCAGCCCTGGCCGACATGCTCCGCACGGCCCACGAACGCTGGCCGGCGACCGCTCTGCTCGTGGTGCCCATCCCTGTCCAGGGGGCGGTGGAGGCAACGATCCGGGAGACGCTCGAGCGGCTGGCCAGCCGAACCAACAGCCTGGGAATCGAGGCCCTGGTGCTGGCCCGGGGGGGCGGCAGCCGCGAAGACCTCAGCGTGTTCGATGGAGAAACCCTGGCCCGCAGCCTGGCCGCTTTTCCGGTGCCTGTGGTCTGCGGGCTCGGCCATGAGGACGACACCACCATTGCCGATCTGGTGGCGGACTACCGCGCCGCCACCCCCACCGCCGCCTTGGTGGCCCTGCTGCCGGACCGGCGGAGCGCCGCCCAGACCCTGCGGCACAGCCGCCATCACCTGCAGCAACTGCTCCGCCTCAGGCTGCAGGCCCTGGCTGAGTCCCTTCGACGCCAGCGGGAACGCCTGGAGCGGCTGCATCCAGCGTTATGGGTCGCCCAGCAACGGGTTTCGCTGCTGCACCAGCGGCAACTGCTGGCCGCCCTGTCGCCCGATCAGCTGCTGCGCCGAGGGTTCGCCCTGGTGCGGCGCGAAGGAGGACCGGTGGTGCGCTCGATCGACGCGGTGGCCCCGAATGCGTTGCTAAGGATCGAGCTGACCGATGGATTCCTGCGCGCCCGGATCGAAGCGCTGGAACCCCGGGACACCCCAGGCGCAATCGCTTCCAAGCCAAGAGGGGCTCCCTGAAGAAATCAGTTCCACCCCCATCGCCAGCCGCTTGAATCTGGTTTCCTGTTTCCCGACCCGCACACCCCACCATGCCCCGCCCCCGAGCCACAGGTCAGCGCGCTGGCCAGGGATCTCCAGAGCCCCAGGCCGAGCCGCCGCCTTCTCCTGCACTGCCGGATGAGTCGGGCGATGGCATCGACGACCTGAGTTTCCGCCAAGCCCAGACCGCCCTGGATCTCACGCTCAGCGAGCTTCAGAGCAGCGAGCTGGATGTGGAGGCCATGGCGGATCTTTATCGGCGTGCCCTGCGCTATGCGGATCGTTGCGAGGCGGTGCTGGAGCAAGTGGAGCAGGAGGTGATGCAATGGAATCCCCAGGAACCGGCCAACGAACCGGAACCCTTCGCGCCGTGACTTGATCCGGAATCCCCCCTCCATGTCCTCTGAACCCCACTCAAACAAGCCGGCCCGTACTGAGGCTGGTGATTCAACGACGACCACGGGCGGAGGGCCGCCGATGCCCAGCTCACTAAGCTGGGTTTACCTGGCGCTGGCGATTGCCGGGGGAGTGCTGCCCTGGCTGGCGAATCTTGAGTTCATCCACACCTACGGCCAAACCTTTGACATCGGCCTGTTCGTGCGACTAGCGAATGGGAACCCGGCCGCCCAGTCCCTGTCGCGGGACCTCGCGATCGGTGCCACCGCGATCATCGTTTGGATGGTGAGCGAGAGCCGGAGGCTGCGGTTGCGGGGCCTGGGCTGGGTTCTGCTCAGCTGCGTCACGATCGCCTTCGCCTTTGGGGCACCCATGTTCCTATACCTGCGCGAGCGTCGCCTGGCCGAACTGGAGCGTCAGGGGCTGGAGGGAATCGGCTGATTAAGCTCAGCTTCTGCCGTCGGGGTCAGCCGCTGGCGGTCGGTCCACAGCCACGGCATCGACCGTGATCGTGGCCGAGCTGGCATCCACATCGCCGTCAACATTTGAAGCGCCGGAAGCCGACATCGGTGCTCCACAGGAGGGGCATTGGCTCATCCCGATGCTGGGGGCGCCACACGCCGGACAGGTCACGAGCCGGCGACTCAGCAGACGCCATCCGATCAGAGCGGCCGCACCCAAAAGCAGGGGCAGAAGCAGCAGGGTGAGGGTGAGCCCGCCCAGGATGTCCAGCAGAAGACGACCGGCGGGCCCCGGGATCAAGAGGAGGAGACCTGCCAGGAGGATCCAACCCCAAGGGAGGGAACGGTTCATCGTTGGAAGCGTGGATCATTCTCAAACCACCGTTCCAGTGCCGCCATCAGTTCGATGCCTGCCCAACTGAGGATGAGGGCAAGGGCCAGCCAGACCACAAGGGCGGCGACGCCCACTACTAAGGGAATGAAGGCCAAGGACACCGCGAGGGTAATCACTAGAGCGCCGACGACGGTGCAGACGGCGAGTACCCCGGCCCGGAGTGGCCGGATCTGAGAAGAGGATGGAACCACAGCAGTCTGGAGATGGGCGATGTTTCCATCCTCACCCGGCAGGTCAAGGTCAGGGCGAAGACAAGGGTGTGGATCGCCTCCCGTGCAAGCGGCGACTGCGGACAACGCCAAAGCAATGGCCGTAGTAGAGGATCGCACCCAAAAACCAGATCCACAGGGTGAAGAGAAGAATGCAGCCCACAACCCCATAGGCCTGAAAGCGGAGACCGAGGGTGAAGAGGCTTCGTCCTAACAAGAGATTGAGAAGGGTGATGCCCGATCCGGCGAGGGCCGCCGCCGGCACAAGGGGAGCCAGGGGAATGCGGCGCGAGGGGAGCCACCAGAGCAGCGCCAGGCTCACCAAGATGGCGATGACCAAGGAGATCGAGATATCGATACCGAGGGAAACCGAGACACCGGCCCTCAGAAAGGCCGGCAGGAGTGGATCGATCCAAGACCGAACAAAGCCAAAGCCAAGAAAACGAATATTACTGATCCATTGATCAAGAACGATGAGAGGTCCTACAAACAAGAGCAACAACAAGGCTTTCAATCTCAGGGTGATGAATCGAACCACCACCTGCCGCGCGGTCAGGGACTCAATGTCCAGGGGGCGGTTCCACCAAAGGCGATCAGCCCCCCGCTGAAGGGAGAGATAGATGTTGTTAGCGCTGAAGGCCAACAGCAGAAAGCCGAGCAGACCAGCGCCGACTCCCTGCCGGAGGAAGCGGGTGAGCGTTTCCTCAACGACAGGCTGGAATGAGATCGGAATGATCTGACCTATCCGGTGCAGGAGCTGTTCCAGCAGGTCGCGATCGCGTCCCAGCCAACGGGAGGCCAGGGATAAACCGATCAGCAGGGCGGGAAGAAAGGATTGGAGGGTGTGGTAAGCGAATGCCGCGCTCAGATCAATGCAGTCTGTGCGCAGCCAAAGTAGATAAGAATGCCAGAGCATCCTTAGGGAACGATGCCGTTGCCAGAGGCGCACCAATGCAACCGCAAAGAATCAAACCACAAAAGCAGATTACAGCCTCGAATCCCCGTGGGCCCGGTAACCTCTGCGATCGTCCACCAAAACGTCAGCGGCTGCCAATCAGGAATCATCGCTTCATTCACTTTCATGGCCCAGCTCATCTCCCCCATGCCGAATCACGCCCCCAAGCCAGCCCTCTCAAGGCAGGCACAAAAAAGCCACCCCGAGGGGTGGCTTTTTGATCGTGTCCTCTCGACACGTCACAACACCTGCTGTTAGATACGGCAGATGGTGGGGAAAGTTTTA
>Ga0208360_1000205_pt1 | contig 16324 bp, 13 predicted proteins | sample LakMenE27Jul10ns_FD_150739 | JGI IMG/M metagenome (GOLD analysis project Ga0208360, IMG submission 150739) | Freshwater microbial communities from Lake Mendota, WI - 27JUL2010 deep hole epilimnion ns (SPAdes) | ecosystem: Environmental > Aquatic > Freshwater > Lake > Epilimnion/Euphotic zone ...
CGCGGTTCTTCGGGAATTATCATGGATGACAATTCATACCACCGGTTCGTTTCGTACTCGAAGGGACGCATTGGGAGGTAGTTGACAAATGATCGCCGTGAATCGACTCAAGCATTTTCGAGTACGAGTACGAGTACGAGTACCGCGAAGCTGAGTACGAAAAAGCCGAACTTTTATCCACTAAAATTCCTGAAGAACCACAAAAGTATTGAGAGTTGATTGTCTGTGAACTTCAAGCTAGCCCACTCGAATCCATGACGAGCCCATCGAGCGACCGAAATTTCCTCTTTGCCCTGGTAGCTTATCAAAACGGCTACATCAAGATCGAGCAGTTCTTCGAGGCTGCTCAGATTTGGAACAAAGACCCCAAGAAAGACATTGGCGATATTCTTGTCGAGCGAAAGTTTATCGATGACGTCGAACGCTTCAACATCCAAGGGATCGTCGAGGATCGACTGCGTCGGCAAGGTGGGATCGACAACAGTTTGAGTTATGTCGTCGAGAACGGCAGCGTACCGCAGGGGGAAGACCTGCCAGAGGCTTGGCAGGAGAAGTTTTCCCAGATCACCAAGGTCAGTGACGACTCGGTCAAATCCCCTGTTTCCAAACCAACCCCTGGGCCATCGATTCATCGGTATTTGTTTCGTAGGCCCATCGGCGAGGGTGGCCAAGGGATTGTTTGGGAAGTCGATGACACGGAACTCGGGCGACGCATCGCGTTAAAGAAGGTGCATCCCAAGCATGCCAATAGTCCGCTGCATAAAGGGATGCTCATCGAGGAATCTCGCAACACCGGTCGGCTCGACCACGCCGGAATCGTACCTGTGTACGACCTAGGGCATGACGACGAAGGGAACCCCTTCTTCACCATGCAATTGATCAAAGGAGAGAAGCTTGTAGATCGGGTCAAAGCGATCAAGCATGAGACGCTCAGTCGGCAGGAGTATTTGGCTCAGATTCGCCCACTGCTAAGGCATCTGATTGCGGCTTGCAATACCCTGCAGTATGCCTATGACCAATTCAAAGTCATCCATAGGGATTTGAAGCCAGAAAATATCATGGTCAATCGTTATGGCGAGACGGTGGTCATGGACTGGGGGATGGGAAAAGCCGTCGAGGACATGACGCAGCTTGACGAAGCCTCGTCGATGCTCTTTGTTCCTGTATCGGGGTCGGGCAGTGGGGTTGAAAGAACGCAGGTCGGATCGGTCAAAGGGACACTAGGTTATTTGAGTCCCGAGCAGGCACAGGCGATGAACAACAACTTGGATCATCGAACGGACATTTATGGACTCGGAGCGACCTTGTACAGGATTCTCACCGGCACGGTTCCTTACAGTGGCACAAGTGTTGAAGAAGCACTGAATCGAGCTAGGCTCAATCAGTTTGTTCGCCCTAGGGAGCGGAATTGGAAGATCCCTAAGGAGCTCGAGGCGATCTGTCTTAAGGCGATGGCGACATTGCCGTCGGATCGGTATCAGAAGGCCACCGACATGGGTATGGACCTGGAGAACTGGATCGCCGGGGAGCCGATCAGTGTGGTACCGGATACTTTGCTCAAGAAATCCGAGCGATGGCTTAGGCGTCATGCGCGGGGCGTGATTGCCAGTTTGCTTTTGCTTGGGCTAACGGCTGCCGCATTGCTCTGGGCGACGGTTGCAATACTTGGGGAAAAGACCAAAGTAGACAACCTGAATAACAATCTAATAGCCGAACAAAAAAAGACCAAGGAAAGCAGAGACGTGTCATCCTTTGTTTTTGATGAAGTCGTAGGTTACATATTCGATGACGCATTATTCGGTGTGCCGGACTCCTATGAAGTTCGAAAGAGGACACTGCAGTTGGCAGTAAATAAGCTAGGTGATCCGGAAACCGGTTACGTGGCGAAATATCCGGAAGACTGGAATCTCAAGCTCGATTTGCTCAGGCTTTTGACCAGATTGGCAAATCTTGAGAAAGAAATCGAACCAGAGGAAGCGTTAAGCAATTGGCAGAAAGCTGAGAAACTGGTTCGAGATGCGTCTGAGGTTAATGACTCGAAACTTGAACGAACGAATTGGCTGCTGGCAGAAGCTGATCAAAAACTCTATTTTGCTGACTTTTACATTCAAACCAAGGACTACGAATTGGCACAGAAAGTCAATAGTTCAGTCGATGGTTTGATCAATAGGTATGAAGAAATACATGGCAAAACGGATGATATTCAGTTGTTGATTTCCCGTGCGATGCTCCAAAACGCTTTGATCTTAGAGTGCAGAGGAGACCTTGATGAAGCATTAAAAAAGACGGAACAAACTGTCGGCACTATCGAGCGTTGGATCGGCGAGATACTAACTGCTGAGGATTTTACAAAACTCAGCGATGGTTTTGATGAGTTGTTCTATCAGGATGTTCTCGTTTATTTGATGGCGCGCAGTCAATCAAGTAGCCTATTAGCCAAACTGGACAAAAAAACGGAATTCGAAAAATCCCTTTTAAAATCGCTAACCATTTGCGAAAAACTGGTAGAAGTCCCCAATGCAAGACGCGACACAATTGAAATTGCATTCGGTTGCTTAGAGAGTCTGCTTTTAGAATCCATCGAGCAAAATAAATTCTCCGATACAATTCGATTCTATCAGAGTGCTCAAGCGTGGTTCGAAAGAGGTAAGGAGTTCAAAGAATTTCAGATTCGGATGGTTGAGTTTTCGATGGTAGTCGCTGAAAACGTCCAAACTTTCGATTCTGACGTGGCAAAAAGAGCCATGTCCAATACTGCAGAGCTACTGAAATCGTTCGTCGAAGAAACCGAGGAAGTCAATCGGCTCAGGCAACGGCATGCTCAATTGGTCGGCCAATTGAGCAAAACCCTTGAATTGGAAAAATAATCAATCGATCCAGAAATCCGGTTTTCTGTTAGGCGACAAGTGCTGGAACCCCGTTAGGCTTTACCTTTTTCCTGCATAAAATGGTAACGCCAAGACTCATTGGCTGAGGGCTTGTGGTTCGATTGGCCGTCAATGTCGCGGTCTTCACTTTACCGCTTATCGAATCGCGTGTGCCGAGCAAAAGACTACATCCGATAGCTTCGCCGTCGAGAGTCAAAATGTAACCGAAATCGCCGATATCACAGTTTTGGGATGATGGAATGTTGAGCTCGATGGCGACCACGTAAAAACTCAACACCTGCTGAATGACCGGTGTTTCTATCCGAGGCAACTCGGTGCCAAAGTCGTAGTCTAATAAACTTCCAGTCGGTTCGATATGAGGAACCACTGTGTCTATTACCGGCGTTGAATCAATCGGAGTAGGGGAGGGGGTAGGAAACGACGACATCGGATTCTCCTTGGAACATTGAGGTCGAGAACAAAAGATGGACTTAGATCAACCAGATCGGCTTGATCCATATAAGTTTAGTCCGATTTCATGCGGCCCGGATGTTTTGATCAAACTATTGCAGATTTTCTGGGTAACTTTGGGGTTCTAAGGGGCGGTTTGTAATATCCCCAAAAAAGCCGATTCATCGCGAAAAACGAAACTTATGGCTATCTTGTATCGCTTACACTATTGGTCGCCGTGATCGTTAGGTACCGGATACCCCTATTGGTTTGTTTTGCAGCCTCGAATTGCACCAGGAAGTAACATGAGCGCTCAGACCGACAAAAATCTACTTTTTGGCTTGATTGCTTTCCAGAATGGCTACATCACGATGGAGCAGTTCATGGAGGCGGGGGCGATTTGGAACAAGGACACTAGCCGGGAATTAGCGGAAATCCTGGTCGAGAAAAAGCACCTCGAAGATGTCGAGAGACACAACATTCAAGGCATCGTAGACGACAGAGTGCGTCGCCTCGGTGGGTTGGAAAACTCCATCAGTTTTTCAATCCAAAACGGTAGTGTTCCCGACGGCCAGGGAATGCCTGAGGACTGGAAATCCAAGATCGAGGATGTGACCAAGATTATTCAGAATAATGCGACTCCCAGTCCTCCGCGTTTTACCAGCACAGCGGAGCAAGACAAAGGGATCCATCGTTACATCATCCGCAAGACCTTGGGGCATGGGGGGCAAGGGTATGTATGGGAAGCCTTTGATACAGAACTCAATCGAAGAGTGGCGATCAAAAACATAGTACCAAAACTCAGTGGTGATCCACTTCACCAGGAGTTGCTTATCGATGAAGCCAGGAAGACCGGTAAGCTTGCGCATGCTGGAATTCCACCTGTATTCGATATGGGTAAGGATGCCGAGGGGAAACCGTTCTTCACGATGCAACTCATCAGCGGTGAGAAACTTTCTGAACGATGCAATGAGATCAGGTACGAAGGAATCTCGCAAAGCGAATTTGTCAATCAAATCAGACCGTTGCTCAGACATCTGATAACAGCATGCAACACATTGCAATTCGCCTTCGACAACGAAGCGGTCATCCACCGCGACTTGAAACCTGAGAATATCATGGTCAACCAATACGGTGAAACCTTGGTCATGGATTGGGGTATGGGAAAAATCATCGACGACCCGTCGAACATCAAAGATGACGCATCCTCTGTGTTGTTTATCCCGATTCAAACCGATAGTGGATCGAGTCAACGAACCTCAGTCGGTACGATCAAAGGATCTGTGAAATACATGAGCCCGGAACAAGCTCGGGCGGAGAACGATCGACTGGATCATCGTACGGATGTCTATGGACTAGGTGCGATCCTGTATTGGATACTTACAGGCCAACCCCCTCACAAAGGGACATTGGCCGCACTGCCGGACATTCAAAAAAACCTATTTCCGACACCTAGCCAAGCTCAACCTTCGCTAAGCATACCAAGGGAACTCGAATCAATCTGCCTTAAAGCCATGGCGAGCGCTCCGGAAAACCGCTACCAAAGGGCAGGCGATCTGGCGGCAGACCTTGATAATTTCATCGCGGGTGAACCCGTCTCGGCCTTGCCCGATAACGCCTTGAGAAAAGCCGAGCGTTTTCTGCGCAAACACGCCCGAGCGGTGATCGCAAGCCTGCTGGGACTTACCGTTGCTGTTTTTGGGCTAAGCGTGGCAAACGGCATCATCAGTCGTCAAAAAAGTGAAATCAAGTCGCAACTTACAAAGATTAAAAAATTAGCTAGCGACGTAACATCGAGCCGAAGAGTGGCATCAAACACACTCGATCATGTGATCGGAAAACTGTTTGACAATCGCCTTTCCCAACTTCCGGGTTCCGGCCCCGTCCGCCTGAAATTACTAGAAGAAATTGCAGATCAAACCCAGGCTTACATTACCGAGAATCCTGAAGACATCGAATTGAAGCTAGATCTTGTGCGGCTGTTGACCCGGCTTGCGAAACTTGAAGCAGAGAACAACCAAAATGAGGATGCCGACAAGCATTGGAAGCGTGCCGAGGAATTACTCAACGAGACCAAGGAACAGCCAGATCAAGTTTTCCAAGAAAATTGGAAGAGGGCTTTTTGGGATATGGCTTACTACCGCTCGTCGTTCGATTTGTCACAAGGTAGAGTTGGCCCAGCCGATGAAATCATCAAACAGGCTGTTCTTATAGCAGAGCAATACAGGGATAGCTTTCAAAACGATCCAGTAAAGACCAGGGAATTCGTCCCTGCAATGATTCGGCTGTACCGGCAGCGCGCGCGTGTCAACGCCAGAGACCCCAACTGGCAAGAGTCCGTCAACGAACTAAGTAAGGCCGTGGAAGTCTTGCGTCCCTTTGTTGACAAACATATCCCCGGGTCGTCTTCAGAACCAAAAATCACTGAGAAAATCGATGACCTGAACTACGCGGAATTAGGGTATTTCCTTCTGTTATCTGACGATCTAGGAGATTACGAAACAGTGCTAGAGAAATACCAGGATGCAGAAAAGACCTTCGAAGGTGCATTCCGCGCAAGCTTGCTAGCACCACGGGTTGAAAACGCCCAACGAGACGGGACCATTTTGAGAGTAAGCATGCTCCGAAAGCTTCAGCGTCTTGCGCTGATGACGAAGGATTTTCCAAAAGCCGATAAGTATTACCAAGACGCACTGAAATTTTGTGAAAAGGAGCGATCGGAGGAACCCCTAACCGAAAGGCATTGGCTCTTTCTCGAATGCGACCGAGCCAGGGGCCTTGCCAAGACCAATCTCAAGGAGGCTGACGAAGCGTTCGCAAGAGCAAGCGAATCTTGGAAAAAGATATCAACAAGCAATATTCCCGAATTTCTAAGTCTTCGCAACAACCCAAAAACCGTAGCGGAAATCGAGTACTCCTTGGTAGCAGCTAAGATTGCAATCGCCAAGGCTAGCACTGATACGGAACCAGAGATCCTCGAGCAGACGGTCAGGGAGCAGGAAGAAATTAAAGCTAAAAACGTTCAGTTGCTCAAGGACAACAATGCAAGTCCGTTCACCCTGCGAGAAGTAATGTTTCTTCCGTAGGGAGACATTGTATTACCCCACGTATTGCGAACGCTACTCATACTCCTAAACTGAGCTTTTAATTAAGAGTAGCGTTTCGTTTTCAACTGCGTTAACTATCTTGTTCTATTTCAAGGGGAGATATTGAGCTTCTTCGGTGTTAAGTACGACACTACCAACTCGCCTCCTTCCAAGACCGATACATCAATTGACGAGTCAATCGTAAATTCAATCGTCATCAATCCAAAAGTCTCGTCAGGGCGGTCTATCGTAATTCCCAAGTCGCTATCAGCGTATACTGTCCTACCATCTTGCTTTAGAAAAGCAAGAAACCTGAAACTATTCAGACTTCGACCTCCACCCACGCTTCTTGATGTCACATTGCAGGTGAATCTGATCGTACTACGATCTCTGCCTACTGATCTAGTCGCGTCTCCGAATGAAACCCATAGTGGCTCTCTAGGATTAAATTCAACGCCATCTTCCTCTAGTGATGCTTCGCGGTTTTTTGCAATCGCCCCTTTCGTTTTTGCAGGTAGCTTTCGGTGACTCAAGGAATCGTTGTGAGATTCCTGTTCCTTTTTCGCTAATGGAGTACTTTGCGTTTTTGGTGCTGATGCTTTCTTCTTTGCCATGTTGCTGCTCCTGAATTGTCATTAGAAAGACAATGTCTTCTGAGAAATTCCAAATCGCTCGCCGACGGGCGTCGGAAAAACGATCGCGATCTGGATGTCTGTAAAATAGCCTAAGTGAAATAGGCGATGCGATGTTGCTCAAACATGCAACTGTTTTGAAAAATTCACCTTTTTTTAGAGAGCAGCCAAACAGCCTTACGCGCAGTCGGCCCCCTCTATCCCCCCGCCCTTTCTCCCCCGTCAAAGCCCGGGGGCGAAAGGGGGCCAAGCGGGGGGAAGGCTTTAGACTTTAGACATTAGGCTTTAGGGGAACAGCCAAGCAGCCAAGAGGGATTGAAGTCGACTAGATTCTATGATGGTGATCGATGGCGCTGTGCCACGCAGAGACAATGCCCGACGCTCGGGCTCGTCGGCTAACAAGAGCAAATCCTAGCTTTTTCCAACGCGCCGCATCAGCGTTCATCAGTGTTCATCAGCGGTTGGCTGTTCTGCATCAGCGTTCATCAGTGTTCATCAGCGGTTGACTGTTCTGCATCAGCGTTCATCTGTGTCCATCAGTGGTTGGGGGTTTTGTGCCCTTGCGATATAATACGACCAAACCCCTACGACCCCAGGAATCCCCATGCAAATCCAAAGAAACCCAACCCGAAACGTCCAAGTCGGCTCGATCACCATCGGTTCCGGTCACCCCATCGCCGTCCAAAGCATGACCGCCACCCACACGACCGATATCCCCGCCACGGTCGCCCTGGTCAACGACTTGCACCGAGCCGGAGCCGATGTCGTGCGGATCGCCGTCGATAGCGATAAAGATGCCGCAGCCCTGGCCGAAATCCGCAAGCAAACCACCGCCAACCTCTCGGTCGACCTCCAAGAAAACTACCGGCTTGTTACCCAAGTCGCTCCGCACGTCAACAAAGTCCGATACAACCCAGGACACCTCTACCACCACGAAAAATCCAAGCCTTGGCAAGACAAAGTCAAATTCATCGTCGATGCGGCTGCGGCCAACGATTGCGCCATCCGAGTCGGTGTCAACTGCGGGTCGGTCGACCCGGCCATCAAAGATAAATTCGATCCCCACGATTCGATCGGCCCCATGCTCGCCAGTGCCACCGAGCACTGCGAACTGCTCGACTCGATCGGATTTATCCGCTACGTCGTCTCCTTGAAAGACTCCGATCCGACGAAGGTCGTCGAAGTCAACCAACGCTTCGCCCAACTCCGACCCGATGTCCCACTCCACCTGGGGGTCACCGAAGCCGGCTTGCCACCCGATGGGATCATCAAAACCCGCATCGCCTTTGAACAACTCATCGGACGCGGCATCGGCGATACGATCCGCGTGTCGCTGACGGTCCCGAACTCCCAAAAGTCGCTCGAAATCCAAACCGGTCGGCAAATCGTCGAAGATATCTACGCGGGCCGCCTCCGATCGGTCGTCGCTTTGGATCCCTCGAAACTTAACATCATCTCGTGCCCAAGCTGCTCGCGGGTCGAAAACGAAGCCTTCGTCGAACTTGCCCAACAAGTCAAAGAGATGACCGCTTATGCCAAAGACTACGCGATCACCATCGCCGTGATGGGCTGCCGAGTCAACGGCCCAGGGGAAACCGACGATGCCGACCTTGGGCTCTGGTGCGGGCCTGCGAAAGTCAACCTGAAAAGACGGAGCGAGCCGATAGGGGCCTTTAGCTACGACGAGATTCTTCCTAAACTGCGCCAAGAACTCGACGCACTGATCGCCCAGCAACAAAACTCCAACGCTTCGTAATTTCCAACCTCTGCAATGACCAATCACCCAGAAGCCCTCGATGGCCAGAGCCCATCGCAGGATCGAAAAGCGCTGGCCGATGCTACCACCTGGGTCGTCAAAGTTGGTTCGCGGTCACTGACAGACAACAGCGGTAGGCTCGACTTGGATCAAGTCGCCAATCTTGCCAATCAGCTCATCGCCCTAAGCGGTATGGGTAAGCAAGTCCTTTTGGTTTCCAGCGGTGCGGTTGCAAGCGGCATGGGCAAGCTGGGGCTCAAGTCCCGGCCAAGCGATCTTGCGACCTTGCAAGCCGTCGCGGCCATTGGCCAAGCCCATTTGATCCAAGTGTATGAGAAGACCTTTGCCGCCCACTCGAAACATGCGGCTCAGATTTTGCTCACAGCCTCCGAACTCGATGATCGGGTGGCTTATTTGAACGTTCGCAACACCCTATCTAGGCTCTTAGAGCTCGGTGCCATTCCGATCATCAACGAAAACGATTCAGTGGCCGTCGATGAACTCAAAACCACCTTTGGAGACAACGACCGACTTGCCGGTATGGTCGCTGGTCTGATGCACGATAGCGCCTTGGTGATTTTGAGCGACGTGCATGGACTCTACGATCGCGATCCTCAATCGCCCGGTGCGATGGTTCTCTCGACGGTGTCCAAGATCGATGAGAGCATCGAAGAGCTTGTGCGGGATCGCAAGACCGGGATCAGCAAAGGGGGCATGGCCAGCAAGCTTACGACGGCCAAGTTCCTGACGCACAGCGGCCAAGCCACCGTGATCGCTTGGGGCCGAGAGCCCGATGTTTTAGTGCGGCTTGCTCAAGGCCAGAGGCTCGGCACGCTGTTTTTGCCTCAGCCCAAGTCGCTTGTTTCTCGCAAGCGATGGATAGGGTTTTCCACCCAAGCGACTGGCAGCATCAGCGTCGACGACGGTGCGAGTGCCGCGATGAAACGTGGCGGATGCAGTTTGCTTGCCATCGGCGTTCGCGATGTGACCGGCGAATTTGGCAAAGGGGACATTATTTCGGTGCTCGATTCGAGCGGCAATGAAATCGCGAGGGGACTTAGCAACTACAATGCAGCCCAAGTGAAAATGATACGTGGATGCCATTCCGATCGGATCGAACAGATCTTGGGTCAGTGCCCTTACCAAGAAGTCATCCACCGAGACAATTTAACGGTTCTATAGCGCGATGCATTCGACGGATACAAGCGGTTCGAAAGGGAGTTGGAAAGAGCGTGAGAGTGCGTTGTTAGCAAGCTACGCGATGCACTCGATCGATTCGCTTGGACGCGTTTGCAGTGAGCCTGAGCACCCGTATCGAGGTCCTTTTCAGCGGGATCGAGATCGGATCGTCCATAGTTCGGCTTTTCGACGCCTCTCGGGCAAGATGCAAGTCTTTACGGGGGATATGGGAGAGTACCATCGCACCCGTTTGACCCATACCCACGAAGTCTCCTCGTTGGCAAGAACGATCGGGCGAACTTTAAGGCTTAACGAAGATCTGATTGAAGCCATGGCATTGCTTCACGACATAGGCCATCCTCCGTTTGGCCATTGCGGCGAAGATGCGCTTGGAGAATGCTTGAAAGACCACGGTGGATTTTCGCACAACCAATTCGCATTGGAATTGGTCACCAAGATCGAGCAGAGGTATACCGATAATCCCGGTTTGAATCTGACGCATGAGGTTCTTGCAGGCCAGCAGTTTCGCAGCGATAAGGCGACGTCTCAAACGCAGATGCTCGAGATCCAGGTGGTCGATGCCGCAGACAGCATCGCCTATGACTCCCACGACGTGGATGATGCGTTGAAACTGGGTTTGCTCGAATGGGAGCAGCTCGACGGGCTCGATCTGGTCGAGCGTGCCAAACGGCTCGTGCCACTCGAGCGGATCGACCCAACGTTGCGGCGTTCGTTGCTGGTCCATACGCTGCTGGATCTTCAGATGAGCGATTTTCTGCGGCACTCGAGCCTTGAGCTTGATCGATGCCACAGCATGAGTTCTACGGCGGTTTCACAGGCGGCAGTCGGGCTGGGAATGAGCCCGCAGATCGAACAGGAAAAGCAGCAGCTTGAGGAATTCCTCTTTGAGCATGTCTACCGCCACGAGCGACTTGCTCAGGTCAGAGACAAAGCGGCCATGAGGCTCAGGCAGTTGTATCGGCTCTTGACCAGTCATCCCGAGCGTTTGCCCGAGCGGGTCAGAGGCTGGAGCGAGCTTTGGGGGATCGAGCGAGCCGTGGGGGCTTATTTGGCTGGAATGACCGATCGATTTTGTGACGATCAGTACTTGCTGCTCGTCGAGATGGGGCGACCGAGCGGGATCGACTGGAGCTAAAAGCACCCGAGAGGCTTACAAAACCGCCATGTCAGGCTTAAATAGAGCAAATCGCCCCCGTAATCTGGCTTTAGGGGAGATTTTAGGATATTGTTTATAGGGCTCTTTCGATAAGTTTATAGGGAGAGTTCTAGTCCCAAATGTTCGATGCGCGTTCCATGAGGCTTATCATGATGCCCACTAGCAATGTTCGAGTCGGTAAAAATCGGTTGGGTTTCACGTTGGTTGAACTCTTGGTGGTCATTGCGATCATTGGCGTGTTGGTCAGTTTGCTCTTGCCGGCCGTACAGGCCGCTCGCGAAGCGGCGCGTCGGATGCAGTGCTCGAACAATCTCAAGCAGCAGGGCTTGGCGATCCAGAATCACCACGACATTTTCAAGCACTTTCCACCTGGGGGCTATAACCCGTGGGGGGCCGTTGGAAGTTGGGCGACCCACATCTTGCCCTACATGGAACAAAACACCTTGGCGGTTCAAAATACCAACAACAACGTTGACATCCTACGATATCGAGGTGGCCCGACGGTCTTCTTTTGCCCTTCGCGCAGAGGTTCACAAGCGAACATTTCTCAAGGAGGCCGGTACTTGATGGACTATGCGGCAGCGACGCCCGCTACGAGTCCCAATAGCTGGGATCAATTCTGGTTCGGTGACACTTGGGGGATGGCTTGGGAAAAGTCACGCTATTACGGGGTGATTGTCAGAGGAGGCCCTGACCAAACCGGTATTTGGCGTGGTAATAAGTCGAAAATAGCGAACATTATCGATGGCACCAGTAACACGATGGTCATCGGGGAAAAGCAGCTAAGTCCAGTGCGATACAAGACTGGGGATTGGCATGACGATGCGGGCTGGGCTGACGGATGGGACCCGGATGTGATTCGATATACCGGGTTTGCTCCCAATTCGGATCGGCAGTACGACAACCAAGGTGGTTGGGAAGGGTACCGATTCGGGAGCACCCACACCAGCGGTATGAATATCCTGCTTGCCGATGGTTCGGTTCGTTTCCTAGGGTTTACTGTCGACCCAACGATTTTTAATCAACTCGGTCACCGGGAAGATGGTAGTACGATTCCCGATGACTACTAAGGGTTTGGCACAAGCTGGCGAAACTTCTGTTCGTCGACTTCGAGAATTTCGCCCAGGGTGCCGGCAATAAACCTTTTGCCTTCGATCCCTTCCTGTTCCCATGCAAAGATATTGCTGGACTGGCCCGGTACGGCAGGTTTGGTGTCGAACTTGAGTTTGTAAGGTTTTTTATCGCGGGAAGAGACAAACAAGCTTTCGACGTCGGTGATGCCGAGGTTTGTTAGTTCTTCTTGCGAGCGGCCTTTGATGAACGTTTTGAGTTCTTGCTCATCCTTAGGGCCTCGCCCCTTGTTCGAGCCGATAAAACGCCCGTACATAACGGCCAGCGGTTTTAGATTCGAGGCTTCGGTCTCTGAGAAAGTTTTGGCACGATCGCATCCAGTCATCAAAACCGGAGCCAGCCACGCCAGGATCAACAGGCCGTATTTTGGGTTCATCATTGGTCTCGTGATTAATCTTTCGCGAACTTCGCAGGTATATGCCGCACTGCGGCGCAAGTATACCAGACATCGGCTTGACGTGGTTTCGTTCTGAAATTCACAACGATCACAGGTGTGTAATTCCAGGGGCGAAGCCCCCTGGCGATGTTGTGCATGGCCTTTGGCCAATCGGACCAGTCGAGATGTTCTAGCAGCAAATGCGAGATCTGGATTTTTCGCCAACGGCGATACTCATCGTAGCCTGGGGCAACGTCCCAGGAATCGTGATTGATGTAGTGCCCCCGCAAGGACTCGAACCTTGGACCCGCTGATTAAGAGTCAGCTGCTCTACCGACTGAGCTACAAGGGCAGGAAACAGGCTTGTAATCGTAGCGTCCGGTCGCTGGGTTGCAAGAGCCAAATTCCCAAGCCATCCGGCCAGAAAACCAGGAATTTTTCCTGCATGTCGGTTGACCCGCCCCCCCGTTAGAGCCGATACTTTTGGATTAACTTATCCTGTTAACACTCAGGACTATATTTCCCATTCACAAAGGAGCGTCACGATCGAACGCATTCAGACCAGGGTCAACAGCCAAATCCGCATCTCTCCACTTCGCGTTATTGGCCCAGATGGAACTCAGTACGGAGTAATCACTCTCGAGGAAGCTTTAAACCGCGCACGCGAGGCCGATCTGGATCTCGTTGAGGTCGCACCCAACGAACGTCCACCAGTCTGCCGAATCATGGACTTCGGCAAATTCAAATACGAGAAGAACAAGAAGTCCGGTCAAAAAACGCATCAGACCAAAACAAAAGAGATCAGGCTCCGACCTAAAACAGGCGAGCATGATGTTGAAACCAAAGTACGACAAGCCATCGGGTTTCTTAAGCATAAAGACAAAGTTCAAGTGACCGTGATGTTCAAGGGCCGTGAGTTGGCTCACGTCGAAGAAGGCCAACGCGTCATGCAACAAATCTTGGCCGATCTGGCTGAGTACTGCAAGCTTGAGTCTCCTCCTTCGCAGCAGGGCAAGAAGATGATCGCCATGCTGGCTCCTAAGTAATCGCAGGCCGCCAGATGATCGTTCGATTCAAGCGGCCTGATGGCTCGATCGCTTGGGGATGGAGATCCCAGCAAGGCATCCAGGATCTCTGCGCTGCGGATGATTCTCTACCGACCTCGACTAATGAGTTGATCATCCGTTGGAAGGAACTCCAATCGCGAATCGTTAGCTTGATCAAAAAGCTCGGTCCCTGCGACCAGCCGCTCGAGTTGCTCTGCCCATTGGACACCCCTGGAAAGATCCTTTGCATCGGTCTGAACTACCGAGACCATGCCATCGAGACCAACGCCCCGATCCCTGAGGAACCCATCGTTTTCTCGAAAGCTCCCTCGAGCCTCATCGGGCCAGAGGATCCAATCGAGATCCCCTCGATTAGCCAACAGGTCGACTACGAGGCCGAGTTGGTCGTCGTCGTCGGAGAGCGTCTGAAAAAGTCCTCCCAAGAGCAGGCTCAGCAAGCGATCTTCGGCTACACCGCTGGCAACGACATCTCCGCTCGCGATTGGCAAAAAGGAAAGCCTGGCAAACAGTGGTTGCTCGGAAAGTCCTTCGATACCTTTGCACCGATCGGTCCTGCAATCGCATTGGCTTCATCGATCTTAGATCCTCAGAACCTTAAAATTCAATCGAGGCTTAACGGTCAGTTAATGCAAGATTCATCGACGCGTGAACTGATCTTTTCACCGGCGATGCTGCTCAGTTACATCTCGCAAGTTCTGACGATCGAACCTGGAGATTTGCTCTTTACCGGAACTCCCGCAGGCGTAGGGGTGGCTCGAGATCCACAAGTTTTCCTCAAGCCAGGGGATCGCATCGAAGTCCAAATCGAGTCGATCGGCACTCTCTCAAACCTGTGTGTCAAAGGTTAACGAGTCAGCGCCGACCCTAGCGATTTTCGGAAAATCCGTTAAGATCGGATCCGGCTTTGAAGGGTCTTGGCCGTTCAAAGTTTGAGTACAGGGAAACCCGATACGATATCGGTTAGAATCTTTAGATATCAATAACCGGTTCAGATCGTCCCCCCAACACGTCCCCCACACACCCCAGCGATCACACACCAGAACAAGAGTGGAAAACATACGGACTGAAAGTCTCGGAAAGCGAGAGGCAAGTTCTCCATTTGCCGACTCGATTGCGATCGTCATCCTGCGGATCATTTTCGTGGTCGCTGCGGCAAGTATCGGTGCGTCGCTTGCCAACTCGATGAGCGGCAAAATTGTACAGGGAGAAGATCAAGGCACCGCGATCACACCTTACTTGGTCTTCTCCGGGGTGCTTCTGATCGCATTTGCGGTGATCGCGATGGATCTGTTTATCCCCAGAAAGCGGATCGAGGTGATTTCAGCGATCTACTTTGGATTGCTTATCGGAGTGATTTTCACCAACCTACTGATGCTGGCCCTTGGCCCTTTTATCAATAATCCAGGCAGCACGAACCCTTATTCGTCCTACATCTCCCTCGGGGTCCTTATCACCTTGTGTTACGCTTGCGTGAGCGTCCTGTTGCAGACGAAAGACGACTTTCGTTTCGTGATACCTTACGTCGAGTTTGCACGAGACTTTAAAGGGATCAAACCCCTGGTGCTCGATACGAGCAGCATCATCGATGGTCGGCTTGCCGAACTTTCCGAAACGAATATCTTCGACAACCGATTGGTCATGCCTCGTTTCGTGCTGATGGAACTCCAAGCGATCGCCGATAGCTCGGACAAACTCAAGCGGGTGCGAGGGCGGCGCGGTTTGGATATCCTCAACAGGATTCGAACTTCCAAGCGGGTCGATTTCATGATGTACGACACGGAGCTTCCAGAGTTTGCAGGACAGCCTGTCGACATGAAACTCGTGCTGCTGGCCAAACACCTTGACGGCAAGTTGCTCACCGGAGATTTCAATCTCAACAAAGTAGCCAAGCTTCACAACGTCGAGGTGATCGATTTGAATCAAGTCGCAGCTTCCTTGCGACCCCAGTACCTCCCCGGCGAAGCTTTCCAAATCAGGATCGTCAAGCCAGGGGAGGGCCACGATCAAGGGGTTGGGTATCTCGATGATGGAACCATGGTCGTCATCGAGGGCGGTCGAGACAAGATCAATCAGACCGTACAGGTCGCCGTCACCAGCACGCTACAGACCCAGGGCGGTCGAATGATTTTTGCCAAGGTTGAGCAATCCGGGTGATTACTCGTTTGTAGGGGATTGAGCGATCGCTCGGTCGTAATATTCGCGAGCGGCATTGTAAGCGGCCTCGGCGGCATCCCGCTCTTCGGGACGAATCTGCGGACGCTTTTTGTTCCAGCACACCTCAACGGCATCGCGACACCACTGAGCACTATTTTTGTTAGGACATATCGGCTTGTTATCCACATGCACAAATACGGGGTTTGTGTGCATCGAGGGAAAGATCCGCACAGCGACCCAACTGGAGCGCTCGATATCGATATCCCAACGTAGATCTTGCCAATTGCCATCGGCAGGAATCTCTTGTGTTGCAACCACCTGAGCGTTGACGATCAATTCGACCGGGACATTGCGCGTGGTTCCTATTCGGCTGCGTTCGATATGCCAATAAGGTTTTTCGTCGATCCTACGGGCTTTGATTTGCTTGGCTTGCTCACTCTGCTCGGTTG
>Ga0208360_1000207_pt1 | contig 16236 bp, 18 predicted proteins | sample LakMenE27Jul10ns_FD_150739 | JGI IMG/M metagenome (GOLD analysis project Ga0208360, IMG submission 150739) | Freshwater microbial communities from Lake Mendota, WI - 27JUL2010 deep hole epilimnion ns (SPAdes) | ecosystem: Environmental > Aquatic > Freshwater > Lake > Epilimnion/Euphotic zone ...
AGGGCCTGTATCTCCTGTTGATCCTGTAGGTCCAGTGTCGCCTGTGGCTCCTGTTGGTCCTGTAAGGCCAGTTGCGCCAGTCGGTCCCGTAGGACCTGTGTCTCCTGTAGAACCTGTAGCCCCTGTTGGACCAGTTGGACCAGTACTACCAGTAGGACCGGTAGGCCCTGTATCACCTGTTGCACCCGTTGCTCCTGTCGCACCTGTGGGACCTGTTGCACCTGTGGCACCGGTAGGTCCTGTTGGACCTGTAGCACCGGTAGGACCTGTAGGTCCTGTACCACCAGGAACACCTTGTGGTCCTTGATCTGATGAAAAAGTTACACCAACCTGTGGTGTGATTTGTTCTACAACAATTACGGTCTCTGACATTATTGGGTCACAGCTCCCGTCACTATAAATTTACCTTCTAAAATTCTTGTTACTACTGAGCCACTAGTTAATACTAGATCGTAAACATATCTACTTGCCCCTATTGCACCAGTAGTAGTTGCATTAAGATTTACGGTTACAGATCCTGCAATACCACCTAGAGTTATTCTGCCATTCGCTGTGGTTGCTACAACCGTAGTCGTTGATGCGCCAACAAACGGGCGAACTGTCATAGTCGCTGTATAGCCCGTTAGATCCCAAGGTGTTGAACCATTCTTGATAGTGAATATAAAATTAAATGTGGTTGCCTGTTCGCAAACTAGATTATATTTAGCACTCAAGTTGAGATCGCTCTCAGTGCTTGAGCAGCAGGTAGTCCAGTAGTTGATGCTAGGAAGTTACAGACACCATTAAAATCTAGGAACTCTGCTTTGTTTGATAGGCCAGCAATCTCATTAAGAACACCGACAGTATCGGTTAGTGTTAATGTTACTGATCTTTGTGCAGCCCACTGACGAGCAGCGAGTGCTTGATCTACTAGATTGCCAACAGTTCTATAAGTGCCACCATTGGCTAGACGATTTAACTCATCGTTAAGAGTTGTACCTGCTACACCTAATGTCACTTAGTTCTCCCTACTTCTTTTTCTTTTTAGCTACTGCGGCGTTATCAACTAGATTTGGATAAGGTCTTCCGGCAGCTTTGGCCCTTGCCTTTGCAGCACTCTTCTGTGCTGGTGTTAATTTCTTTGATGTCTTCTTCGGATTCTTTGTGTCCCAAAATGCTTTTTTCCTTTTCATCGGCAACTACAATCCCAAGCCCGTAAGGACTTGTTTATTCTAGAGTTTGGATCTCTTGCTGTCTTAGCAGAGGTTAACTTTGATTTCATTCCACACATACGACCACAAAAAGATTTACGTCTAGCAGCAGACTTAGGTGATCTCTTAGCCTCAGCCTTTTTTACTGGTGCTTTTAGATTCATACCTTGTGCTCTGGCAGAGGCACGACCCTTAGCGTTCAATCCGCCTTTAGGATTCTTACCTTCTTTTCGTTGCCAAGCTGGACTCTTTGCCATAATCTCCGTACTTTCCTAAGATAGATCTAATAGTCCCGTTCTTATTCAACCGAACTATTAGACCGTCTTTAATTTGAATAGGATTAAAACCATCGTGGCGCTTGTATTTGCCAGATGACATTACTTCTTTTTCTTCTTAGACATTCCTGCTTCTGATAGAGCGATAGCAACTGCTTGCTTCTTAGACTTAACCTTCTTGGCAGACTTGCCAATATTAAGTTCGCCCTTTTTAAACTCTTTCATAACCTTGGCGACTTTCTTAGCGCCTTTAGTTTTCTTCATTGCTGAGGTGCTTCTTTACCAGGAGCGCCAGTTTCAATATCATCGTATGTTGCATATCCGCAACCGCAAGTGGCGCACATTACTTCTTCTTGCCCATCTTCTTCATAACCATTTTCTTGTCAGACTTCTTAGCCTTCTTACCCTTAGCACCTTTTTCAAGAGCCTTGTAAGAGTTCATTTTCATATTTGGCATTTTTTACCCCTTATATTTTAGGTTGATTCCGTCAAAGGCTTTGCCAGCTTTGTCGGAAAGTTTGAGTGCTGCATCTATATCTTTGGTTCTAGTAGATCTAGGTTCTACGCCTTGCTTTAGTGCTGAGTAATAGGACTTTAATTCTTTCTCATCCTTATTAACTTTGTCTTGATCCCAACCAGTCTTAGTGGGATTGACTCCCATAAACATTGGCATATTGGATTGCATACATTCACCATATGACTCGTGGTCTTGGGTCTTACAACTTTGTGTACAGTTACTCATATGTTAGTTAGATAATCTGAGTAGCCAGCATCAATAAGAATCTGTGCCACTTCATCAGATACATCGTACTCGTGTCCACCAAGATAATAGTAGTCAGCATCAGCTAGTGTGTCTTGATCTGGTGACATACTAGTAGTAACTGTTGTACCGTTAATAATAAAAGTTAAACCTCTTGGAACATCTGTAAGATAAGGTTGTGAACCAGTGAGACTTCCACCTGATAATGGTCTACCTGCTAAACGAGCATAGTCAGATGTTGGATCTACTATCCAGGTTTGGTTTTCCCAAGGTGTCTGTAAGTGGTAAGTCATAGTTCCTTTCTAGTGATGAAGGGCGGTTTGACCCGCCCTCCACCGAATCGCATTTGTTAGCCTGCTGAAGCAGATGTCTCAATACGATATAGCGCTGCTTCTCGGAGTCTTGCGAATCCACCGAAGTAGTACCAACCAATTGTACGGAAACGGCGCAGAGCATCAATCTCTGGTCCGATTACGGTATTGATATCTTGACCCATAGCTTCTGCTAGAGCCTCACGACCTGCAACAACCGCCTTGTAGACGTTTACTGCTGGTGAGTTTGTGTTCACTGCGAATGGAACACGAGGTGTTTCAACAACGAAAGCACCTTCAATTACACCTACTGAGCCAGGGATAATTGTCTTTGACACATTGTCTGTGTACTTAACAATATCTTGGAATCCTCCGGTGCCTGATTCGGCACGAAGGTCGGCTGCTTGACGTGGGTGTAGATATGCTGCGTACAACTCACCTAGACGAGGCAGAGCCTTGTTGGTGCGTAGTTCTGTAACAGCGTTACGAATATCAGCAACAGAGATTGTATCTGCTGCATCAATTGTATTAGTTGTTGTAGCGTTTCCACCGTAAATTACGTTGGTTCCACCAGTTAGAACTGCGGCTACTACAGCATCAATAGAGTCTGCAGCGTTGTATGCAATGATGTCAGCAAGAGCTGCATCTACATCGTTGAAAGAAGTTAGGTTTAACTTCTTAGTTGTTGTTACGGCTGAACCGTACTCGTTAAGTGTTACTGTAACCTGTGATGGGTTACCAAGAGCAATTGAGGAAACATCGGAAGTTTCTGTCAGTGTAGAAGTAGCTGCTGCTAAGTCAGAATAGATTGAGAATACAACTGATGATCCTGGCATTGCCTGTTGTACTGGCTTGACATCTGCCAAGGCTCGCATTACTGGAATGGAGCGAAGCGCCATTCTTACGTATTGATCATACGCAGCTTTTACGAGATTGCTGATATCAGCAGTACCGGTGAAACTACCTGTAGGTAGAGCCATTTAGGTATTGCCTTTCGTTAGTAGGATTTAAAGCCCCGACTCCCGAATGACTTGATCTAACTCTTCACGGGTATTAGCGTTCATAAGTCTTTGATATACATCAGTACTGCGATCTGGTGTCATACCAGCCTCAGTTGCTGCACTCATTTTCTTATACGCTGCCGCTTGAGCAGGATCTACATTAGGTTGCTGGGGTGTTTCGGTTTGAAGTCCAAACACATCTGCGTTTGTTTCAAGCCATTTTGATACAGACTCCTCAGTTGGGTCTATATCCTGTGGGATAAATGAAGCGATCTTCTGATTTACCCCACGACTTGCAAGGGTGTCTTTGATTGCTCGTTCTCTTTGCGCTTTATTTAAAGACTCAAAGTTAGCTTTAAGATCTGCCAACTCTTTATCTTTTTGCTTATTAGCCTTGCGTAGTTGTTTAACGAGATCATTGCTTAACGATTCAGTTGTTGTATCTGCATCGTCATCATCCTCGTAGTCGTAGTTGGACATAGTCCATCTCCCATTCGTTGTAGTTATCGCAGGCCTCATACAGTTCGGGGATCTCTGTATGGCTCCTACTACTGGTCTTGTTATCTCTCTGTCAGGCCAGTCGTTCTGACAGCAGGCTTAGTTAAAAGGAGCCGGCTCGTTCTCTGCCTAGCGCTCCACTGGTTATACCAGTCTGTCCAGCAAATTCTGCTTGCTCTAATCCAATAATCTTCTTACGTTTTCTTTGAGCATCTGTTTGTCCTGGAAGATTAAATACCTCTTCCTCAGCTAATGTCTGTGTATAAGGTTGTTGTTGATAGATGGAAGCAAGTTGTGAACCTCGCTCTAATCCACCACCGATAGCACCAAATCCTGCTCTAGCACTTTCTGCAGTTACTCCATAGCGAGCAAGTTCTTCTGCCCTACCTACAGTTGCGCCTAACTTAGCACCAAGTGCTGCGCCACCAATCTCTGCTGCAGTTATCTTCTTCTTAATATCTGCTAATCCTTTAGATGGATCTAGAGTATAGGCAAGGATCTCGCCATTAGTAATATCAGGATAGAATTGCTTTAACGCTGTAGTCACCTCAGGTGCTGCGTTAAGAACTCTTTGTTGTGCAAGAACTACTCTATCTTCTAGTTCAGTAGGAGATACATCTCCAGCAATAAACTTCTCAAATCCTGCTTGGCGACCCATATCATCTTTAGTGTAATAAGATGCAGGTAATCCATAGTTACGCATAATACTCTGGTAACCATCTTCCAAACTAAGATACTCTGCTTCTGACAAAGCTCTTAGACCACTAGCAAGGCGTTGAGCATTAGCAGCAAAACGCTTCTTATAGGCATCTGTTTGACGTAATGCTAATGTTAACTCTGCCTCAGATGGACCTGAGACTATCAAACCCTTTAATGGTTCTACTAAAGAACCTAATCCATATTGATTAAACTCTGCTAATAAAAGATCGTAAGCAGATTGACCTGCTCTGCGCTTCTTTTCTGCCTCGGCTGAAGCCGCTTGTTGTGCTAAATATTCCTCGGAAGCAGATCTTGAGGAACCGCCCCCACCACCGCCACCGCCTGGAAGTTTGGCAACCTTTGCTGCGGTAGCAGCATTAACTGCGGCACCGCCACCCTCAGCAACTGCTGCGGCGTATTCAGCATCTGTTAAATTTGCTTGTGGATTATAAGAATCTCCATAGTAACCAGAAGCATTGATACCACCTCTTGCCTCAATCTCAGCCTTGGTTGCTACACCAGCAGCTATCGCTGCGGCTTCTTGTGCGGGATTACGAACAAATGCCATAGTTACGCCTGAAATCCAAAGTCCCTAAGGACTTTAAGTGCGACATTGGAAACATCCCTCTTTGCGTTGTCTGTATATTGCCAGCGATAATCTTTACGTAAGGCTTTTTCAAAGTCATAGATGGTTGTTTCCTTATCTGGTCCAAATGCCAATCGTAATGTTGGATCCTTTAGATCAATTGATTCAGGGTTTAGTTCTAGCACTGAGGCCATAAGATTTTTATAAGGAGCATATACTGTTTCCAAATCTACACCCTCATTAAGTAGTTTCTTAACATTATCAGGCATACCGTTAGCAGCAATAGATCTGATTTGATTTTGTATAACCTTTAGATCTGTGCCATCTTGTACTTGTTTCGTAAAGTTGTTAATCTGATCTTGTCCAAGAGTTATACCATTAGCTCTAGCAGTACCTAATATAGACTGACTAGTTATTGCAGACTTGTCTGCCTTCTTTTTAGAATACTCTGGAAGTTTAGCAACTTCAGTTTTTAGGAATTGATCTCTATTTATACCACCAGTGGTAATGCCATTAACAGTTCTAGATGGATTCTTTCTCTCAGCATCATTTAATATCTTACGATACTTTTGTAATTCAGCACTTGTTGCATCTCTACCTAATTCAGATCTAAACGCAGCATTAACATAAGCATCAGCCTGAGTAGGATTAGATATGGTTGCAGTAGGACCACCAACACCAGTACCGCCAATACCGCCACTAGTTTTAAAATCAATTGCAATACGCTTTAAAGCCTCTATACGATTTGGAAAAGTTATGCCATACGACTCATACTTTCCAATTTCAGTATCAGCTTTATCAAGAGCTGCATCAATTGCGCCAGCTCTAAATATTCCATCAACTGGACCTTTATAATAATTAGCATCTTTAAGTGCTTGTTGTAGTATTTTAGTCTTTTCAACATTGCCTATATAATCTGAAGCAAAAGCAATTCTATCTTGGGTTAATGCTGACTCTACTGGAGTTGGTGTGGCAGTAACATTTGTATCACCAGTTCCACTTACGGGCTGATCAGGTCCTACTGGACCAGTAACGCCAGGTGTTGGTCTTCCACCTTTTGCTCGTAATTGAGTTTCAAGGTTTTTAATTGCAGAAGTTATAGCCTCTGGAACAGGAGCGTTTTGTCTTGTATAAGCATTTCTTTGGACATATAAAGGATTGAGTTGTGCCTCAATACTAGATGTTTCTTTTGATGCTTTAGATTTAGCTTTAGTAGATTGCTCTGCTTCATACCTAGCAGTTGCTGCGGTCTCAGCATCAGTAATTGCTTTCTGCAAACTATCTTGTTTAGCCTCAGCAGCCCTAAAATTTGCTAATGCTGCTGGAAAATCTTTACTGCTAGGAGATAGACTTTCATAATAGAATTTAGCCTGATTAAAGGTCTTTAAATTAGCTGTTGCTGATGCTCTTGCATTAACTACATCAGACTGGTTACTAAGGTATCTATTTAAAGATGCAGATCTTTTAGTTGCCATTAATTAGTATTCCCTTTTAATCATCTAGTAACCCACCGAACAGTGAGTCGTAAGCTTGTAAAGTGTTTTCGTTATACAAAGACAATTGTCTCATTGTTACAATTGTTCTTTCCTTTAAGCTCTTCTGTAAGTCTCTAGGGACTCCAGCAGCCTCGTATCTATCTTTTTGTGCTTTATAGGTTAGATAAGTATTTAACATAACCTTTAAGGCATCAAAAGTTTTTGGACTTGCAGCCCTAACAGAATTATCCTTTAACATAAGTTCTAAGTCGTTAAGGGCATTAATTCTATCAATGGCTATTTGGCTACCTTTAGATAGGTACTCAGCAACCATAGGATGACCAGCAAAGAATAAATCTTTCCACTGATTAAACTCTTTACGTAATCTAGAACGCTCATAATCTGTACGATAACGCTCTAATGAAGTTTCGTATTCATTCTTACGCTCATAATAGGTTTGAACATCGGCTGCAGTTTGAACCTTTTTTAAATGTTCATCTACGCTTAAGTTCTTTCTCAAGCCCATATCGGTCATAGTCTTATAAGCATCCCAAGAGAATCCACTCTTGTTAGGTATAAGGAAAGTCGCACCTTGTTTATATTTTTTAAACAGTTCTTGATTCTGCTCTACGAAGTTTCCTGACTCTTCAGCATAATCAAATTTGGCTACAGTTTTTCTTTCTGATTCAGAGATTGTAAATGGAATTTGATCTGGGTATAACTCTACCCATTTCTTCATAGCGCCTTCGTAGTCGCCACCATATTCATCTCTAAGATCATTCCAAACTTGTTTAAAGTTTGCCCGACCTGAGTCTCGCATCCATTCTGCCATATCAGATTTTAACTGAACCTGTGGTGATGCTGGGGCAAAGAATCCAAATGCAAATCGCATACCTAGAATACTCATAGTTGTTTGCTTAATTCTTATTCTGTATTCTTCTAACTCAGACTCTGGTGGAGGTATTAATTCTCCAGTAATAGGATCTTCTTTTGCTTTAGGACTATATCCTGCAGCCTCTAAGTAGGTTACTGCTTTGCGGTGAGCACTAGCATACTGACCATCTCGGTCATCCTTATTCATAGCACTGTATAAACGATTAATATGTGCTGGTAAGAATGATGAAAGAATAGGTTGATCTACCGCATACTTACCAAGAGCGTATCTTGTTATAGTATCTGCAGCACCTGGTGACCAAATATTAACTAAAGACTCTAATGCTCTTATACTGATACCAGCAACTGGACCAGCAAAGGTAGGTACCAAAGAATCTGGATTTAAAGATGGAGTTAACATCTTTACCTGTGCTCCAAATTGTACAGGGAAAGGAACTTTAAATTCACTACCTAGACCAACTGTAGTTAACATCTTTTGGTATGCGTTATATACAGGAGCAATACCTGGATAAATAAAATACGGTTCGCCTTGATCATCTTCTTGAACGAATCCAGAGTGAGTAATTCCCTCATAAGTTAATGCAGCAACTGCAATTGACTCAGGGTTATAACGCACTGCTCTAGTAATACGGCGATAGAAATCTTCAGTTGCTCTATAGAAACGAGCAAAGTTACGGGAAGAAAAAGCAATTTGAGTTCTAATAAGAGGATTATCTACATAGGCTAATACTTGCCCAATAGCTCTTTCTTCAGCGACTCTTGCTAAATCTCTCTTGGCTAATTCTGTTGCTTCTGTAAACGCTACAGTATTAGGTTTAATATCTTTTGTATAACTCTTGATCCAAGCATCTTCAAAGCCAGACTTACGCATTTGCTTACGAATAGTTAATAGCTCGTTTATAGCAATTGGTTGTCTTGAGATACGGGCGTTAGATGAGCCTAACCAGCGCCATCCATTTTCCATAAATGATGCAGCGAAATTTCCAGTATTAGTTACTGGTACTAATGTAGGCCCAACAACTGTTCTAGGTGTTAAATTATAATTTGTTGGTAGATCATCTAAAGATATCTGACCTGATACTTTATATCCTGGCTTGTTGCCGGTTAAAGCAACTTCATTTACATCAAGAGTTCTTACCTTATTCAATAGATCAGTATTAAGTTGTTTTGTTCCATTAGGAAGATCTATTCTGGTTTCAAAGATTCTTCTAGTACGATCATAAACCATTCTAGCGTGTTCTTCTTTAGATATATTTCTAGCCTTGAGAATAGAATCATCTACTAGTTTAGGATTCTTCTTTAAAGCATTAAGAATTTGAGCGACTGCCTCAGCCTCATCATCTAGGTACGCTACTGCCAATGAACCAAGTTCATCATTTGAAGCATAAGAGATACGCAATAACCAAGTGACTAATGAACTCTCATTAGTAGGATCAATAGCAACATCTTCAAATCCTCTACCAGCAGCTCTGCTGTATAGGGCCTTAGGAGCAATTAACTTTAACTGCTCTGACCTTACCCCGTGATTACGAGTAAACTCTACGGCATCGGTTAGGAAACTTGCACCAGTAGCAAAGTTTAATCCACCTTCAGAAACTACAGATAGTAGATTCTCTAAATCTCCATAGACTATTTGCTCAGTTAGGAAATCAACTCCTTCTTGGTTTAAAGGTTTCATACCAAGAGATTGACGAAATCTATTTAGACGACCCTGTGTTAAGGCTTTAGCCATAATAACACGAGTTTCTTTAACTAAATCTGTTTTTTGTTTTCCTTCAAGTTTAGCAATTTTAATTTTTAAAGCTGTAATTTGTTTTGGATTTGTAGACTTTTCAATAACTGCTTGTATTTTTTTAGTTGACTCTTTAGTTGCAACTATCTTTTTATCAAGATCTGATATCTCTTTTGCTAAAGCAGCAGATTCTTTTTTATTAACGGTACGCATAACCATACCTAATGGGCTATTAGCAAGTTCCTCAAGGCCAAAGCCTTCAGTTTGTTTAAGACCAGTCAATACTCTAGTAGTTAATCTACGACTTGATACAAGTCCCCAAGGAGTCTCACCGATAGCAAGGTTAACCATTAGATCTTCAATAGAGTTACGGATAGCGTAACGAGGACCAGCTAAGGTTAAGAATGACCAGCCAGTAACCATCTTCTCTAAGAAGGCATCATTAGCTGGAATACCAATTAACTTCTGTCCAAGAGTACTACGAGCACTTGCTCGGTCTAGGTCAACTAGATTAGGTACATAAACAGTATTATTAAAATCTGAAGCATAAGCACCAACATCAGACATCGGGCCATCTACTAGATCGTACTGTCTTTTAGTCTTACCAACCATTGTATTTTTAATCTTCTGGGTTGGCTTAGTGGCATCATAACCACGAATGTTAGCAATGTTGTCCCATAGACCGTAAAAAAAATCTTTTCTTTGACCAGTATCTTCTATACCTTTAAATACCTCTGCTGCTAATTTAGATTCTCTTTGAGGTAAGGCAAGACGAGCAAGGCGATAAATTGATTGTGCTGCATCTGGTGCAGTAACATCAAACTCACTATTCTTAAACATTGGAAGAACAGTGAAGCGTTGCTTCATACGATCAATACGAACAGATATTGAATCCGTAGAGAACCTAAAGATACTAACACCTTTAGTCTTTTTTATATCTCCTATATATTCTAAATTCTGTTCTACGCCATCTTTGATAGCTTTAATAATACCAACATCGGTTGCTTCCTCACCAAAGAATGATGCGTTTATTAACTCTGGTCCAACCGCATCTATATTAAATACTTTATTAGTTGTAGTCAAAACTGCTACTCTAGCCTTACGGCCTGCCGTCATACGAGGTGCAATAACTCTTCTTCTAGCACCACCATTTTTAATAAGGGTCTCTAGATCTTTAGCGTTGTCAAAGAAAGCCCTAGCAGTAAGTACATCCTCTACGCCAGATTTATTAAGAGTCTTGATTACTTCATCACCAAACTCAGGAGCTAGTCTAGCTAACTCTTTATTGATAGCAACCTTTTCAATTGGATTGGTTGCCTCTTTATATGACTTTAATTTAGCACCGTAATCATTCCAGAAATTAATAGTTTTAGTTTGATTAAAGTATTTATTAAAAGCAACGCCATCTTTTGCTGCACTACCAACTATTACCTCTAAAGAATATTTGCTAACATCGTAAGCCTTTTTAACTTTACCACCAAGAATTAGTGGATCGGCAATTACTCGGTAGGCTGCATCAACAGCGCCTGATATAGCCTTATATGCAAAACCATTTTCTTCTAAAGACTTAGGTAATAGAAAATTAGCAAATTGTCTACCAGGAGAATACTTTGCTCTATTTACTGCATCAATAGTATCTTGAAATAAATCTTGTTCTTCTTGTGTGCCAGCTTTTTCAGATACTAATTTAACATATTTTATTTGTCCTGGTGTAGCCTCTTTTAAAATTTTACCTTGATCTTCACCAGCAGCAAAACGCATAGCAATAGCGACTGCATCATTACCATATTTAAGGCGAGCATCATCAATACGACCAGAATTAAACTTCTTATCACCCTTATCGTTTGCTTCATCCCAAGCCTCTTCAAGACTTAAGTTTTCTGTTGCGGCAATAGCACCAGTACGATATAGACGGGTAGTAAAATCAGATACGTTTTGTAGACCAGCAAGACCTAGGCCTAAGCCTTTAACTACTTGACCGCCGGTATAATGCCAAGCAGTACCTAGTGGACTGCGTTTTGGCGCAACAACTGGATCTTCATTACCAAAAGTTTGTGGCAAGGATGCTTGTTGTGCAGGAGTTAATTTAGCGGCTTGTTCTTTAGCTAGATCAGGTGGAAGATTACTAAGATTTTTATGAGTAGTTAATGCTTTCTGATAAGCCTCTATCTTCTTTCTATCCTGCTCAGCCAATTGAGCAGCAATAGCTGCTGCGTTCAAATTCTGGGCCATTAATTACCTCTAGAGAGAGCATCCTGATACAGTATTACTATCTCACCTGTATTATCAAATGGGATCATCTCAACCAAAATATCTGATAATTTTCTTTGTGCAAACTGTGATTGCATCATTAATGCTGATGATGTTGGACCTTCGCCCATATCAATACCTGCTGTAACTGGTTCATCTCTACGTTCTGATGGTGCAAATAATGGAGTTACTGGAGCCTGTGCTACTGGATTAGATGGTCTGCCACCTACGTTATCTGCAATGCCACGAGTAGTTGCTTTAGGTGCTGCAGTATTAAGCATTGCAGTCTCTTGTCCTTCACCGTATGAAGTTGATCCTAAAGCCATATCTGTTCTCTTGGAGAATTTACCAGGACCTGATGCTCCTGCTAATGGGCCTCTTGCCATTATTCCTCCTTTAAAGTTTCTAAATCTTGTGCGAAGTCTTGCCAGACTTTCGTCTCATAAGTTTTTTGGTTTGAATGATAGATAGCTAATTGGTGCAGATCATCTGCAAGTGCTTCTATCACTGATGTTAAGTTTAAAAAGAATCCTGATACTATTACTAAATAATCAGACAAGCGCACTGGGCGATTAAGATTATTATCTTGGTTCACCCAGTGCTCCTATCACTAAATAATTTAACCCTTTTTTGCTGATGGGCCTTTACGACCTGCTGGTGTGTATCCGAAGAATACTTTTCCAGTTGTTGGTGCTGGTGCGTTCTTTGGCTCTACAGGCTTTGCTTCAACTGCCTTAGCTCTTGATCCTTTGTTCATTTATTCACCTCCCTTATTATGCTGCGCCGCCGATAGAGGCGAGTAATTGTGCGATATCTGGTTGAGGTTGACCAGCAGCAGGGGCCTCTCCGCTTTGTTGTTCTGGAGTTGGCTGCGAGGCAGGAACGGGGGCCGCTCCTGCTACTGGAACTTGTTGTTCAGGCATCATTGGTGCAGGAGCCACTGGCTCCGGTGCAAATGCCTTAGCAATAATCGTTTCTAGTTGTAATCCTTTTTGTCTGCCCGCAATGACATCAGCGATCCTAGTAATAACTTGAGATGGGTCTTGACCCTGCGAGGCAAGCATTGGTATAGCTTGAGCATACTGGGCAACAGCAACACGAAGAGAATCACGCATTTCTTCAATGTCCACCCTTTGTTCTTCTTGTGTGACATTTAACTCCATAGGGATTTCTCGGCGAACATAATCTCTTGAGACTAACTTATCGCTACGCATTTGTAGTAATGCAATGATGGCTCGGTTAGGATCCATACCAGACATAATGCCGTAACGTACATCTACACCATACTCGCCTTTAATATCACGAGATGGAATATATTTAAGTGTATAAGGTGTACCGTCATCGGTTCCCTTAATTTGTTTAGTTACATTACCAAAGATCTTCTCATCTACTTCAAAGCATAGAGATACCATCTCAGTAAACAAGCGAGCAAACTGTGCTTGCGCTGCTTTAACCTGTGTATCAAAGCCAGCCTGTAGTGCTTGTACACCACGACCAGTTACAACAGAGGCATCAATATTACCTGAGCGAGTTTCAGGATAACGAGCACCCATACGAAGTTCACGCTCTAATACACCAGACTCTGTAAATACACCTGCTGGTAGTTCTAGTGGAACTCTACGAATACCTTGTGGATTAGCAGAACGCATAATCGCATCTGGTCCAAGTGCAAGTTCTTGTACATCTTGTGGAATAGCAATAGGTGCTTGAATAGATTTCTCAGCAGCTTGAATCTGCAATACTGCAAAGCGAGCACGGGCTAACTGAACAGATAGGATGTCATCAAACTGACCACGAGCCTCACCATCTAATGATGATCTCATTGCTACATTTGCTAGACACTTACCTACTGGGTTAGGTACATTAGCTAATATTAAATTCTGACGTTCTGGTAGGAATATTAAGTCTTGATCTTTGTCGTGATAGCGAACCAAAGATACTGATGGGGAACCCTGTTGCCATCTATTGTGTGGCATAATCTGGGTAGCGTACTCTGGGTACTGCGCTGCTAAAGTCTCAGCATCGGTAGTAACAACCTGTACCAAAGATACAGTTCTACCAAAGCGATCCATCTCAGGATAAACACCAAAAGGATTTAGTAAACGAATACGAGGATTGTTTGTCTCGTAATCCATTTCAATCATTGCTGGCAACATACCGTAGGTATTAAACCAGTCAGCACCCTGATACATCTGGATCTGTAGATCAGATGAGGTTACATAATAATTAGCAATACGAGTTCTCATATCAGCAGCACGGCGCTGTGTATCAGATACCATATTGGTTGCAGAGCAGTTAAAGGATGGCAGTGGTGCCATTACCTCTGCTAGGTCACGGGCAGCTACATCTACGAAGTTAGCAACTAGTGGCTTTGGATAATCCTCGGAAAACATAGATGGATATACTTTTGATATATCACCTTGGCGCACAGATAGAACATCACGCATCCGTTGATCACGGGCTGCATATCTAGTCTGTATACGAGCCGCCTTAGCGACTACCTCTTTTGGTGTTAACAATTATTTATCCTTACTAAGGTTGATTACTTTCCGCCCATAATTTTCTTTTCGGCAGCTTTAACTTTCCTAGCAACAGTTCTATTAACTACAGCCTCACCACGAACAGCAGTTCTACCACGTTCTGCTTGAATAGTTTTTTGTACAATAGGAATTAATTTTTGTTGTAACTTAGAATATTGAGCTGATGAAAGATTTAAATCTTTTAGACCTTTGTTTACATAAGATCTTGCTGCTGCAGATACAGCACCTGAGGATGCTCTATTGCTTGCTCTAAATGATCTTACCTTTTCGCTTTCGCCTCTTGCCATTATATCTCCTTAGTTAGATGAATGTTTTATCTTTTTGTAGTAGTAGTTCGTCTATGTTTATAACCATACGTTTAGATTTTTCTCTATTGGATAGGAACGGATTCTTCATATGGTGGTGTTGGTACTGACCGTAGTTGATCATCTCTCTTGCCCTGATCTCGCAGAACCAAAGCGCCATCACCATATCGGTCTTACCCTTAGTGGCAGGTGACCAAGTTATCAACTGCTCTATAAGAGCCTTGACATTCTCGGTTTGATCACTAGGCAAATGAATCAGATTATCTCTGTGGTGTTTGCCATCGTGCTGCTTTGTTCCAAACAGTGTAGACATAGAGGCCACACCGAATCCTGAGTCCCACTTGTTATTACCTGTGTGGTGTTCCTTTAGAACAACTCCACGAGTTGCAAGATGTTGGCGTATACCCTCATCCTGCGTTAGGAAAGATTGGAAAGCGTTACGCTCTACGATCCATTCGCTAGGCTTGTATAGCTCAGTCCAGTCAAATATTAACTGGCGGATCTGCGCTGGAGTCGGCCTTGTAATCTTGATAGCATCAACAATGAAACGCTTATTGGTAGAACGATCAACAGCATAACAAATAGCAGCAGTGTCCCCAACCATTGCAGGGTCCAAACCACAAATATAAGTAAAGCCTTGAGTATCTTTAGGATGACCTGGATAGCCTGGATTTAAACCACCACTCTTTCGCATACCATCAATAGATCCTCTAACACATACTGGATCAAAGACTGCATCATCTGATATATCTTGTTGCTGATAGATGAGCGCCCAAGTTGAGGCATCCATAGATTGACGTTCGTTAAATAAATTTCTACCAGACCAGCGAGGATATAGACCTTCCTCATTCTTGTCTGTTTCCTCTTGCCCATCAAAGGGTTGATCAGAGGCAGGCCATAAGGTAACCCACTTATCGGGATCCTCATTAGCATCTAATAATGCTGGCATTGCTAGATAGGTCCAAGGTACTAGGCCACCAGGATATCTATCAGGGTTGCGTAACTCTTTGTATAGATCTACAGAGGCTACACGGGTACCAATAATAATTAACTTGCCGGTAGGGTTAAGACGAGATCTAACATCCTGTGTTAACCACTTGATCTGCCGTTCAAAGTCATTGGCATTAGATAAAGTAACAGCATCATCTACTATGATCATATCTGCTCGTTTACCGTAGATCTGACCGCCAATACCAACTGCTTCTATATTGGGATCCTTCTCACTGGATTCACGCAATTCATCCCCGAAGGTAACACGGGTCGCTTGCCAGGAGGCGCTCTTAGATTTGAACCCTACGCCAGCAGCGTATGCTGCTTGTAGGTCCTCGTACATCGGGTGAGTCAGTCGTTGCTTGATGGCGTAGAGAAAGTCACCAGCTAATCGCTGGGTCTGTGAAACTATTAAAACTCTAAAGTTTGGGTTCTGACATAGTAGCCAGGTTACGTAGTCAACTGTAATGGTAATTGACTTGGCGTGGTTAGGAGGTATGTTTAAAAGTATGCGGTTGTTATTTAGACCCTTCTCATACTTCATATTAGGATGAAGCCAGCCTGGGTCATTACCCTCTATTACATCAACTAGATTTTGTTGATGGGGGAAGGTTGCGTTATGAAGGAAGCGTTGTCTAAATTCTGCAAAGGTAAGATCGTGAACATCACTAGAGGCAAAGGATTTATCTCTTAGACCTAACCTAGTTCTATCCATCTTATCTGCGAAGAC
>Ga0208360_1000213_pt1 | contig 15708 bp, 9 predicted proteins | sample LakMenE27Jul10ns_FD_150739 | JGI IMG/M metagenome (GOLD analysis project Ga0208360, IMG submission 150739) | Freshwater microbial communities from Lake Mendota, WI - 27JUL2010 deep hole epilimnion ns (SPAdes) | ecosystem: Environmental > Aquatic > Freshwater > Lake > Epilimnion/Euphotic zone ...
GGGTGTTGCCGGCTTCCAGCCAAGCCAAGTAGGCGGCGTAGTCGGTGTTGGCGGGGTCGGGTGGGATGAAGGCGTTGTCCGCAATGCGGAGGATGGTGTCGCCGGTGGTGAGTTGGTAGGTCATGGGTTAGAGCTCCGCAGATGCGGTCCAGTTGTTGTAAACAATCACACCCCCATTTGCCGACGTTGTACCGTAGGGAATAAAACCGCTGACGGCGATGTTGGTCGTTGTGGCGCCCGAAGCGTTTGTGTAAGAGAAAGGCGTTAGTGCGATTGTTGGCGTCGCACGCTTGGTAGCTGCAAACGCAACGTGAGCGCCAACCCCAATGCCAGCAGTTGCATAGCCAGTAAAGCCAGATGTACCGACTTCGTAGTACCTCTGACACAACGCCAGCTCCTGCCCGTAGCTCCTGCGCTCAAACGGGGTGGCGACGCTGCCGGCTTCAAGTTGGACGCCGGTGATGTTAAGTGTGGCATTTAGGGTTGAAATCAAGTTCACAGAGCCAGTCGGCTGAAAAATGTTTGAACTAGCCCAAGCATTAGCAGTTCCGCTGCTAGAAGAACCAACCCCAATGCTAAAAATTAGGCGAATGCCGTTTTCGTTGTTAGTCAACCACGTTCCGGTTGTATCACCAAGAATTGTGATTGTTTTATATGCCCAAGTATTTGCGCTACTAATTGTGTAGCTAAACGGATAAGTTCTGTTGAAATCTGCATTGCTTAAACATCCGCCAAATGTTCCTGTAACGCTAGATTTGACCCAAAAAGAAATCGTAATAGTTGAAGCCCCAGAAGCTCCAAAACCAAAATCAGCTACATTAAAACCTTCAATGTTCTGAACAAACAAATAGCGTTGAGACGCACCAATAGAAGCATCTGCAGTTGTTACGGTTATTTTTGCAGAATTTACAAAGCTAGCGGGGGCATCAGCAACTCTTTGTACGGTAAAAACACCATCAGCACTTTCCGTAAAAGTTTGAAAGCGATCTAATTGGTAGCCCGCATCTGTCGCGGTAACACTCGCCCCAGCATTCCGCTGGTCGATCCGCATGTCGCCGTTGATGATGCGGTTCCTGGCGCCACTGAGCGCCCCACCGTTAAGGCTGCTGAGCTGCGCGGTGGCACTGCCGTCTGATGCCAGCACAATGGCGGGCGAGGCCGCTGAGGCGTGTTGAAGGTTGGTAACTTTGATCGAAGACACTTAGCTCACCTCCTGGGGGGCGTAGTAGGAAAACTCTTTGTGCAGGCTAAGCGAAGCCTCTTTATAAGCCTCTGCCGCCTCCTCTGCCGTCTTGAAATAACCGAGATAGTGACGTTCGTTGTTGTGCCGAATGACTGCGGCAAACTTGTCCTTGTAAGCCCTATTCACACCCTTGGGTAATTTGCGTGACGCAGTGGGCTTGCGGTTTTGCATATTCTGAATCTTGTTTGCCAGCCGCAGGTTGGCGGGATCGTTATTGGCACGGTTGTTGTCGATGTGATCTACCTGAAGCGAAGGCCATTCGCCGTGCGTGAAATACCAGACAAGGTGATGCGCTTTTAAGGTTCGCCGGGGCTTGGTACTGGTGCGGCAAACCATGTAGCCATTGGACTGCAGACCGCAATAAATGGGGTCGCCAGCCTGAATACCTTTGGACAAACCATGGCGGATCCAGATCAGAACGCCATCGTCGTTTATGCCCCAAGAAGAGTCGATCCACTCCATGATTTCGGGCGTCGGCTTCTTAGGAGTGTCGTGAGTACTCATGATCAGCCCTCGTACAGGATGTTGATCGACCCGGCGTCAAACGTGTCGGTGCCGTTGACGGTGGTGATGCGAACGCGGTCTAGGGTGCCGGAGAGGGTGACGTTCCCACCGCCTGTCATATTAGTAATAAAACTGGAGGTATCACCTAGGGAATGTGATGCCACCCAAACATTGCCGGATATATTTGTAAAGATCATGTGGCCAATTCTGGTGGATCCTGCAACGTTTTGCTGAAGAATCATGCCAACAGTAGATGTAGCAACAGCAGTGGCATTTGCTCCATAAACATTGCCAGATGAGCTGACGTAACCAGAGGTGGTAACGCTGCCTGCACCTATCTGAACAATTACAGCGCTGGTTCCATTCGTACTTACCCCATTAAACATCACCGTCACTCGCTTCACCCAACTCGGGATGCTGGTGAAATCGATGCTTGTGCCGCTGGTGCTGTTTTGAGCGGTGGCAAGAGTCATCCGCCCGCGATCAGCAAAGCTCAGGGTGCCGCTGCCGTTGGTGACCAGCGCTTGATCGGCTGACCCATTACCAGTTGGAAGCACCAGCGTGTTCGACCCAGCCACCGCCGGAGCGTCGATCTCGGTATAGCCCGATGTGCTGCCGTTCAGTCTCAGTGTCATTTGTTTGCCTCCAGGGCGGTCTTGATTTCGTCAGGGGTAGACGCGCCTTCGATCACGTCTTGGATCAGGGCGTACTTATCGCGGATCTGCTGGCGGGCTTCTTCCGCTGCGGTGGCATCAGCACCAGGGATCTGCTTGGCGATCACCTCGTCGTAGGGGGCAAACTCGTCAGCGCGTTGTTGGCGGCGATGGTCGTGGCCGATCTCTTTGCATTTGTCGAGGTCGTGCTCCACGCAGCAGTCGCCCATCACCCACGCATTGCGGAAGTAGCGGTCGCTGGGGATGTCGGCTTCGTCCACGATTTCGTAGGGCACGCCTTCGGGAACATCCTTGAGAGCCAGTTCGACGGACTCGGTTGGGATGATGATGGAGACTCCGCCGGTCTCGTTTTGGTAGATGATCCTGTTCATGGCGTTAGCGGAAGATGGCGACAGAAAGGTATGTTGGGTCTGTTACGGAGCTTATATTTCCTGTGCTAATCCTGATCAAAGACGAGGTTATGAAAGGTGCAGCTATCTCGCGCAGCACGATTACTGGTGCAGCAGTAGCCCCCATTGACGTAGTGCTCAGGGCAAAAGCGTAATTAGCATCGGTTAATGCATTTGTAAAATTAACCGTAAAGTCTCCGACTCCATTGTCGGTAATGCTGCTCACGTTGTAGCTGGCGCGGATCGCCACGGTCGAGGTGCCGTTGAAGTTCACCCACGCTTTGCAGGTCGTGCCGGTCAGCTTGGAATCGTCAATCGCAGCACTGGCATTAACATCAGCATTAACAATCGCGCCGCTGGCAATCTTTGCGCTGGTGACAGCATCTGCCGCAATGTCATCCGTGGTGATCACGCCATCGGGCAGGCCGCCTGCTGTAATTCCGGTTACGGTTCCGGATCCGTTAATAGTAATAGGCATAATTAAACAATACTCCAAGCAGATCCAGAGGGCACGACAACTGTTACCCCAGAGTTAATAGTTACGGGGCCTGCTGTCAGGGCGTTTTTGTTAGTTCCGATGGTGTAATTCTGAGTGATTACGGTATCATTTTCATAGAAAACTTGATCCGTGCCTCCACCAAGAGCACCACCAGCAAGACCCCAAGACAGAGTTCCAGCACCGTCAGACTTCAGGGCATAGCCACTGACAGAAGCATCAGTTGCAGGAAGCGTCCAAGTGACGTTAGAAGCAATGGTGCTTGGAGCTTGGAAGGCAACCCAGTTACCGCCGTGACCCGTTGCTTCACCGAAGCGCAGATCCGACTGGTTATCCAGAGTGACGTTGCCGGTAAGGGTTCCACCAGTAGAAGCAAGAACACCGGGAAAAGTTTGACTACCGTTAAAGGTAATATTCCCGGTCATTGTGCCACCGGTGAGATTCAGCTTCTCATCAGTTAGCTCTTGGACAGCGTTCTGAACATTGGTAGCAGCAATGGTGCTGTACGGAGTAAAGCTAATATTGACAGCATCACCAGGTACATAAGCCACCACCCAAACAGTACCGGTGTAGACCTTCATCACCGAAGAGGTGGTGTTGTAATAAAGGTCACCAGCGTTCAGAGGGTCCCCGTCGTTATCAACGGTTGGATCGCTTGCTTTAGCACCTAGGTAACGGTCATCAAAGCTGTCAAAGGCTGCCAGAGCAGAAGCAGCAGAGCTAGCGGCAGAGGTGGCACTGTTGGCAGCGTTAGTGGCACTTGTAGCTGCGTTAGAGGCGCTTGTAGAGGCGTTAGACGCAGAGGTAGAAGCAGAGCTAGCAGATGTTGAAGCGTTAGAAGCTGAGGTAGAAGCGTTAGAAGCTGACGTTGAAGCAGAGCTAGCAGAGGAAGCTGCGTTCGTTTCACTAGTTAAAGCAGCAGCAGCACTTGCAGCAGCAGCAGTAGCCGAAGCACTTACGGAACCAACGTTGCTGTCTACATACGCTTTGGTAGAAGCGTCAGTGTTGCTGGTTGGTGTTGCAAGGTTTGTGATCTTAAAGCCGCCCAAAGACAGGGCAGCTTGCATTGCTTGAGAACCATCTCGCAGTATTACGTTGGCGTTGTTGGTTGTAATTTTGCTGTCAATACGATTATCAACAGCACCAGTAGTAGGAGCGTGAGCGTTATCAGAAAGCCAGGTTTCACTGCTACCAATAAAACCAGCAAGAGCACTCAGGTCACCACTACCAGTAGTTAGAGCACCATAGGTATCCGAAAACTCTTGAAGAGCAAATCGGTTCTGTTTATCTGAGTTATTAAGATCTTGTGCCGTTAGTGTTGAGCCAGCTGTAAAGCTGACACTGGCATCAGCAATATCAGTTGTACGAGTAATAACAACTGTGGCACCACTAACAGCAGTACCAAGCACAATGGCGGTACCAGCGCTATTAAAAGTGTAATCAGTACCTTGGGTTTTGAGGATACCGTTAACGGTTACAGCAATGTCAGCTTGCCTTAGGTATTGAATAGAGTTGCCACTGCTATTAGTAAGGGCAAACGTTGTACCAGAAGCACTGGTGTAAGTGACTGATGCGTAAGCCATTAGTAAATCAGCTTCAGGATGTCTTGTTCTGTTTTAGCTTTTTGGTACCGTTGGTAGGCCTTTTGAGCATCAACAGGAGCGCCGTAAGTGATCGGCTTTATACTCACTTTACCCTTCTCATCTACGGTTTCAATTCCGTTGCTAAGAAACTCTTCAGCAGCATCACGAACCATAGAGCTGCGTAACTCCATTAGTGCCATACGTTTAGTCATTTGATCAGTTGCATCAACATAAGGAGCTTGTTTTGCATCAAGGGTTAAAGAATTTTTAGGATCATCAATAAGGTCTTTGTAATAAACTCCCTCAGTACCAGGAATGGGAGTTCTGTTTTCTACAAGGTCTTTAAAGGCTTGATACACAGAACGACCAGCATCATCACGATACTCAGAACCAAGGAACCTACGGAAACGGTTAACCATTACATCGTTAGCCACAATGCCGTATTTACCTTGAAATACTTGCCCAGGAGGTTTGATACCGTGACGGAACAACTCCATGTCCACAACGTCAGAGGCGTTAGGAACAGGCCAATGACGACCCAAAAATGTGGTCATTACACTGGCTTGAGTGGGGCCGGTGTACATCACATCACCAGGCTTGTACCAATGAGCTTGGCGATAATCACCTTGCTTAACAGCTTTTAAATTTGCTTCTGACAGGAATCCATCCATACCTTCAACAAGAGGAAGAATACCAAGACGGTTAGCAAATAAAGCAGCACCTTGAGCAACAAATTTACCAATTTTTAATACATCTCTAGTTCCTTCAGCCCATTGCTCCCAATAAGATAAATCTTCGCCAAGACGGGGATCAGGCTCTTTAACTGACACAACACCAGCACCTTCACCAGACAGCACTGGACGAGCTCCATAAGCCTCGTTAGTGGCCCTCAGAATACCTTGACGGAGACCAGGAAACCTAACGCCACCAACACGCTCAGCAAAGTCAAGAATAAAGTATTCAGCGTCTTTAGGTTTTTCAAGAATAGAAATAACGGTGTCAATACCAGCCAAAGCAGGAGTATCCATCAAAGTAGCTCCCATTGCCATAATTGACGAACCAACAATACGAGTTACATCTGAATCAGAAGCACTTTTACGGAAGTCCCTGAAGTTAGCTGCATAAGCCAGTAATTCTCCTACATAGGGCAACCAACGATACGGAACCCATTGACCAGCAATTTTGATGCTGTACATCGGGATGTAAGCACCATTAGCTTCTTGATACTGATCGCGTTGACCACCAGTAATTTCAAGAGCGTTAGTTTCTACAAGAGATAGCACACCAACGTTCATGGCTGTAGAAAGCGTCAAGCCAGAACGAGCGCGAGCTCTAGTGGCTGGATCTTTGCTAAACAGTTTGCTTTGGAACCCAAGAATACTGGTGGCTATTTTGTCAGAATCAGCGTTTTTATCAATAAACCGACGAACACCAACAGCAGCTTCAAGCCCTAAACCAGTAGGAACAGGAGTACCAGGGAGAGGTTGTGTGTAATAGAAGTGGTGTTTGTGGGCGTTAAGAGGGGTTTTGATATAAGGAGTAAGGAACGTAGTAAACCAGTTGATGTTGCCGTCAGCGCCACGGTTCTTAAGGCGGTCATACATTGCCTTCCAAGCGTCGTCCTCCATAGGCATCATCATGTCCATTGCCAAGGCAAGATACTGAGCATCTCGGTCAGCAACGGCGTAGGCAATGTCTTCCGCTTTGTCCCCAACACCAACAGAAACAGGACGCAAATACTCTTCGTAATACTTTTTGTCTACTGCAGCTTCAAAACCATCTGTACCTTTGATATACAGAGGTCGTCCAGCAGCATCAACCATATCTTCAACTTCAATTTGAGCTTTTGCACGAGCGTAAAGGTTTGCCATAGTGCCACCAATAAACTCTGTGCTGATTTCAGAAGCAGCAAGAGGAAGACTTCCACCAAGACGCTCACCAGAAGCCAGCTTTGATTCAAAAGGAGTTACAGCGTCTTTGGTCAGTCGAGGAAGCAAAAATCTATCAAAAGCACCTTGAGGGCTGAAATCGTAGCGGAACTTTGCATAACGACCCATAGCGGTGTCAGGCATTTCTTTGTAAGCATCGCCCAACCAAAATTGATCATGGAATTGGAACCAGTTAACAAGAGTATGGTTCCTAAGTTTTTGAGTTTGTTCTTCACCTAAGCGACGCTTAAGCATCCCCAAAATACCTTTGTCGCTAACACCCTCAGAATCGTTCATGATTCCAAGAAGCTGCGACTCACGAATTGGGTCTTTTACTCGTACATCAGCTTCAAACTTTCCAGAGTTATCAATTGGTGTAATTGCATCCGTAATAATGCTGCGATTAAATTGACGACTTTTGTAAACCCATTTGGCAACATTACCAGCCATTTGAGTAAAATCTTGCTCCATTATTGTGCGATAAATACGCTCCTGCCCGATAGCAAATTGCGTAGCTTCATCGTCACGCAGCCAAGGAATAGACCCCCAAAATTTGTTAATTTTTCCAGTTGTCAAACCATCAAGCCAAAACCCAGCACCATAAATAGCGGTTTGAGGAGGGAAGGAAGTTTGAGTTTTAATGTTAGACAAACCACCAGCTTTCATCTGACGTTGAACAATTTCATCGCCAGTGATCATCAAAGAACCAAGTGCTTCAGGGTTTGCACCTGCAACAGTCAGTTTGCTGATGATTTTATTAAACAAAGCTAGATCAGTTTCATCTGGGCTTAGATCAGGATCTCTAAATTTATTAAGAATGTCCTCAACATTACGCAAGTTAGAAGGAAGACCAATGTAGTCACCAACTTCGTCGGAAATTTGATTGGCTAGCTCTGCTTGGAACGTTTGAATATCTTTTACATAATTTTCAATAAGTTGATCAGCATCTAAACCTTCACGTTTCTTTTGAGAAACCTTGAGGTACATATCTTGAACTTTTCCAAGAATCCCCTGTTTAAACGAAGCAAGCAGACTAGATGCACGATTACGCAGCGTCATAAAGTCGCCAACTGATTGATACAGTAGAAGACCTTCTTGAGCAGCAATAGCTCGATAAGTTTGTGCTTCTTCAGGGCTAAGAGCATCTGCCTGAGTCGTCATAGCATCAACAACTTTGAGCAACCGATTAGATCCAACCTGAAGTTCAATGGCAGTTGCGAACACTTCAACGTGAGCGTCTTCTACGCCTTTAATGGCTTTTTGTCTTTTCAGTCCAGTTTTGTTCAGAATGTCGAGAAGCTGTACAAAGTCGTTTTCAGCGTTGGCGTACTTACCAGCAATTTTGTAAATCCGCTCAAGAGCCTTAGGAGTGTAGGTTTCAATTTTTCCTCCTTTCCGCTTCAAAGCTTGCAGGATTGCCATCTTACGAGCTGCTTGAGTGTCATAGTTACCAACAACACGTTCAAGGGCTTTAGTTGAATCACGATCCCAGTCGTAGCTCACACCATCAGGACTGCGTACTTCCATTTCAGCAATTTCGTTGCTGTAGCGGATGTAATCATCAACAGCTTCTTCAGTGGTAAAACGTTGAACATCATCAACAATTTCTTTAACTTGATCAGGGTTACGAATACCTAGATCAACCTGAGCCTGACGAATACGAGCTTCTTTGTTAGTTGGGACTTCTTCCGTAATACCAGGAGTTCTTACATAATCTGGATCAGGAATGACGTTGCCAGAATCATCCATCCGCAAAGGAACCTGTTGGCTCATTGTCCAAGGATCAGGCATCTCAGTACCAACTTCCTTGGACTTAGGAGCAGCCTGTGTAGCCCCTTCGGTAGGTGGCATGGCAGCAGCAGGAGAAACAGCTTCAGCGGCCTCTACAGCCTCCTCTGTGGCCCCTGCAGGAGCTTCCTTAAGCTTTTGAGCAGCTTCATAGGCAGCAGGGTCCACTTCAATAGGACCAGAACCACCAGACTCAGCTTGAAGACGTTCAAATTCATCCTGAATAGTTTGGAACAGACGGCCTTCAAAAGCTTGGCGGTTTACCTCTTGAGTTGGGTCAATGTCAGCTCCTTGAGCCGTCTCTTTACCGCCATACAGTTTGTAGTTGTCGTAAGCCTCTTTAATGCGTTGATACGACTGGTAGTAAGGGTCTTCCGACATCAACATATCGGGAGCAAGCGTTGCCCTCCGATTGTTAATAGTTTCAAGGTTATTAAACCAAGGTTCTAGTTCATTGATAAAAGAATCAATACCAGCACGACGGGCAGCACCTAAAGATTCAACTTGAGCAGTAGCTAGATTTGCTTGTTCTTGTAGCCCACCAAAAGTAGCAGTACGTTCTTCAATACCGCGACCTACAGCATCAAGTTGATCTTTATAACTAAGAAGTTGTTTTTGATATCGGCTGTATTTTGTCTTATTAGCACCAGTCAAATATCCAGGTTTTTGAGCCTCCAGCTTATCCATTTCTTTAATGGATTCTGAACGAGCTTTAATCAAACCACTGAGTCGTTTAATCTCAGTAGCGTCTTCGGTTGATTTAGTCGTTATTCCAGCAATTTCTGTTCCAGCAGCTTGGCTTTCTGAAACAGATTTTTGAATAGCCAAATCAGCTTGACTTAGACCACGAATACGGTTGCTGAGTAGTTCAATGTTGTCACGAACAGTGGCCGTAAATTGACCATTAAGTCCTGCAACTTCGTCAATTTCAAGGCGTTGGCGAAGAGCAGTTTTATCAGTTTCAACAATTTCTTGAATTTGCTTAACTGCAGGAGCAGCTTCTTTTTGCAGTTCTTCTAAATTTACCTTTTTACCTTTAAGCCTGGCTGCAGCAGTTGCTCTACGGGTTTGATTGAGAACAGCCAAATTTGTACGAATGACGCCACTAGCAGCCGTATTTCCAAGAGCGTTTAGCAGCCATTTGTCATAAAACTTAGCTGTTGCATCGTCGTCAGCTAGCAGCATTTCTGCCATAGCTTTTTTGACTTTGGGATCAGCCGTGGAGATCATTTGATCTACAAGACGTTGCTCGTCTTCAGACGGCTCAGGAGCCGCAAAAAACAGCATCTCTTCTACAAAGTCTTGAGGCAGGTCTACGCCAACCCGCTTAGCCAGCTCAAGGCCGCCACGAAGAGAGTTACCAAGGTTGGGTTTAATAACGTTACGAAGCGTGGCAAGGTTAGCGCCGTGAGTGCCACCAAAATTAGGCAGAGCAAACGACATCACAATGGCAGAACCAACGTCAGCAAGCCCTTGACCCAAAGGAGTACGAGGTTTAATTGCTTTAAACGTTGAACCCTCTTCAGACAGCAAAGAGCCACCAGGGGCTTCTTTAGGAATACCTAGCTTGTAAACTTCTCCTTTTTCAGTCGGGATACTGATACCAAGGGAGGCTGCACGTTGACCACGCTTTGCCTGCTGAACTTCTTTTTCAGCTACTTGTTGCATTTGCTCAGGCTTACCAGCACCTTTGACATACAAACCAGCCAAAGGTTCTCCACCCATTGGAGTTCCAAGAGCACTAGGAGGCAAAGATTGCCCCATTGCTTGGATGCCTTGTACGACTTTGGTTGGGATTTGAACTGCTGCTGTACTAAGGGTTCTCAGCGTTTCATCCCACCAGCTAGGAGGTTCCTGTTTGGGCTTAGCAGCAGCAGGCTTAGAAGCTTGTGCTGGAGCGGCTTTTGGTTGTTGCGTGATAGTAGGAGCTGCTGGCTTTGGTTGCTGGATCTCCTCTTCTAGCTGCTCTTCAGTGTCGTAGTACTTAACGGTGCCATCGGGGAGAATAATACGCGGCATTAGAAGACCAGCCTATTTACAAGTGTGTTTTCAAATATTTTACGCATCTCAGACTGATCTAGCCTGCGACCGTTTCGACTAATCGTGATATCAAGGTGGACACCAGCGTTTGGGGTCCTTGCTTGGTCTACTCCAACTCGATAAGAACGTTCGTCGTGTTGATAGCCCCAGACCTCACCTGGGTACAGTACACGACCAGCTTGCAAATTACCAAAGCCCCTAGCGTGGCCAATACTAATGATGTCGTTAACCCTTAAACCACCATAATTTTCAAGAACACGAGCCCTTGAATAATTACCATAGTTACCAGGAGCAAAGTTAACTTCAGTAATTTGCATCTTTATTGGAGCAGCAAAAGGTACTCGCATACTCCTGGTCTTTTTATCTTCAAGCCAAAAATCGATAGCACCAGGATTGTGATTATGGTTTAAACCAGATGGTGTGTATTTAATTTGAGTAGCACCTTTAGGTTTACTAACAGTTGAAGCAAGACGATTTTCAAGCTCTTTAATACGAGCAGGATTCATTGGAATTGGCTTACCGTCAGAACCCCTGATGTCAAAATTTTTCCTATTAAATTGACCTTCCAAAAACTGTTTAACAGTCAAACCAGGTTTCATGCGGCTAGCAATGCTGTAACCATCCCTAAGGTCATTAACGCCTTCAGCGCTAAAAGCTTTTTGACTAACAAGACCAGAAGCCAAATTAGAAGCACTGGTGTTGCTAATCATTGGCTGGTTAGCCCAATACCACTGAAGCTTTCCGCTACTAAGCAACCTTTGGTTTGCAGCAATAAAATCTGCAGGCGGCAACAACCGTTGAGCTGATTCAACTTCACCTGTATTGGGATTACGAATAACAGCCATGTAGGGATCTTGAACTGCCGTAGCACGAACCCCAGGGAACATTTGACGGGGATCGTTGAGCAGCTCATTACCACTCATAGATTTAATCAGTCGGTTTTTAACTTGAGTATCCCAATAATTGGGATTGCCCAAATTGACTGGATTACCATTTAAGATTTCGCTACGAGCAAATCGACGTGCAAACTCTTTTGCTTCATCCTTTTGAAGTTTCAAAGCGTTTTTGTATTTAGCTTTAATAACGTCTTGGGATTTACCAGAAGCAACTCCTTTAAGAGCCTCAGCCATAGCAACTTGATTAAGCCGTGTTACTTCAGCAATAGCGCTTGCCTCAAGATCACTAATTTCACTACCCCATTCTTTTTGACCAAAGTTATTTCGTGATTGCATTTTTTGACTATTGAAATAGTTCCATTCAGAACTACCTGGATAGTAACGACGCTGGATATCATCAGGGATATCAGCCATTGGATTATCTAAAAGCAACTTTCTAACTTCTTCTTGATCCCTATTAAATTGACGAGGATCAGCAGGGGTACCTTCAACAAAAGTGCTTTGGCGGGCTTCTTTAAGATTGAAACCAAAAGGAATATTAAATTCTTTACGAACAATTGCTCCTGTATTTGGATCCTTTGTAAGCAAAGAAACTGTCCCGTTATTGTTTCTGGCGTTTTCAATTCGAGTAAAGAAACTCTGTTGTCGATCAAGACGCTCTTCACCATCAAGACCACTAGTTTCACGATCAAGCGTGAAATCAAGAGCATCTTGAAAATTACGCTTTTCTCTAAATTGCTTTTGTTCAAACACTTGCTCCATTCTGCTTTCTTCTTGCAAGGCGTTGTTACGCTGTTGCGTGATTAAAGACCGAATGGTGCGACCAGATTCAGGATCTGCAAGATCAAGAAGAGTAATGTCCCCTAAACCTGGAAGTTTAAAATTAAGAGCATTTTTAAGGTTAGTTTCAAGATTTTTATCAACAATATCGTTAATACCGTTATCGTCTCGATCAATTAAAAGTGTTTTTGCAAACGGAATAAGTACGTTATCTTTCCAATCTTCTCTGCTAAAACCAGCATTTATGTGATCAGTCTGACTTTTAAGAATTGCATTTTTAAGAGCTTCATTTGTTTGTTGCAGTGTTTGAGGATTTTTACGACCTTGAGAGGCAATAGCAGACCATACACTTGTTGCATCAGTTAGTGTTTGTCGGTTACGAGCCTCATTAGTTTTCTTCTTCCAAACTAAATGCTTTTCTGAGATGGCCTCAGTAAGCTTTGGCATAGCGTTGGCTAGTACAGGAGCAACAATGCCCGAGTACATTTGAACTGGAACATCTGGATAATTCTTTTGGTAATAACTTTGGGAATACTCTTGAATACGCTTGCTGATATCTGTTGGATCTTCAATTTGTTGAAGTTCATTAATATTGGCATTAACCCAATTTTGAGTATTAATGACTGTTTTCTGTCCGGCAAAGTCAGCTTTGCTTTTTAACCATCCATAGCGGAACCAAGGGTTTGTAGAGGCTACTTGATCAGCAAGATCGTTTTTACCTTTTTTACGCAGTTGTCTAGCTGCTTCACCAATTTCAAGAGTATCGAGTTGGTACTGAGCAATTTGATCAAATAGACGAGAAGCAGTTGCTACTTGTTTCTTTGCTTCTTGTTCTACAAGAGATTTACTAACGCCACTAGCAGCTTCTGTAAATTTTTCAATTGCAGAAACTTGCTGAGCTAACTTCAGGTCTGGTTGAAACCGTTGAAAATCAAGAACATCACCACCACGCCGCTGAGGGGTTTCAGCAGGAGCTGCAGGGGCGGCAGGCTCGGCTTGTCGTTCAGGAGCTTGAAAGTAATCCCGAACTTGACGTTGAGGTTGAATACCAAAGCTACTAGTCATTTAAATTACTTCTTTTCTTTGGAAGGGGCAGGAGTTGGCGCAGGAGTAGGAGTGGGAGCAGGAGTGGGTTTTTCTTCTTCCTTTTTATCTTCCTTAGGCGGTGGTACAACTGTAAGTTGAGGAGGTTTCATATCCATATAACTTTGAGTTGCATTAAGAGTAGCTCCAACAACATCAAGGATACTAAGAGTTCCAGAAACGCTTGGTTCTTTAGGAAGGTAAGTCTCAGTTGGGATTGGTGCCAATGGTTGTACTGGATCAGCATACGGCCTTGGGTTATACAAAGCCACAGAATTACTTTTGTTTTGAGCGTCAATTGATGCTGCTTGTGCGGCTGCAAGTTTATCGGCTATGCGGTATTGAGTTGTAATTTGCTTGTTGCTTGCGTTTTGAAGCCATTGTTGATGGTAGGTGTTGCTGATCCTTTCAATGCTTCGCCCAACTTGACCGCCAGCTACTTTTGAAGCAGCTTCAGCAATTGATTTGTTTCTTAAAGCTTCAATTTGAATTGTTGCAGCAGCTTCCTCTTCGTAAAATTTGGCATCAAGATCTGTTAATTGTTTACCTAAATTTTGAGTAGCTGAAATTGATGTTGCTGTTTTAAGCTCAGAAGCTTGTTGAGACAACTTGGATTCGTATTGACGAAGCTGCTCTACATAATTGGATTGTTTAAACCAATTTTCAAGGTCAACTTGATAAGCTCTGAAATTTTGTTTATCAACTTCAGTAGCCTTTCTAAGGGCTGTTATGGTTTCGCTTTCCCATTGACTCCAAGCTTGTTGAGCTGTAGCCGATTTGGAATAAGCAGTAGAAGACAGATTAAAGCCAAGCTGCACCACAGCCTGGGTACCTGGGCTCAATAAGTTTGCAAACGAATCTGCCATTAACCGTACTTCCTCGCAACATCAAAGTAGAGACCAGTCCACTCAAGAGCGATGAACTTAGCCTGGTCGATGCTGTTGTTCACTAGCTCCACTGTAACTTGGTCATTCTTGCTTTGAATATAAGCTCTAAATTTTGCCTGTTCAAATGGCTCCTCTTCACTAATGACAATATTTCCATTTAGAGGATCCCTACGGTCAAATTCATAGGTCACCGTATCCCTGTGTTTAGGACTCACTTCAACAGTGAAGTACCTTGCATCGTTGTAATAAATATCCAGGTATCGCAGCTGAAGACGACCAGTACGATTACCAATAAAAGTGTTCTCGGTTGCTGTTCTGCTATACGGCATAAGTTGAGGCGGTTGGTAAGTAAACGTAAATTGCTCACCAAAGACCCAAGAGCTACTTGAGAAATCACCAAGGCTGTCGCAAACAAAACTGGTAACACCTGCAGGAACGTTGTTAGCCACGATCCAACGTTTTTCAGATTCCGAACCACTTGCACTGTTTTGTTTAATAATTACAAACTGACTAGCGTTAACAGTCCTGTAGGGCAACGTAACGGTTGTTTTGTTAGTAGCAGCAGAGTAGCTAAAGCTCGCGGTACCAATATCAGTGGTAATCGAGCTGGAAATTTGACGATCAAGCAGGAACAGATTTCCGCTTTCCTGAGGCGGCCTAGAAGCGTTAACGCCCTCAAGGTAGTACTCAGTGTTAGCACCGTTAACGTAGCTCACCAGCTTGAACAAAGTACCCTCAACAAAGTCACACCAATAGATGTTCTTGTTGGGGAAAGTCCATTTGTGCCAAGCGTTCTGTCTGTTGGTCAAAGAGCCACCAGAGGCTTCCCAGAAGAACTGGTACACATACAGCGAATCTGGATCATCTTTGCTGAGAGCTACCAAATACTGATCAGTACGGCTTACAGCAAGTGAATCAATGTTTTTAGGAATGTATTTAGGAATGGTTTCTGTAATAACTGCTGTTTGACCCAGGTTGATACCCACCGTGCGGTCAGTAGTAATAAACGTGTGGAAACCAGTGAAGTCGCCTTCTTTGACAGGGAACAGTACTTGAGGACCAACCTGCTCAGGTTTTACCTTCGACTCCATGCTGATGGAACTGATACGGCCAACAGAGGCTGTCTCAGGGCTAAACGTCACGTTATCGCCTGAGTACAAACGGAACTGGTTTTCGTTGGAGAACAGCACAAGCTCGTCTTGCTGCTGCAGCGCGTAGTTCAACACAGCAACGTCGTTACTGACAGCGGTGAGGTCAATAGGGTCGCTGTCTACAACTTGAAGGGCTGACTGTTGCCAAAAGTTGTAATAGTCTCCAGACTCACTCAGGATAACGTTTTCACCACTGACAAATCCAAGACGGTTTTTAAAGAACACAAGGTCGTTGATTGTGTTGTCAACAAACGAAGGTCCAGGTA
>Ga0208360_1000215_pt1 | contig 15482 bp, 23 predicted proteins | sample LakMenE27Jul10ns_FD_150739 | JGI IMG/M metagenome (GOLD analysis project Ga0208360, IMG submission 150739) | Freshwater microbial communities from Lake Mendota, WI - 27JUL2010 deep hole epilimnion ns (SPAdes) | ecosystem: Environmental > Aquatic > Freshwater > Lake > Epilimnion/Euphotic zone ...
TTACCCAACTGGACTATCTGGATCTGTATAAAAAGTTTACCTATAATGCTCAGGAGAGCTATAAGCTAGATTATATCTGTAAACAGGAACTAGATGTTGGTAAGTTAGAAAATCCCTTTGATACCTTCAAGGAATTCTATACCAATGACTGGAAACTATTCACTGACTACAACGTGGTGGATACCGAACGAGTATTACAGCTCGAAGATAAAATGAAGCTCATAGAGCTAGCTGCCACCATGGCTTTTGATGCCAAGTGTCAGTTTGGTGATGTGTTCAGTGCTGTTAGAACCTGGGACTGTGTGCTGTATAACTATCTCTGGGATCAGAACATAGTTGTGCATCCACGCGATACCAGTCGCCCAGATCGTAGCATCGAAGGCGCCTATGTACAGGAACCTAAACCTGGCAAATATGACTGGGTAGTTAGCTTTGATGCCACCAGCCTGTATCCCAGCATTATCATGCAGTATAACATGAGTCCAGAAACTCTGACTCGAAGCCGAGAAGATTATTTTACACCAACCACCGTGAACCAGCTCCTGGCTAAAAAGACTGACCTGCAAAGTCTGCATGCCGACAATGAATGTCTAACAGCCAATGGATATCATTTTAGCCGAGACAAAAAAGGATTATTTCCAGGCATTGTGCAAAAGCTATTTGATGATCGTCAGATGTATAAGCGTAAGATGATTGAAGCTCAGAAGCTGTACGAAGAGACCCATAAGCCGCAGTATCTAAATGACATTAGTCGTTATACCAACTTCCAGATGGCTCGAAAGATTCAGCTTAACAGTTTGTTTGGTGCCTGGGCCAATTATTATTTCCGATACTTTGATGATCGCATTGCCGAGGGCATAACCATAACTGGTCAGTATATTATTCGTACTGTAGGTGAAGCTCTGGATGCCTATCTGAATAAAATAGTAGGCACCAAGGACTTTAAATATAGTTTTTATTCCGACACTGACAGCTGTTACATTACTCTGGATCCATTAGTTCAGAAATTCTATGCTGATAAAAGCAAAGATGAGATCTTAAAAATACTGGATAAGATCTGTGAAGAAAAGATTACTGAAGTCATCAACAGAGCCTGTAATGAGCTGGCCATTTATACCAATGCCTTTGAACCCAAGATTGTATTCAAGCGCGAGGCCATAGCTGACCGAGGCATCTGGGTGGCCAAGAAGCGATATGCTCTTAATGTATATAACAACGAGGGTGTTAGCTATGCCGAACCTAAATTAAAGGTCATGGGCCTGGAAATTGTTCGTTCAAGTACTCCCGAAGCTATTCGCAATGTATTAAAAGACGCAGTCCGGGTTGCCATTACCAGAGATGAAGCAGCCCTGCAGGCATTTATTACCGAGGCCAAGAAAGAGTTCTTGAAATTAAGTCCCGAAGACATAGCATTTCCTCGTGGTGTGAATGGCATGAGCAAGTATCAGAGTTCGTCTCAGATCTATGCCAAGGGTTGCCCTATGCATGTGCGTGGAGCATTATTGTATAATTATTATCTCAAAGAATTCAACATAACCAACAAGTATGAAAGCATTGGCGAAGGAGATAAGATTAAATTCCTGTATCTGAAAACTCCGAACAGCATCAAGGAAAATTGCATAGGATTCATAGGTCGAATTCCAGCTGAATTTCAATTGACAAACTACATAGATTATGATACAATGTGGGATAAGGCATTTATTGAACCTCTGAATGGTATCATCGAAGGCATGGGCTGGACCACCAGTCCGCAAGCAACTTTAGCAGGATTATTTAGTTAGGAGATGTTATGAAAGTAGAATTTGAATTAAATCATTATAATGTAAGCATGATCAAAAGCGGTTTTAGAATCGCTGCGGGTATTGTGCTAATGATTCAGTTTTTTGTTACGGCTGGATTGTTTTTGATTGTAGCTGAATTATTGGGCATTTTAGAAGAAATGGTCGAAGAAAAAACCGAGGAGAAAGCATGAGTTTATTAGACAAATTACAGAAGAATAGTACTATTAAGGATACTGACGTCCTGGCCGATAGTAAATTTTTCGGCAGCAAAGACATGATTCAGAGTCCAGTGCCCATGATTAACGTAGCCTTAAGTGGTAAACTAGATGGTGGATTGACACCTGGACTGACTGTGTTCGCAGGTCCCAGCAAGCATTTTAAGACAGCCTTTGCACTCATGCTGGCAAAAAGCTATCAGGACAAGTATCCTGACGGTGTAGTTTTATTTTATGACTCGGAGTTTGGTAGTCCACAAAGTTACTTTGAAACTTTTGGCATTGATACCAAACGTGTACTGCATACTCCTATTACGGACGTGGAGCAATTAAAGCACGACAGCATGGCGCAGTTAAGCAACATTGAGAGAGGTGACCATGTCATGATCATCATTGACTCAGTTGGGAATCTGGCTAGTAAGAAAGAAGTAGAAGATGCACTCGAAGGCAAGAGTGTAGCTGACATGAGCAGAGCTAAACAGCTCAAGAGTTTATTCCGCATGGTAACGCCGCATTTAACCATCAAAGACATTCCCATGGTTGTGGTAAATCATACCTACAAGGAAATTGGCATGTTCCCTAAAGATGTTCTGTCAGGTGGAACTGGTATCTATTACAGTGCAGATAATATCTTTATCATTGGCCGCCAGCAAGAAAAAGACGGAACCGATGTCATTGGATATAACTTTATCATTAATGTTGAGAAGAGTCGGTATGTTCGAGAAAAGAGCAAGATTCCAGTTGAGGTAACCTATGAAGGTGGTATTAGCAAATGGAGCGGATTATTGGATGTTGCACTCGAAGGTGGATTTGTAGTTAAACCTAGCAATGGCTGGTACAGCCACAAGGGCGAAGAAAAGAAATATCGCATCAAAGAAACCTATAGTAAAGAATTTTGGTTACCCATACTAACCAAACAGGAGTTTAGAGACTATGTTGAAACAAATTACAAGGTCAGTTCGACAAATCTGGGGCAAGATCTCGGGGCCGATGATATCGAAGCAGCGTACGAAGCAGCCGACACCGACCTATGAGTTCATAGAAGACGCCATAGACGATACCACACACATACACATTACCAGCGGTAAGGCCGCTGGTGTTGTTTTTAGATATGGTCGAGTACGATTCGAAGAAGTTGCTGGTCATTTAAAAGTAAAGTTTGGATATACAGCCATACGTAATCCAGAACTATTGACAGATGCTGTATTAAAGCCTATAATAATAACTATACTAGATGACATTTTAATCAAAGAGAATGCTAATGGATAGAATTGAAAAGACCATACTAAGGAACCTGGTGCATGATGAAGTCTACATGCGTCAGGTTGTTCCTTTTTTACGGCCTGAATATTTTAACAATGCTGATGCAGTTGTTTATAGACTCATAGCAGAGTTCATAGACAACTACAACAATTGTCCTACTACTGAGGCTCTGGACATAGCTCTGCAGAAAAAGAATCTAAATGAACTGGATTTTAAATCTGCAGCTGAGCTAATCAAGGATCTGGCCAAGACCGAAGTAAATGCCGATTGGCTAATAACAGAAACAGAAAAATTTTGCAAAGACAAGGCGGTATATAATGCCATACTTAAAAGTATTGAAATCATTGATGGGCGCGATAAAAAACACACCACAGAAGCCCTACCCAGTATTCTACAAGAAGCCCTGGGTGTTGGATTTGATAATAGCGTGGGGCATGATTATATCAATGACGCTGCTAGTCGGTTTGATTTTTATCACAGGGTGGAAACTCGCATTCCATTTGATTTAGAATTCTTCAACAAGATTACCAATGGCGGTATGCCCAACAAGACGCTGAATGTAGTCCTGGCCGGAACCGGTGTGGGTAAAAGTTTGTTCATGTGTCATGTTGCAGCATCATGTCTGAGTCAGAATAAAAATGTCCTGTACATTACCATGGAAATGGCCGAGGAGCGCATAGCCGAACGTATCGATGCCAATCTCATGAATCTGGACATGGATCAGCTGCATGACCTGCCCAAGACCATGTATGACAATCGCATAGACAAAATCAAGGACCGCACTCAGGGTCGATTAATCATCAAGGAATATCCAACAGCTGGTGCACACTGTGGACACTTTAAGGCTCTGTTAAATGAACTCAGTCTCAAGCAAAGTTTTCATCCAGACATCATCATTGTGGATTATTTGAATATCTGTACCAGCTCAAGAATCAAACAGGGAGCCGGCGTAAATAGCTATACCTATATCAAGGCCATAGCCGAGGAGCTACGAGGACTGGCAGTTGAAACCAATGTGCCAATTTTAAGTGCCACACAGACTACCCGAGGTGGATATGGCAATACCGATGTTGAATTAACTGATACTTCTGAAAGTTTTGGATTACCGGCCACAGTAGACTTCATGTTTGCACTCATAGCCAGCGATGAAATGGATGAGCTAAATCAGCTCATGGTCAAACAGTTAAAAAATCGCTACAATGATCCAACCAGCAATCGTAAGTTTGTCATAGGCGTGGATCGAGCAAAAATGAAGTTGTATGATGTAGAAGCCAGTGCTCAGCGTGGGCTTAGTCAGAGTGGACAGAACCCTGATTTAGACACCAAGTTTGGCAGTGGCATACGAGCCAGCAAGGATTACAGCGATATAAAGTTTTAGATAAATATTTGATCTAGGGGGGATCGTGTATCTTGCAGAGAAAATAGATCGCAGATTATTAGAGCTCGAGTCAAAATGGACTGGACGCATGCGTAAATCTACGATTGTTCGTCAGCTACAGGAAGCCGTAAAGCCCTTTGGTGCCATAGTTCTCTGGGAAAAAAGCGCCAAAATTAAGGCTCACGATTATTGGATCAAGGCATTCTTTTACTGGAATCGCCGTAATCAGCCCGTGGAAGTCATCTGGGAGTTCTCAGCCAAGAGTCCTTATTTTGACTGGGACAAAGTCAACGTACGTCATACACTGTTTTTACTGAGCCAAGCCCTTCAGCATGAACTCATACATAAAAGCCAGTTTGCTCCCCGAGACTCAGATCATTATAAGTTTGATTTTTACCTGCCCATAAATCATCGCAAGACCGGCGCGGCCAAGGAACATCTGGAATACCTGAGCATGTTTGACGAAATGGATACATTTGGTCATGACATAGCCATGGAAATTAAGTATCATTATCCCAAACATGACCCATACGAAGTATTACGCACCATTGAAAAGCGTAAACTTCTGACCAGCTGGGGCTATTACAAAAAGGCATTCAAAGGGCTCAAATGGAAAGCAGTTCACGACCGCGTTCTTAAAAATGCACACAAATGGTTACCCTATGTAACCGTCATGGAGAAAAAATGATCTGGATTACTACTGCGGGCTGGATTGTCTGGGGCTTCATCATGTACAGGCTGGGTTGGCGCACTGGCATAGGTGATGGCACCTGGGTCACTCTTCAAGAATTAAAAAAGCAAAAAATCATCAGCATTGATCCTGAAACCGAGGCCATTTATCCTGGCTCTGCTCCGCGTCAGAGCATAGCCGATGTTATAGAAAAGGTAAATTTTGACGAATAATATATTATATGTTTTTGACATTGATGGCACGTTAACACCTTCCCGCCAGAGCATGGATGAAAACTTTGCAGACTGGTTTCGTGAATTCATGCACGAACGCAATTATGTTTTTGTTTCTGGCAGTGATTATGCCAAACTACAGGAACAGGTTCCTGCGGACATACTACGAGATGCCTTTGAGGTTTTTGCCTGCTCTGGAAACAGTCACTGGGTTTTTGGCGAAGAAATTTTTCGTAATACCTGGACACCCTCTGAGACATTGTTGGAATTTTTAGATGCCGAATTACACTGGGCTCGCTGGCCAGCCGAAAAAATGTGTTCCAATCAGATTGAAATACGCACAGGTCTAGTAAACTTTAGCACCATTGGGCGTGATTGTAATTCGGAACAAAGAGCCGAATATCATGCCTGGGATCAACAAAATCACGAACGCAAAAAAATTAGAGCCGACATAATAAAACACTTTCCTGATCTTGAGTGTGAAATTGGTGGCGAAATTAGTCTGGACATCTATCCCCGTGGTCTGGATAAAAGTCAGATCATTAAACATCTACCTGACCTACCCATATACTTCTTTGGCGACGGCATCAAACCTGGTCACAACGACTATAGTTTGGCCAGTGTTCTCAACCCGCCAAGCCGTAGTTTCCCAGTTTTAAACTGGGTAGACACCTGGCAACAGCTACAAACCCTCTAACCCCCTGATTTAACTGTAAAAGAAAAACTTGACTCTTTGTACAAGTTAACATATACTATTGTTTGTTATTTAAGGAGAATGATATGGGTAAAGTAAAAGAAATGGATAGATTTTCAGACTATGAGCAAATACCTCTGGTAGTGCAAGAATATATTCTAAGCATAGCCGATGCCATGTTTATAACCGACATACCACTGACGGAAATTAATGATTGGGCCTATAATAATGTCAGTCAGTTAAACCTTTTATTAATGGGGGCAAAGTCTCGTGGATAATGACGATCGTATGGCAGCTGAGCACCATCAGCAGGAGCTAGAACAACAGGAGCAGGAACTGTCTAAAAAACAGGCAGAAATAAAAAGTACTTGTAAATCAATGGGTTAGTAAAATACCCTTGAAAATCAAGTATTTAGGTGGGCTTGACTCTTCGGTTCGTTTCTATATAATAACAGTATGTTAAATAAAAAAGGAAACCAAAAGATGTATACTAATATCACAGAAAAGCAAGCCCTAGATTATATCACGGAATATGCTGCTAGGGAAACCGGTGGTGACTTTCTAGGAGCCATGATTAAACTCAAAGAAAATATTGCCACAGAACCAGACATCAAGTTAAGAGTTTGTTTTGCCGTGGCATTTGCAGGTTTTAGTAAATTTTTTGCGGAGGTTGAATAATGGTTGATTTTACCTATGATGATAAGCTTTATAGCGATCTACACAAAGACGCCTATGGTCATAGACCCAGTACTTTTAGTAGCAGTTTGTGGAGTGAATTGAGCCCTGCGGATAAACAGTTTGAATGGGATCATTTGGTCAAGGTAAGCACGGAGCGTTATGAAGCCGAGGTGCAGGAACAAAAACAAGCAGCTCATGATCTTGAAGTAAGAATTCAGAATTTACTGGTAGCAGGTGCCCAGGACCGAAGCATGGCCATACGTTGGTTAGATGAAGCCCTAGAAACCAATGGTGATCAAGAATACCTTTGTTATAAACTTAATGTACCCTATGGATATTTAAAGGAGACTGTATAATGATCAAGACTTATAAAATTGAAGTTATTAAAGATGGTCGTATTTTTGCTGACTACTTCCCCAAGGGCAGCATTGCCAAGGAATGGGTAAAAATGATAAATTCAAGAACCAGACAAACTGGCGTTAAAGCAAAATTCAAGGGGATGAAACTACATGGTGCCTAAACCGTTGGAAGTAGAAGGAATCCAGAACGAAAATCTGGAAGAAGCCGAAATGGGGCAGCTGCATGCCATACACAATAACATGAATGCCATAGCAGCTATCAGGGCTAAGATAGGCGTAGGGCCCGGTCTCACACACTGCCAGGAATGTGGGGATAAAATACCCAAGGCTCGAAGGCTTGCAGTTCCGGGGGTTAGCCTGTGTGTGGACTGCCAGGAATACGCCGAGAAAGTTGCCTCAAAAACAGGCAGATTAGTGTCTAAAAATGAGGCAGATTTTGAGCTCTAAACATGCCAAAAATGCTTGACTCTTCGAATCGTTCCTATACAATGGTAGTATGTTAAATAAAAAAGGAAACGAAAATATGAGAAATATCGAAGATCAAGTTAAATGGGAAAAGCAGGCCTATGGCATGACCAAGGCCCAGTTAAATGCTCTGGTTAAAGAACAGGCTTTTCCAGGTCAGGAAATGATGTTTGCAGCAGGTTTGCTAAGCGATGCTCAGCAAATCATGGATCCAGAATTTAGTGACGAAGGCTGGGTAAGCCCTCAGACAGCTAACCAGGCTCGTCAGTACATTAATTGTGCCAAGGCCATAATGTTCGACATCATGGATCCTAGCAGAAAGGCACAGGGCCTATAATGTTAAATTTAATCAACGAAATTAACCAAAAGGTTGAAGTGTTTGTAGGTGGTTTGACCGAAGTTCAGGCTCAGGATTTGGGCCTTGACGAAAGAGCAGGTAGATTATACACCGATGGTTTTGAAGGCATAGTAGTGCATAAAGAAGCAGATCAAAGGCTTTGTTACTATGGTGGCTTTGAATATGTAGACAAGTATTATCGTCAGGAATTGGGCGACTATGTATTTTACACCGCTGGTGATGACCGAATCGATGAGTGTTTGGATCATTTCAGAAATTTAGAAACGGTCTAAAGTGCTTGACATCTTGATGTGGATCTTATATAATGGAGTTTGTAATGCATGATTATAGACAAAATTTTGAAGTAATGTTAGTTGACGAACGATATCGAATCGTTCGACGAAAGAATTCCAGTGGTTGGAATAGCAGTGATCTGGGAGACCGATTAGTTTTCTGGGCCAGTGTTGTAGGGGCGATCATTTTGATCGTTATTTTATAATAAAAATAATTGAGGAGTTTTATATGAGTACTTTATTTAAAGTAGCAGGTGTAGCAAAGAATAGCAAAGGTCAGACTAGAGTTCGTTACTCAACTTTGGCTTTGCAAGATACCATTAACCGTCAGGTAGCAGCTAATAATACTGATATCCAGTATGTTGAGTTACCTAAGGCCATGAAGCGTGAAGACATTCCAGCTTATTTACTAGGCTTAAAAGAGTTTTCTGGTAATAAAGATTATGTTGCAGCTCTTAATAAATTTGTTAAGACACCTGTGGCAGTTAAGATGCCAGCTAAACCAGCTAAGGTAGCTGTTGATGCTAAAATCGCTGAATTGGCGGTGGCATAATGTTTGAATTTTTATTTTCAAAACCAGCTGTAGGACGGACCGCACCTACAATCTGGGTTTCAAAACCGCGGTCAAAATCTGAAGGAGTCGTTATGACAAAGCATGAGCGTATTTTGAAGGTGTTGGAATCCATGGGTCCAAGTAAATCTGGCTATACTGCAGGTCAGTTAGCTGGTTTAGTGGACACTACAGTTCCATCCGTAAGAGCTCGTATCAGTGAACTTCGTCGTGCTGGTTATCCAGTGTATGCAAATACACGCAGCCAAGACAATAAAACATTCTACCGTCTTGGTACACCATCACGAAAAATGGTTGCAGCAGCCTATGCAGTATTAGGTTCAGCAGCATTTAGTAGATAACTGATAGCCGTTCCAACTGGACCGTTTAATTCCTTTTTCGGTCCCCCAAGCAGCCTGCTTGGGTGTGTGCAGAAGTCTCTGTATAGACCCAAGCGGGCTTTTTACAAGGTGAAGGAGTAGTCATGGGTATGAATAAAGCAGGTTATTTGCCACTGGATTGGGCAGTTGAAGAACGCAAGGCCAAGGAGCTAGAAGCCGACATTGTGTTAAGCGCTTGCGACAGCATGGATGTATTTTGCCATAGGCTCGAGGGGCTGGGCATAGTCATTAAAGATAACCAGGCTGATGCCATCATCAATGACATGATCCAGGCCGCTATGCGGGTCATACAAAATGACGACGAAGCGTAAATACACCAAGCACAACATTGCCGATATCGAAGCTAAATTTGGGCCACGCCCTAATTGTGCTAATCCAGGGTGTGGTAAGCCGAGCTTTTGCAACGGCCATCGCTGGAGTCATTTTTGTAGTCATTGCCGCAATGTTAGTCAGGGTCGAGCCGAGCCTAAACCACACATAACGTATTTACGGACAGGTATCTGTGGTAATTATGATGGCAGAACTGATCTGGGATTTAGCTGTTATACTAACTGGAAGTTGGTTAAGAAGGAACGAGCCAAGATTGTTACTCACATGGATCACATCGATGGTAATCATCTAAACAATGATCCAGTGAACCTGCAGGAGCTGTGTCCTTATTGTCACGATACCAAAAGCAAGATCAACGGCGATAAAGATCCCTGGCGAAACCGTAGAACCTAAGCCATTGATTTACAAGTACTTTTTCTGTCTATAATTTAGACACAACCCCCAGAAACAGCCTAGAACACATTTGTTTGATGCTGTTAATACCCTGATAAGCCTGAAATTCCCAGGCCTGCTAACCCATTGATTTTAATGCTGTTTTACTATTTTGCCCTGATGATCGTATTCATGTAATTCTGAACGACGGGTATGATGCCAATTGATTTTCTTGGTGTCTTCGCTGGTTAGATTAACTGCTCCGCGGGGGCTAGCGTTAGTAGGTTTACCACCAGCGCTAATGGCCCAGGTAGCTATGGGCATGACCTTGCCATTGAGGGGATGATTGGCATCAGTGGGGTGCTGAAACATGCCATGTACGGCAACCGAAGTTGCGTCCGAGGGTTTTATATGCAGATCCTGAAAATGATTCAGATAATCATCTACGTGACCATGTAGATCATAGATTTTATGAGCTATGGTACGTCCTGTTTTTTCATCAGTAATTTCTCGGCTAACCAAATGTTTTAAATGAGTTGCTGGAGCTATTTCATCTTTGATGATCTGTTTTAATTCATCGGATTTTTTAAGAGCCAGTCCCTGTCTAAAACTGTTGCTGACTCGTCTGTTCAGGTCCACACTGGACTGTTTGATCTGAGCTGCCAGGGCCTGATCTGTTTTCTTGGGTGAGTCTCTCAGAGCCTTGTATCTGTCATGCGGTGATCCAGCACCAGCTGGCAATAACTTACTTACCAGATCAGCATGCTGTTTTGTATGCTGACTTAGATTGGCTCCACTTCGCACAGCCAGAGCTGCCAGACCCGGATTTGAATAATTAACTTTGTTATGACCAGTTTTAATGCTAAGAGCAATTTTATCGAATTTTTTACGATTACGTGCATGCTGTTTGTTCATTGTCAGTATGTTATCAGCACTGTTGTTGGTATCGTCGACACCAGTTTCGCTTTTATGATCTGCTGGTTGACTGGTCCAGACTGCCCGTTTTACCTTGCCATAGCCATGATCCTGCAGGTGATTGAGTATGTGTCGAGCATGCATCTTGCTGTTGGTTTCGTGTTCGGCATATCTAACTGATGATGTATAATTGTCGCCAAAGGCTGTAGTATTGTGGCCATGAGCTACTTCCATGGGTTCTTTACCCTGGGCTCTGTAACTATCCATGTGTTTGCCGCCATTGAGATATTTACCCAGATTGAGTTCTCTTAGTTTACCCTTGGCATCGCTTTCTTTACCTGTTTCTTCGGTAAGAAATTCCAGGCTTTCCACAAGATATGATGTAAATCTTAACATAATTACTCCTCTGTATTGTTTATTTATATAAATAATGTTATATACTTTATTTTAATGGGAATCATGAGAAATTTTGCAGCATATCTAACAGAAGCTCGTTGGGCCACCGAAGAGAAACTGACACATTTAGAACATCCTGAAGATCACCTGATCAAAAGTGGTGAGCCAGGATTTCATCACGCGTTCAATACTCTCAAAACAACGGCCGAAGCTCTGCAGGGTCAGGACTCAGGTACAGCCATCATGAAAAAAGAGGATGGCGCGCCCAGCATAGTATTTGGTCGCAATCCTGAAAACAGTCGTTTCTTTGTGGCCAGCAAAAGTGCCTTTAATAAAAATCCCAAAATTAACTATACTGCAGCTGACATCGAAGCCAATCATGGTCATGCACCTGGGCTGGTGTCTAAGCTCAAGGCCGCTCTGGAACATTTGCCTCGCGTAGCTCCCCGCCGTGGAGTATTTCAGGGCGATTTTTTATACAACAAGGCCGATGGTGATGTACAAGAAGATGACCAACATTATCATTTTAAGCCACAGTTAATCAAGTATACGGCCCCGAAAAAAAGTGCAGCTGGTCGACGCATAAACACCAGTCAGATTGGATTTGCTGTACATACAGGATACAGAGGTACTAGCCTAGCCAACATGAAGGCTGATTATACTCCTGATCTGGGCGGATTTGCTCAGCATAGCAGTGTGAATCTGCACAAATGGAACGATAATTTTGATGCCAAACAGGCAGCATATTCAGAAAAAGAACATGAAGAGTTTAAACAACACATGAATGCAGCTGGCAACATCTTCAAGGCCATAGATCGTAAACGATTGTTTGGGGCCGTACATCATCCCATTGTACAGGATCATTTACAAACCTATGTCAATCGTACAGTTCGGTTAGGCGAAAGTCCTAATCTAGCTGGTCTAATACAGCATGCCATAGACAAGCATGTAAAAAACATAGACGGCGTAAAAACTGAACGAGCTAAATTGGCTAAAAAACAGGACATGGATCAGGCTCTGGGGCATATTAAAACGCACGAAAAAAACATTGATGATTTATTAAAATTACATTATCATGTACAGCAGGCCAAACATGCCCTGATACCAGCTCTAACACGCGGTGATCGATCTGGATATCAATACAGCATACAGGGACAGAATTCTGGGCCCGAGGGATTTGTAGCAGTAACCAAGGATAATCGTCCTACCAAACTCATAGATCGAGGCATTGGTGGATTTAGTCAAAAGAATTTACAAAAGGGTGGTTTTGGTCAATGAAATCGTTTAAAGAACATTTAACCGAAATAGCCAAGATTGGGCTCATAGATACCCGCACTCAGATTGGGTCTACTGTGCTGAACAAAGGACGTGATGAAGCGCATAAAACCATGCCCATACGCAAATTAACCACCTGGGAAGATGCTGATAAAACTCAGCGGGGCACTGCCAGCAAAGACAGCGAAACAAATGTACGTAAGATGATGCAGCATATTCGCAACGGAGGCAAGGTGCCACCAGTTGTGGTCAGACAATTACCCAAGCCCACCAAGTCAGGTGCCACACATCAGGTCATAGATGGACATCACAGACTGGAAGCACATCGCAGACTGGGGCTGGGCAGCATCAAGGTCCGAGTAGCCAGACCAGCCAACATAACTAAAAACATAGACAACGGAAAGATTTATAAACAATCAGCATGATTAAATTCAAAGATTATCTTAACGAAGCCACGGAAAGAAGCGGTAGTCTGCATGTGTTTGACATCGACGACACCCTGTTCCATACTACAGCTAAAATTCATGTAAAAAATAAGGCTGGTCAAACTGTACAAAAGCTAAGCAATAGTGAATACAACGATCATAAGTTGCCTGCGGGTCATCGTTATGATTATGCAGAGTTTCGCAGCGCAGGCAAGTTTGCCAAGGAAAGCAAACCCATATTGCCCATGATTAAAAAAGTCAAGGCTATTCATAATAATATCGTGGATAAATATCCTAATAGTAAGATTATCATGAACACGGCTCGTACGGATTTTAACAAGAAAGGTAAATTTTTAATGACCTTTCATAAACATGGCATACCCATACAGCACATACATGTGCATAGAGCTGGCAATGAGCCAGGTGCAACCAGTCCGGGTGAAGCTAAAAACATGGTACTGCGTCGTCATTTAAACGCTACACCCTACAAGCGTGTGGCACTGTATGATGATAGTCACAGTAACCTACGACATTTTTTAAAACTCAGACACGAATATCCGCATACGGAATTTCATGCCTATCACGCAAAACCAGATGGAAGCATACAGAGAATGCATCCCAAGGACTACGAAAATGAAAAGCTTTAAACAGATTATTATAGAGTCAAACAGCAAAAGCGAAGTTCTGTTGTTTGGGCGCATGAATCCCCCTACGTCTGGGCATGAAGAAAACGTTCTGGCCGCTCATGCACTGGCTCAGAAGCACAATGCACATTTAAACGTTGTAGCCAGTCATAGTCATGATGCTAAAAAGAATCCTCTAAGTCCAGTTCAAAAGGTTAAACATCTAAAACGTGCATTTGGTCATTTAAAAAATACCAGTCTAAGTACTAGTTCGGCTGAAAAACCCAACATACTTAATCAGGCAGTTGATGCACATAATCGAGGCGTACGACACCTCATACTGGTCGGCGGCGAAGATCGGTCGTCTGGCTATGCTAAATTGCTAAAACAATACAATGGTGTCCAGGGCAAGGCTCATGGTTATTATAACTTTGATCACATTACGGTAAAAAATACTGGTGCTCGCAAAGAAGGCATCAGTGGTACAGCTCTAAGAACACATGCTACCAGCGGCAACTACGAGGCATTTAAACAGCATTTACCCAGTAAGATTTCCAGTAACCAACAGCATGCCCGTGAATTGTTTAATCATGTCAGAGCCGGTCTAAGCCGCAAAGAAAGTTTTAATCGCGAGGCATTTCTCAACAATGAAATTCTACAACTGGGTGAAAACGTCACTGATAGTTATACCGGCCTTGCCGGTCGTATTGTGTATCGTGGGCCTACCTATGTAACCATACAGATTGACGAGGATCTTAGTTTTAAACGCTGGGCCGAGCAGATTGACGAAAGCATCTATCCGGCTGACATCAAGCAGGAACATTTAAGCAGACTGCAGTATTGCCCAAGTGCTCAGCAAGCATTTGGTCGTCTCTTAGATGACACCTCGGTGGATCAGAGCCTGGTGTTGGAAGCACTGGATGCCACGGCTCATTATTTAAACGTAGAAGAATACGCTGAACGCTATCCTGAGACTGCGGATGATCATGCTGTTACACAGTTTGTAGCACATCTCAGAGAAGCTGCACAATTATTACATATTTTAAAAGTATTACCCGATCACGAAGCCTACATGGAAATGCATGCACACAAGATGATGAACATAGTGCATGGCACTGATCCGGGATCCAAGGAGGAAAGCTACAACATGGAAGGATTTAAAACCTTTGTCCAGGAAAAAACCGATCCAGCCCAGGCACAGAGCATAAAAATGGATCCACATCTGGATGATAAAGATCTGGCCGACATAGAAAAACACATAGACCAGATGGAATGGGAAGATGTACGACACATACTAGATCAGGGCGAACAGGATGAAACTCAGGCTGGCGATGCCACAGATGAAGCTTTTGAAGATGCCCTGTTAGGTGATATGCTAGATGAAGGATTAACTGCTGCTCAGCGCATGAAGAAGAAAATGGAATTCATGAAAACCAAGGCCAAACGGGAAATTGCCCGCAAAATTGCCATGAAACGCATGAGCGGCCAGGGCAAGATTAAAAAGAAAGCCATTGTGCATGCTCGTAAACTGATCATGCAACGTTTGTTGCGTGGACGTAACAAGGCTTCATTAAGTGCAGCCGAAAAAGATCGTATCGAAAGCATAGTCAACAAGGCCAAGGGTGCCATAGTACGTATCAGCAACAGGCTCATACCCAAGATACGAGAACTAGAACAACAACGGCTGAAACACATGCACGAAGACTGGTCCGAGAGTGGTGACACCGAAACAAAAGCCGTAGAAACACTAGGCAATAGCGATGTTATGCTTTCGGGTAATACTACTCTGGCTCACATTAAAAGTCATTTAGCTGGACATCCTGTCATGG